>Ga0247841_10001533_pt1 | contig 51272 bp, 45 predicted proteins | sample LaCruzMarch2015__2_FD_192410 | JGI IMG/M metagenome (GOLD analysis project Ga0247841, IMG submission 192410) | Freshwater microbial communities from meromictic Lake La Cruz, Castile-La Mancha, Spain - LaCruzMarch2015_18m | ecosystem: Environmental > Aquatic > Freshwater > Lake | place: Spain... | reverse complement strand
AAACAATATTTAATCAAAATGAAGAAAAATAACCTACTTTTGAAAACAGAAAAGTTGTGCACTGTTGTTGCCATTTTCTGTGCACTCTAATTTACCATTTTCTGTGCATTTGTAATTTCTACTTACAGCTTTTCAATCGTTGATAGAAAATAATTTATCAAACATTGAAAAATGGCTTAATGATGTGGCAGCCGATAATCCCGGGAAAGCTCTTGATTTCCTTTTGAAGCTTTCGGAGTTTGTAATTCCCAAGGTGAGGTCTGTAGAATGTAAAACTGAGATTATCGAACCGACTAAAAATAATTCGGTAGCTGAAGCTGTCAGAAGGGTTAATGAAAGATTTACGCCAGAGGATCAGGCGAATATGCTAAAAAGAATCATGGAAAGGTTACTTCCACAAAACCAGAGTAATGGATATTATTTATAAGGGGTGGAATAAATAGAAATGATTCCAGGAGAAATAATTTTCAGAATCCTGTATTATCTTTGCTATGGAGTTCAAGTCTAAATATTTCACCTCGGCGAGATTCGTTCGCTGTTGAGATCTTAAGGCTTGGACTTTTTCTTTATCTAAATTCAAATTGTCGATCAATCCTTCTACGCTGGATGCTCCTTCTCTATGATCGCGGAGAACATTGGATTTGAATTATTATTTTTGTCAGGAAGTGGCAGGTCCTTAAAATCTCGTATTATCTTTGTTGCCTAAGTCGGTCGTAAGAGCAGAAAGGTCAGCTGCCCCTTTATTGGTTATGAGGAATTGGCCGTCCTCACGTTCGACTTGTTATTGGAAACGTCCCCACTTTGAAGAGGAGCTGTGTCATTCTTCAAGTCAGATTGATTTTAGGTAATGTCTGTCATCCTACCTTTTGGTTAGGACGTTTCTTTTATGGTAATTCTCTTTTTTATCTTTACTAACCTAAAAAGTGGAAATATCTTGGAGAGGAGCCGTGCCATTTTGGTTGACTTCGGGTTCTGTTTCAATGTTTATACTACTGGCAGAAGTATTTTCACTATATTCAGAAACTTCCTCGTAGGCAACATCCCTGCCCCAACAATGTTATCAGGTTTAGTTATGGTGGTAGCAGGCGAAGTTTTGTTCAATTGATAGTGAAGTTTCCTGATTTCTCCCACAATCTATTCTATTTCATAACTTACTGTATTTCTAATCTGTTCAAGGTATTTGTATTTCTGATTTTTTGCACTGGCAGCGTTCTTATAACCTAAAGTTTTGGCTATTTCCACCCAACCCATTTTCTTGTAATAGAAGCATTCTAATAGTTGTTTGCCGGGATCGCCCAGGTTCTCAATTGCATTATTGACATCATCATAAATATCCGGTACTGAATCATAGTTGATAATTACAATATCAGATTCTAAATGATCGTATGAATCATCCAATGAAATGGTTTTTTTGTCTTTTCGGAGTTGTTTCAACCAAAGTATCCTGCAAATGGAATAAAGATAAGTTTTAATCGAACAGGTCAAATCAAGCTCCATTCTATTTACCTTTTCAATCAAAATAACCAATGCATCTTGAAAAATATCCTTAGCACTATCTATATTTCCAGAGTTCTTTGTTATCAATCGAACAACCTTTGGAAATTCATTTTCATACAAGTCGTTAAATATCCGTTGTTTACCTGAAAGAATGCCATTAATGATTACTTCATTTTGTTCCTTCGTTAATCTCTCCCAGTAACCAGGTTCAGGTTCTGATCGACTAAACATTGCTGAAGGCTCTTCAACTTGAAGTCTCTTCAATCTCCATTCTTCTTTTTTCAGGAATAGTTTAAAGGCATTGTGGCAGAGATTTGCGATATGATTCAATTGGTTCTTCTTGAAGACGAGATAAACAGACTTTAAAATTTCAGTATTTGGGAGTACTTCCAAATAGTTATCACTGTTCAGCCATAAGCCAAAATTCTGGTCTGCAATGTCCCAATTGTTACTTTCAGAGATCATTTTTGAAATATTTAAGTTGAAATCAAATTTAATTTAAAATATTAACAAAAGTAAGGGTGACATTTTTAAAGTTTCAACATTAAGAATAAAGCCACATAAAAAGATACAATATGAAAAACACAATTCATTACATCCTTATTCTTGATCAGAGCGGTTCTATGTCCCAATTGAAAGATGAGGTAATACTTAGTTTCAATGAGCAGGTCGAAATGATTTTAAAGCTTGTAAAGAATGAACCGGAATCCGTGATCAAACTTACTCTTTGCGCTTTTAACGACATCGTTGAATTTAAATTCATTGCACAAAACATTGATCAAATTAAAAGGTTAACTTTAAAGAATTATCTGCCTGATTCTTGTACTGCTTTGTATGATGCCATCGGAGCCTCTTTTGTGAAAATATCCGAATTGGTTGAACCTGATAACCAGGTATTTTTTGCCATCTTCACTGATGGTCTTGAAAATGCCTCAAAAGTTTATTCTGCTGAAGATATTAGTTACAAGATAAATACGGCTGAAAAAATTGGATGGAATGTAAAGTTCTTCTGTCGCTATGAAGAACAACTATTTTATAAAAGCCGATTGAATATTTCCGAGAAGCATGTCTTTGGTATGTCCCTTGATAAAGAAGGGCTCTCTATGATGGAAAATCAAATCATGTACAGTTTAAAAGGAATTATGAATAAACAAAAGGAACAAAACCCATGACCGAAAAGATCAAACAACAAACCGTAAATTGTGCCATGTCGTGCAAAACATCAGAACTCCATGATGTTATGAGGTTTTTGAGTAGAGCTGTTCCCAGGAACAAAAAGGGCTTACTTCACGGTTGTGAGATTACAATCAAAACAAACGAGGTAATTTTTGTTTCAATTGGTGCAACAAAAGTGCTCTATTGCAATTCTACCGGACCGGTGAAAGTAAGCATACCGTTCTTATATTTTTATGATATTGTCAAGAACATTAAGTCATACAATACCCAAATATCAATAGGTGAAGGATTAATGACCTTAGGAAACCTTACTGTAAAGGTAAGTACTTGTTTCTTTAATGATGACTCAATCCTTCGTAGTATCGACCTTCCTATTAACTATGCAATAGTCGATATCATTCGTCTGAGTGATCATTACACGCCAGAAGAAATCGAGTTTAACAAACTGGATGTAATGATAAAAAGAGCCTATGCTGAAATAGAAAAAGATATTAACTTAACTTACAGGAAGTTAATGAAATACGGCGTTAGCATTGATGATTTAAGAAATATAGTACACCAAAGGATACATAATAACTTAAATTCAACTAATTATGAGTCACAAAATTGATTATGCTCATCCAACCATTAAACAGGAAGATGCTTTATTTGATGTTCAACCTTTTCAATAAGTGCTGATGGTGAAATACTTAATGCTTTGGCAAGTTTGAAAATTGTGGTAATAGTAGGTTGACGTAATCCACGTTCAAGTAGTGATATATAAGTTCTATCAAGGTCGCAATACTCAGCAAGTTTTTCCTGGGAGAGATTATTTTCTTCTCTTATTTCACGTAATACCTTGCCAAATATTTCGATAATCATAACTCAGACTTTAGTCAGAGCGAAAATGAAATATTTCATACATTAAATCCACGGACTATAGTCTGAATCTGTTATCTTTGTTTATACAACTTTTGAAATAGTCAAAAAACATAATCATAATCAGAATAAAAATTATGAATTTTGGAAAATACCATATAGGGCAAAGTGTTTTAGAGATCAAGGACGATCTGCTGGAATTTTCAAAATTGGAATATTCCATAATTAAACCTTTGTTCCGAGATGAAAAAATATATAACGCAAAAGACGTGAATTTTCTTGGTAATGTGTGGACTTCTGTTTTGGGGGTAACTCAAGGAAGGATTTATAAAATAAGCCTACAAACATCTCATTATCAAAATAATTTAGGTGAAGGACTGTATAATCACATTTATAAAGAGTTGACAGACGAATACTCACAATGTTCAGAAAGCCGCAAAAATTCTAATTCAGACATAGCTATTTGGGATACTATTTTTGGCAATATTTTTCTACATAATGAAAAATTATTTGAGGATGAATCAGTTCTAATAATTACAATAACTTCCAATGAACCTTTCAATGTGGTGGCGACCGAAAATGTACTTAAAGCAGGATCAAAAGGACATGTCCTATTATATGTTATCGGTGGTGTAATAATTTTAGCATCACTACCCAATCATTTCAATTTTATTTGGGTGGGGGTATTTTTTATTGCTTTAGGAATAATCATTACCAAAACAAAAATATTATAAAAAGCTAATTATGAGGTTAATTCTTAAAAATAAACTTGTAATAATAGTAATTGCCTTACCTCTTTTAATATTGCAAAAATTGAGACATTATTCATCTTGGATTGAGGAACACCATGAAGGGTTAGGGGTTATTTTATGGCTTTTAGCTCTTGTTTTAGTTTATTTCTGGTTGCTGGCCAGATTGGGACTTGATACTAATCCGGAATTTTTTAGAAATTACTTATAAAACTTACCTATGAAAAGTCTATTTACATATTTAAAGACTTTATTAATTATAACTTTAATAATAATTGTAATATATGTATTCGCAACCGATGCAACTCAAACGCTGCCAAAAAATGCCGAGGTAATGGTTGACGATAGTTTAAGAATTTATTATTCTCCTCAGTATTTCTATGATTATAAAGCAAATGGTTGGGAAAAACTAAGATTAACCACGTATAATGAAGTCAAAGAGTACAATCCTGATCCTAAATGCTGTAAACTGGGGTATTTTACAGATGAATTAGGCTCTCCTTTTTGGGGATGGGTTGAATCTATGGGTTGGATGGAAAAGAAGAGACGATGGAATAAGGACGGTTCATGGAATTGGTAAGATGGGTCTTTGGGTTTTGTTTGGGCTGGATATTATTAATTTCGATAGGAATATTTTAAAAAATAAATTCAATTTGTTCAACTAAAAATAAATAACAACCATGAAAACTAAAAAGATCTTCTTGTTAATTGATTTAATATTAATTGCCTTTTTGTCGTATGGCCAACATTTAAAAAAAGATGGTACGCCTGATATGAGGTATAAAGAGAATAAACAATCCTATGTCAATCCGTCCACTTCAATATCAAACACGAATTCTGATGTTAAACTTCAGGATGAGTATATAAAATCCGATGGAACAATTGTTGAACCTCATTATAAAACTAAAGCGAATAAAACTAACGAGGATAACTTCTCAACTAATGGAAATGTAAACACATACACAGGGAAGGCCGGAACTAAAGCAAAAGATTATTCGCCTGATGCGCAAAATTACGGAAAAGGGAAAGTGACTCAGACGGGGTCAAAAGGTGGCCAATACTACATTAACAGCAAGGGAAATAAAACCTATGTTCCAAAGAGATATTAATAATGAATAATGGAATCAAATCAACTTGGTAAAAGTATTGTAAAGGTAGCGTGCATTGTATCGGTTGCAATTATTATCTGTACTGCGATTTACACTTTCAACAAAGACCGATACGCACCTTTGGGTGTTAACGGTGCATTCATAGATCAGGTAACAGGAAACACCTATTCTGTCCATGGGAAAAAGATTGAATAAAACCATGAAAAAGGGAATTAGGTAGCAGAAATTTTCTGGTGATATAGCAATCATCAAATTGACCAACAATTTACGCAATGAAATGAGACAATTAAAATCAAACAGCAAACGTCTAAGAGGTCTAATAATTTTTGTACTTATTCTAGTTACATACCTGGGTTTTGCAATTACCCAAAATATCCAATGGAATAATTCAGTTGAACAATGGAGGCAATATAACATTCAACATTCACCAACAGTTTGCGTTACAAGCTCTGGGAAAAGGTATCATAGGTGTTATCACTACCGAAATAGGAATTTCTCAATGTCATTATTTGAGGCAGATGAAAAGGGGTATAGTCCATGCGGAACTTGTCATCCACCTATTGCACCAACCTACTCTGGCAAACCTGATAGACCGCCATTTTATTTTTACCATTGTATTATTACTACTATTATATTTTCTTTTTCCTACTGGACTGTCTTTAACCAAATAAATAAACGAAAATGAGGAGAATTATTTTACTAACAGTCCTGATAACGATTTTGTTAGGATGCACGTCGCAAGAAGAAAGAAAATATCATGAGGAAAAACTACATGAGCAACAACAGAAAATTGAAAGAGAAAAAATAATCTCCGGTCTTGTGATAAAGTACAATATCTCTTATATATGGAAAAGTAAATACGATATTAATGAGGAATACTCGATTGCCTTTAAATCTGTAATTGAATCTCATTATCAGTTAATAAGCGATATTGAGATAATTGACATCTACTTAAAAGACAGTATTGAATATGTTGGAATTAAAGTAGGTTTTATGCCTACAATTTATTTTGATTTCCCAATAACCAAGGAGCAAGAGATTAAACTATTGAACAGAAATAGCGAATTTGTATTTGTTGTGAGTATTAAGGAAATAAGAAAAATAAAATTTGAAATTACAGGAGAATATGACGCAACTGTAAATCTTGAGAACTCAAATGACTTTATTGGTAAAGGACAATTAATTGAAATTGCTTCAACACTAAAATAAAAGATAAAAATTATGGAACTAAACCAAATTAGGGATGCAATCGCAGAACTTAAAACAGAAAATTAAGAGTTGAGAAATTTACAGTTTTAAAATAAACTTAAATCTAAAATCCATCATGAAAACAATCCTTGTTTATTCAATTGCAATTTTAATTTTAGGCAGTTGCAGTGCCAATAGGTATGCCGTAAGTGTAGCCTCATATAAAAACGATGTTGAGCCAGCCAAAAGCAATAAATGTTTTGTGTATGGGCGAGATATGAATAAGAATAGTCCTGAAGCTAAGGAGTACTGTAATTACATAAAAACCATACTAATAAGTAAAAAATATAAGATAGTGGATACGCAAACAGAAGCAGACGTGATTGTCAGTTTTGATTATATAATGTCGGACCCAAAAATAGTTGCCAGAACTGTTAATATGCCTGTGTTCGGAGTTGTAGGACAGTCGTCGAATACGACAGGAACAGCAACTATTAGCGATTACAGCAATACGGTCAGATTAAATCAGAATACTCGAAGCAACCCAATATACGGAGTGACAGGCGTGAGCAGCCAACAACAAACAACGACCGTCTATGACAGATATTTTAATCTTGATGCAACCGCGAACCCATCAAAAGAGGGCGTGGCAATATGGGCGATTAAATCTGTAAGTACGGCCTATGGCTACGATATGCGAAGGGCATTCCCTTACATATTGACAGCAGTATCTAAATATATAGATAAAAAGTCAGGGGAAAGAATAACCGTTTATGTTCCAATATCAAGTTCGGCTGTCGATAAGTTAAAAGCGAAAGTAATTGGAAATTAGACCTTAAGATTTATAAGAAGAAAGCACCCCTCAAGGCTGTAAAATCAAAAATCTCGATTGAATAGAGAGCAAAAAAAACTTGAAATTCAATGTGATTTTTAAAAAATAAGAACTGTTTCAATGAAAATTGAGGCGGTTTTTTCAGCGTGATGTGTTTAGAGTCCTTTAATATGCAAATTGTATGCAAATAAAAAAGAGTTGCAACTTTTACGGTTGCAACTCTCTGGTTATCTGTGGGAACTGATGGGTTCGAACCATCGACCCTCTGCTTGTAAGGCAGATGCTCTGAACCAACTGAGCTAAGCTCCCAATCTTTCAACTTTATATCTGGCTTTCCCTGTAAAAGTGGTGCAAATATAGACTTTTTTTAATTCACAACAAATATTTCCATGGAAAATAGGCTTTTTATCCAATCGGATATTCTATTACCGCAATCCAGATTCTTCCATTTATAAAATCTGCTACTTAAGCAGTGCTGCCGGGATTTCCGTAATCTGTTCAAGTTCCAGACTTTTCACAAAAAGTTCTCCACCTTCAGATTGAATCTGAATCCTCCCTTTTGTAAGAGGAAGAATCTCCCCGTTTTCGATCCGGCCGGAATTATAATTGATCATAGCAACACTTCCGTTAACAACATGAACAGAGGTCCGGCCCAAACAATAAAGATCAATAGTATTCCATTCTCCGATCAGGTTTTCAAAATCAGCAAATTTTGAGCAGTTTTTAGCTGTTTTACCTTCCCCGAATTGTGTTTTTTCACCTGCGGGTGAAAATGTAAAGGTTTTGCCATCCAAACTCTTAACTGCGGGAATCTCAAAGTAACTTTTCCCCATGCAGTATGAATCGCCCATTTTGCCTGTACACAGCTGAAATTCGTGAGAACTCATCCATACGTCCAGACCCTCACCGAACTGACCATAACCGTGATATAGCAGCCCTGAATTTAACTGGCGGTAAATTTTTTCTCCCCATTTGAAAACCATCCGTAAATGGTAATCTTCGTACTCCTCTTTTGTAGCAATTGAAGCATTAACTTCTCCGGAAATACGTAAAACCTTATCACCTTCTATTCTATGATAAGTAAATATTTTCAGTGGGTCGACATTTAAGCCTGTTGGCTGTCCGCCTTTCTCTTTTGCCCCTATGTATGTATTCCATCCATTAAGGTTTTTCCCATTAAAAAGTGACTTCATCAGTTGTTGTGAAAAGCCACATTTTGTTGCACCAATTATTACAATAAGAAAAATCAGTTTTTTCATGTTGATGGTTCATTTTTTCCATAATAAAAAGGACTGCCCCAAAAATGGGGCAGTTTCACGGAAATATAAATTGTATTTATTACTTCTCCTCCAATATAGCCTGTGCTTTTTCCAATATTGTAGTATCGTCGAGCAGAATGATCCCTCCTTGCGGACCCTGTTCAATGTGCATTCCCACACTAGTCCCTTTTTCATAATTCGTTCCACCAAAATAATTCCTCACAGTTTCAACCTCAATTCCGAGCTCCTGGGCAATCCGCAACATTGAACCGTGAGGTAAATGATCCTTGATATGCCGAAGTTCGTTGAAGGTAATTTTTTTAGTCATAGCGAAAGTTTTAAATAGTTAATAATTTATAGAATATTAAACATTTGAACCAAATTGTACACGCCGAAAATTAATATTAAATATTCAATATTGTAACTGAATAGTAACATCTTTTCATTCAACATACAAAAATTTAGAATTATTAACAATTGAACGATCATTGTCCAAAAATAATTAATTGTATTTCAAATCATTGTACACTTCATATGAAGACAATACCAATCCAAAAAATAAGTGTTTTAATTCTATCAATTGAGCCCGGTTAAATACACACAAAATATTCTAATGTCCTGATTTATTGCGTCCCTATGGGACTACTGAAATAAGGGAATGCTTTTCTTTCTACCGATATGCAGTCCTTAGTGGGACTGTCCCGTAGGGACAATATATTGGTAGTAAGTAAATTACGAACAAACAATAAGTCCTGTAGGGACGAAATATTTATTTAACCGGACAACATAAAAATATTTAAACAATTCACCAGCCAAATTTTCCATTTCGCAGAATTTCATAGGCCATTTGCTGGATCGACTCCCTGAGTTTTAAGCGTGTTAACTGGCTGTTGGTGCGCGATGGATAAACCCTGTTAGAAAAAAACAAGAACAGAATCCCTGTTCCCGGATCAGCCCATGCGAAAGTTCCCGTGAAACCACTGTGTCCGAAACTCAGATCGCTGCACAATGGTGCTGGATAAAAATCTCCGGTTTTTCCTGAATAATTTGCAGGGGTAGGCTTATCGAATCCATAACCACGTCTGTTTCCCGCTTTTTGGAAATGACGTTTTGTCCACTCTTTCATCGAAGACTCAGACAAATATCGCTCACCTCCGTAAATTCCCCAATTCAAATACATTTGCATAATCTTTGCCGCATCATTAATTGTTCCGAATAATCCTGCATTACCGGAGATGCCGCCAAGAACAGCAGCACTCTCATCATGAACAAATCCTTGCAGTTGTTCCCTGCGGAACACCCCGTCATATTCTGTGGGGTCAATTTTTTCGACCGGCTGATACAAATACGGCCTGTAGGTAAGAGAAAAGGCTCCAAGCGGATGATAAAATTTTTGCTTTAAATATGACTCATAATCTTCATGGGCGAGTTCCTCTATGATACGCGGAAAAATAATAAATCCCAAATCGGAATAAACGTATCGTTTTCGTTTTATAAGTTTTGAATTTCGGATACAAGCATATACAGAATCCTGAAAACTATTAATTAAATACAAATGATTGCTCACCCTTAAGCCAAAATGGTCTGTAGAATCGTTGGCATAATACCCGGGCTTGAAATTTCCATTTGAATCAACAGTTTTCATCCAGAATTGAATCCCTGTTTTAAGACGTGCCTGATGAGAAAGAACGTCTGCAACAATAATATCCTGCTTATTACTCCCTTTCCAGTCAGGCCAGTAATCACTCATTCTTTTATTGACAAAAAACTTCTTTTGGTCATACAGCCTGATCAGGGCAGGTATGGGAGCTAAAATTTTGGTCAGTGAAGCGAAATCGAATAAATCGTCCTGAAACAAGGGCCGGTCTCTACTATATGTTTGATATCCATATGATTCCCGGAAAATGACTTTTCCATTTCTCGCTATAAAAACTGAACAACCGGGAAAAGCTTTTTGCTTTAATCCAATATTTACCAGAGAGTCAATTCTTCTTTTCAGATAAGTGGAATCAACTCCCAACTCTTCAGGGAGTGTATATTTGAATCTACCGCCAGCTGAAGTAACAATTCCATACCCTGAAGAATAATCTCCGTTTATTGTAACCGGCAGTTTTCCCAGTGAACCGAAAGCTCCAAATAATAATTGCCCTGACAAATCCTGAAATTCGTTACTATCCTGATATGCAACAATCAGCCCATGTGCTTTGTCTATCCGTCCAAAATAATTTATCATGTAAGGATTTCCAAAAATAACAACAATAGTCTTATATTTTGATATAACCTGCTGTATAACTTGTCGTTGAGTAAATGAAATGCAATAGTCAGATGATGAAGAACTGCCATGATTATTCACTATGGCAATCACAAGATTATATTTTCCCAGCTTGTACAAAAGCTCTTTTATTGCTTCATCATCAGCATCTTCAGAAATAAACAAGTTATCTGTCTGCGTATATCTTTCAAGTGAGTTTTGAAATTCAGTAACGTTTCCATCACCAAAACTTAATGTTGCTATTTTAAGGGTATCCAGCCGTTGTAAAGGCACAAGCTGATCCTCATTCCTAATAACCGTAACTGATTGCTGAACAATATTCCGAAGCGTCATCCTATAGGCTGACGGGTTGAGATCCGTGTATAAATTTTCACGTTTAACAATTACGGTTTTATTCAAACCTGCCAAACGTTTTAATTCCAGTACTTTTCTACATCTCAGATCAATAGCATCCACTGAAATATCCTTGCTGAGAATCGCTCTTTTAACTGCTTCAATTGTTTTAGAAGGATTCGTCACAAATGTCAGCAAATCGTTACCTTCAATTAAAGCTTTTACCTCAGCACTAAAATCTTCCGGTTTGTCAGCACCTTCCCTGCTCAAGGAATCAGTCATAAGTAGCCATTCAAACCTGCATTTGGTATTAAATAATCCCTGGTGATCCTTCTGAATATCTCCGTGAACCGGAAAGTGTTTTAACAATGTCTGTACCTGCTGGGATTTTAGTCCCGATTCAACCTGGACTACTTTCTGAAAAAGCTTTCCGGGGGTATTGTCATAAGTTCTTATACCGGTGACAGGATTAAGGAGACTTTTGTTTAAATCTGCCGGAGACATGATAAATATTTGAATACCCATCCTTTTACATTGTTTGCCAATATTGGCACCCATTTCAAACATTAATGAATCATTTTCATTAGCGCATATTGCTAAACAACCGGGATATCTGATACAACTGTCAAGAGGCACCGACATTCCATTTCCGGCATCAACCGCGACAAAAAGCGGAGTTTTTGATACAAGTTGAAGATGATCAACCATATTGAGATTACGCACAGGTCCTCCTTCAATCAATACGACACCGCCAATTTTATATTCCATTACCATCCGTTCTGTTTGTTCAAAATGGCCGGATTGCTTACCTGAATAAGCATTAATCATTATTAACTGGCCAATTTTTTCATCTATTGAAAGAGAATTAAGGACAGAATCAACCCAATTATCTGTTTTATTTCCGGTAAATGGAGAATGAACCTTTCCCTGAGCCGCAGATAACAGATAGAATAATATTAACATGATGAAATTAAATGCTTTATACATAATATTTTATGTTCATGCCATTAATGATAAATTTGCTCAAAAATAGATAAAACGATATAAAAGAAAGCCATTTGTCACTTCTAAAAAAAAACAACATCAAAGTTTTATTATTTTAAATCATATCAATACTTTCGTAAAAAATCCAGACCAAAATCGTTATAAAATGAATTCTTTTCTCGTGGCAATACTACTTGGTGGATATTTTCTGCTTCTGATAATAATTGCCTATGTAACCGGGAAGTCGGCGACTACGGATACTTTCTTCACGGCCAACCGTAAATCCCCCTGGTTTGTAGTTGCATTCGGGATGATAGGAACGACAATATCCGGTGTTACTTTCATCTCGGTCCCCGGTGAAGTCGGAAATTCGGCATGTACCTATTTCCAGTTTATTATGGGTAATCTGGTGGGTTTCTGGATTGTTGCTCTTGTTCTGTTACCTGTATATTACAAACTTAACCTGATTTCCATTTACACCTATCTTGAGCAAAGGTTTGGTTACTATTCGTACAAATCCGGATCATTCTTTTTTCTGTTATCAAGAACTATCGGGGCTGCCTTCAGAATGTATCTCGTTGCCGAGGTGCTCCAACTTGCGCTTTTTGATGATCTGCATATTCCTTTTACCATTACTGTGATAATCAGTATCTTTCTAATCTGGGTGTATACATATAAAGGTGGAGTTAAAACTATTATCTGGACAGACTCGTTACAAACAATTTTCCTGCTGACTGCCGTGGTTTTAACCATTTTATATATATTTTCAAGTTTAGGATGGTCGGTACACGATACTATTCAAAAAATTAATGAACATCCATATTCGGGAATCTTTGACTGGGATGTGAAATCGGGCAAATATTTTTTCAAACAGTTTATTGCAGGAATTTTTGTCACCATTGTGATGGTTGGACTTGATCAGGATATGATGCAAAAAAATCTCACCTGCAAGAGTTTGAAGAAAGCGCAAAAGAACATGCTGACCTTCAGTGCAATTTTCGTATTCGTTGTCGGACTGTTCCTGATACTGGGGGTTCTGCTGTATCTTTTTGCAAATGAGAAGGGAATTCAGGTACCCCAAAAATCGGATTATCTTTTCCCGATGTTGGCTCTTAACCACATGAGCATTTTGATCGGGATCTTTTTTTTACTTGGCATAACTGCTGCCAACTACGCCAGTGCCGATTCTGCACTGACTTCTCTTACAACCTCTTTTTGCGTTGATTTCCTGGGCATTAATAAGCGGCCAAAGGAGGTGAAGCAAATATTACTGCGGTTGACGCATATTGGGTTTTCAGTTTTGCTTTTCACGGTGATCCTGATCTTCAAAATTATAAATAATCAAAGTGTAGTTATTGCAGTTTTTAAAGCAGCGGGTTATACATACGGACCTTTACTTGGTCTTTTTGCTTTCGGACTTCTCACCAATAAACAAGTTAAGGATCATTGGGTGCCTCTCGTGACGTTATGCTCCCCTTTTATTGCCTGGATTACAGATATATATTCTGAAGGAATTCTAAATGGCTATAAAATTGGTTTTGAACTAATTATAATAAATGGAGCAATTACTTTTCTCGGACTATTATTAATTCAAAAAAAATCTGATGATAGTTAAAAAAAGTTAAAGAATCTGGATAATTATATTTATATTTGCGCTGTTGGGCTGAGGGTATTGTTTTGGTTCAAAACAAATGTAATCGACTGACGATCAACAATGAAGTGTCTGATTAAAATAATTGTAATAGTAGGAATAATCTCTCTTTTTTACGCCTGTGAAAAAGAGAAATTAAATTCTTCCACTTCCGCTGTTCTTCACTTCTCGTCTGATACCATCACTTTTGACACTCTTTTCACTTCTATCGGATCGCCTACGAAAAACCTGCGTGTAATTAATAAGACGAACGAAAACATTGTAATTTCGTCCGTTAAACTGGCAGGTGGTAATCAGAGTGGTTTTCGATTGAACGTCAATGGTGATGCAGCAAATGAATCTTATAATGTTCAGATTCCTGCCCAGGATAGTATATATATTTTTGTCGAGGCAACTTTAGGTAAAACCGGGAAGAGTGCCCCTTTAATTACTGAAGATTCCATCATATTCCGTATAAATAATATTGATCAGATGGTTCGCCTTGTTGCCTGGGGCCAGGACTTTATTCTCATTAAATCAGACATATTAAAAACCACCAAGTGGACTAAAGAACGCCCATATCTTGTTTATAATGAGATTCTTGTGGATTCAATCCAAACACTGACCATCGAATCAGGCACCACAGTATATTTCCATAAGAATGCCGGGTTGAAGGTCAGGGGGACTTTAAAAGTAGAAGGTACTGTCGAAGAACCTGTTGAATTCAGAGGTGATCGTCTCGAGTCGGCATATAACGAAATTCCTGACCAGTGGAACGGAATCATCCTGTATTCAGGGAGTCATAACAATAAAATCAATTATGCAAAGATTAAAAATGCAAACATCGGTCTGCAGGTAGGCACAATTGAGCATAGCGGGTACGCTTCAGTAGAGCTTTCCAACACCAGGATTGAAAACATGAGCTGGTCCGGTATCTGGGCAATGAAATCTAAAATTCTGGCACATAACTGTATTATATCAAATGTAAGATATTACAATACAGCACTTCTTCTTGGTGGGGATTATCAATTCTACCATACAACTTTTGCCAATTATTACAATAATTTATCTTCCGGAATACGCACTACTGAGACCTTGATAGTTTCTAATTATCTGGTTGATATTAATAGCGGGGTACGATATGTTGGAGATTTGAAAGCTGCAACTTTTGGAAACTGTATAATTGCAGGTAACCGCATGAATGAATTGATGGTTTCAATGGATAAAAAAGGTGAATCGAACTACCTTTTTGACCGAAGTTTAATCCAGATTGCAGATACATTTAAGATTGCAGATCCGGGTCGCTTTGTTGACGTCATCAGAAACGTGAATCCTCGCTTCAAAAGTCCATATAAAGGAAATTTCGAGTTAGATACCTTATCAATCCTTAAAGATTGGGGCAAGATTAGTTATGCAAAATTGTATCCGGCTGATCTTAAAAATGAAAGCAGATTAAGCGATGATGGTCCTGATCCCGGGGCATTGGAAAGAATCGAAAAAAAGAAATAGCTGCCTTCACTATTTTTTATTGCTATGAAAAGTGTTAAGAAATGGTGGGTTTTTCTCTTAATATACTTACTAACAACAGCTTTAACGGTCTCAGCACAAAAAAAATACACTGTTGTCTTCTACAATGTTGAAAATTTCTTCGATACCTGGGACGATCCTCTAACATCGGATGAAGAATTTACACCTCGCGGGCTACGTCACTGGACCGCTAAACGATTTGATGATAAAAGCAAAAAAGTTTATAAGACCCTGATTACTGCCGGGGAGGGACAATTTCCGGATATTATTGGTCTTGCGGAGGTTGAGAATCTTTGGGTTGTCGAACAGCTTATCACAAAAACCCCATTGAACAGGGTACCTTATGGTATTATTCACAAAGAGTCGCCTGACCCCAGGGGAATAGATGTGGCATTGCTTTATCGTAAAGACCGGATAAAACCAATTGATTATGAGTTCCTACCGATCTCAGGTAGTGGAAAAAATAAATTTACGTCACGTGATATTCTCCATTTTACTGGTGAAACCGGTAACGGAAGGATCCATTTCTTTGTTAACCATTGGCCTTCGAGAAGTGCTGGTTTTATTGAAACAAAAGAAAAACGGAACATTGCGGCCCGAATTCTCAGGCAGTGCATTGATTCACTGTTTATTAAAAATATAAATACAAATATTTTAATTATGGGTGATTTTAATGCCGCCGCAAATGAGGATTGTTTTACGACAATACTCAAAGCTCTCCCATATCCCGGCAACAATAATCCTTCCTCATTAATTAATCTTTCGACACTTTGGACAAGGAATGCAGAAGGAACTATCAGGAATGGCGGCCAGTGGGAAATATTTGATCAAATGATTTGCTCGGCTAATCTACTAAATGACAACTTATTAACAATAACAACAACACAAGGTGGGATATGCAATTTTGACTTTTTATTAGAATCTGACCCAACATATCTAGGTAAGAAACCTTTCAGAACTTACATTGGTCCGATTTATCACGGTGGAACGAGCGACCATTTACCGGTCAAAATCTTCATTTCGGAAAATTAGTAAGTTACTTTAGTTGGATCCACGAAAAAAAGAGTGAAAATTTGCTGGTATCGTCAATAACAAATATCTTTAGCGTTCAATTGAGAACCAAAAGACTTTAAAAGATTAATTCATTACCATGAAACGAGCATGTTCGCTAAACACAAACAAGGATGAAAACTCACATGCGGGTTCAGTCCAACCACTTAATAATAATACTTACGGATGAAAGAGAACAACAAAGTTTCAAGAAGGGGATTTTTGGGAACCGGTGCTGCAGCTGCGGCGGCTATTACTATTGTTCCCTCGAACACCATTGCAGGTTTGGGACATCGGGCTCCAAGTGATAAATTAAATATCGCTGCAGTTGGGATCGGCGGTATGGGCCACGGGAATTTAAAAAATCTTAAGTCGGAAAACATCATCGGTTTATGCGATGTTGACTGGAAATATGCCGACGGCTGTTTTAAGGCATATCCTGACGCAAAAAAGTATAAGGACTGGAGGGTGATGTACGACGAACTGGGAAAAACAATTGATGGAGTCTTGATTGCAACAGCTGATCATACCCATGCAATTATTGCTTCCCATGCCCTTACGATGGGCAAACATATTTATTGCCAGAAACCACTGACCCACTCTGTTTATGAATCACGATTGCTGACCAAACTGGCAGCAAAACATAAAGTGGCCACCCAGATGGGTAATCAGGGTTCATCGCAGGAAGGGGTTAACCTTACATGTGAATGGATTGCTAATGGTGAAATTGGAGAAGTAACTAAAGTTGAGGCGTTTACAGATCGTCCAATCTGGCCGCAAGGTTTGAACACCCCAAAAAACGGGCAATGGGTACCTGAAACGCTTGATTGGGACTTATTTATAGGTCCTGCAAAGAAACGTATGTACAACGAAATTTATCACCCATGGAACTGGCGTGGCTGGTGGGATTTTGGAACCGGCGCATTAGGAGACATGGCTTGTCATATTTTACATCCTGTGTTTGTCGGGCTGAAACTCGGTTATCCCACAAAAGCACAGGGAAACTCAACCATGCTTTTGTCTGATTGTGCCCCGACAGCCCAGGCTGTTTGCCTGACTTTCCCTGAAAGGGCCAAACCCAAGGATATGAAAATTAAACTTCCGGAGGTTAAAGTTTACTGGTTCGACGGAGGGATTAAACCTATGCTGCCAGATGGATGGCCGGCAGGTAAGAATCCAAATGATTCAGGTGGTTGTGTTATTTTCCACGGTACAAAAGATAAACTAATCTGCGGTTGTTATGGTGTACGCCCATGGTTATTATCAGGTCGTATTCCTGCAGCTCCCAAATTCCGCCGGCGTATCGAAATCTCGCACGAGATGGATTGGGTTCGTGCCTGTAAAGAATCTCCTGAATCCCGTTTGAATACCGCTTCCGATTTCAGCGAAGCAGGACCATTTAACGAAATGGTCGTCATGGGGGTTCTGGCAGTTCGTCTTCAATCGCTTAATAAAGAATTGAACTGGGATGGTCCGAAGATGGAGTTCACTAATCTCAACGACAGCGAAACAATAAAAACAGTTCTTGAAGATAAATTCGAAATCCACGATGGTCACCCAACATTCGACAGATCATATACCGATCCGGTTAATGCAAAAGTAATTGCTGCTGAAATGATTAAACACACTTATCGTACTCCATGGTCATTACCCGAAATGCCGGCGTAAAATCCTGTTGCACACATTAATTAAAAAAAGACGGACCCAATTCCGTCTTTTTTAATTCCGTTCAGGTGTTAAAATTTACTTCTTTGAATCATCAGAAGTTTCAACTCTTACCCTTACTTCCCTTTCCTCCTTTTGTTCGGGTTTCTTCTTTCTGACAATCGTGATACGCTCAAGTCCATTGCCAATATCTTTCTTTTCGTATGATACAACAGATTCATCTTTCGTGTCAAATGCATATGGGTCGCCATCAAACCGTCTGTTTATCAACATCTCACAATGTGGAGGCATCGGAGGCATTTGCGGAAACACCATCTTCTTACCATCGTGTCCTCCAAACGAGTAATAACAACAATCTTTCCCCAACCTGATAACCCTTTGCTCCTGCTTTGTCTTTCCGGAATCACCACTTTGGATCATAATATCAAATTGTTCATCTCCTGTAACTCTATCCCCATTCCTGTTCTTCCAATGCATTGTTTTGCCATCCCGGTGAATGATAATATCGGATTTTCCCGATCCAATACCTTCTGCATCAAACTTTTTTAATATTGAATCAACTTGTATCTGAATCGCCGTTTCATCCACAAGATTAAACGCAGTATCGATTCTGGTTTCTTTGCCATCCTGGCTGACTATGACTTTTACCCTTTGTACCTTTTTCTGTGGCTTGTTGTCAAAAAGAGGTGAATCTCCCACGGACCCAATGGTAAATGAAGAAGCGGAAAACAATAATCCCAGGAAGATGGAGATAACCACAACTCTTTTTCTCAGATTTAAAATTCGTTTCATTTCAGTCATTTTTTTAGTGAACAAATGTTAATCATAATAATATTTCAAAAGTAGATTCTTTTTTTACTATAACAGGTTAAGGTACTGTAAAAAAGTGTTAAGGTAAAGTTAAAGTTGAAAACGGAGTTAAAATATTGCCTAATTTTGGGTTATGAACAAACGTATCATTATAGGTTTGATATTTTTAATGGGGATCTCGCTTCTTGGTATAGTAGCGGTTCAGTTCTATTGGTTTAACAATTCGGTGAAAGTAAGAAATGAGCTTTTCGACCGGTCAGTGAATGAGGCAATGAACAAAGCGGTCCGTCGTCTCGAAACCGGACATGATATAAAAATAATCTCCAATTTTACTTTTGGTGATTCATTAAAATGGGACAAAAAAATGCCTTTCCCCATACCTCCACCTCCATTATTCGACGATATAGATGTGATATTAAAAAGAGATAGTCTCAACGGGAATATCACGGTGATAACTTCGAAATCAGGGAAACAAAGAGCAGGAAGTCAAAGCTTCAAAGTTCAATCCATGGTAAGAAAATCGAGAAAGCCAATCAGATTTTTTGCAGATACTACAGTTACTCTTCATGATTCTGTGGCAGGGAAAAACATTCATCTGAATGTAAATATGGAAAAGAAGATTGAGCAATTGGAGAAACTTTCACAACAAATTGCAGTTGAATATAAAGGTTGGGAGAAAGGTCGTCATATCGATGAAAAACAGCTAAGAAAAATTCTTAAGGAAGAGTTTGCAGATAAAGCCATTCCGATTGATTTTAACTTTACCTTTCATTCTGAAGACAGCATCGCCCAATCCCTTCATAAATCTTCAGATATGATCAGATTGTACAAAGTAAATCTTTTTCCTAACGATATTTTTCGGAAAAAAATCGAACTGGCGTTATATTTTCCTGATCGCAATCTTTTTATTGGCCGGTCTACGACAGTGCTGCTGGGACTCTCGGTAATGTTTACATTAATTATTTTTATTACGTTTGCTTTAAGCATTATACTGATAATCAGGCAGAAAAAAATATCCGAAATGAAATCGGATTTCATAAATAATATGACGCATGAGTTTAAAACTCCAATTGCAACAATCTCAATTGCAGCTGACTCAATATCAAATGATAAGGTAATCAACGATCAGGAAAAGGTTAGGTTCTTTTCCGGAATGATAAAAAAAGAGAACCTGCGTATGAACGAACAGGTAGAAAGGATACTCCAGATAGCACGGCTTGACAGAAAGGAATTTGAATTCAATTTTCATGCGGTAAATGTACACGAACTCATTGAAGAGGCTGTAAATGGAATATCGCTTCAGGTTGAGAAAAGGGGCGGTACAATTAACATGAAGCTCGAAGCATACAATCCGGTTGTAACTACCGATCCTATCCATTTTACAAATCTGGTTTACAATCTCTTAGATAATGCCAACAAATATTCGTCTAATGAACCGCAAATTACTGTATCTACAACCAATTCCCCGAAAGGGATATATTTGTCAGTTGAGGATCATGGAATAGGGATGAGTAAAGCGGTCCAGGCCAGGATATTTGATAAATTTTACCGTCTCTCATCCGGAAATGTTCATACCATTAAGGGATTTGGCCTTGGATTAAGTTATGTCAAGGGAATACTTGACGCCAATTGTGGTAGTATCAAAGTATTCAGTGAACCAGGGAAAGGCAGCAGGTTTGTTGCTTTCTTTCCATTCTTAATTAACAAACGATGAGCAAAAAAAAGTCAGTTTTTTTTGCTGAAGATGATCTCAGTTTTGGAGCGGTGTTAAAATCCTATCTCGAAATATGTAACTTTTCAGTTACATGGATGGATGATGGTAAACATGCTTTCAGTGCTTTTAAAGAAGGGGAATTTGACCTTTGCCTGCTTGATGTTATGCTTCCTCATGTTGACGGGTTTTCAATCGGACGGGAGATAAGGTCAGTTGATTCCAATATTCCAATTATCTACCTGACAGCCAAATCATTAAAAGAGGACATTATTACTGGTTACCGTATAGGTGCCGACGATTATATCATCAAGCCATTTGATGCTGAAGTGCTATTATATAAAATAGCAGTTATCCTTAAAAGATCAGAAGGAGTTTATACTGGTGATGATATGAACTTTCAAATCGGCAGGTATCTTTTTGATCCCCGGTTGCGGGAAATAAGGCTCAATGAGGTGAAGCAGTTGCTAAGTCCCAAAGAATCAGCATTACTTAAATTACTTTGCGAGCATAAAAACGAGTTGCTTCCCCGCGAAGTTGCGCTAAAAAAAATCTGGGGTGATGACGGATATTTCACTACCCGTAGTATGGATGTATTTATTACAAGATTAAGGAAATACCTTAGAGATGACCCATCGGTTGAAATCAGGAATATTCATGGAAGTGGCTTTATAATGACGCATAATATCTGATATTAAAAACATATTATTCACTCTTTATTACTATTATTGCTTATCATTTAAAGAATAATAAAATCAGAAGAATCTTCATCAATATTGCACTTTTCGGATTGCTCCTTCTTCCGTTGATATTGTGGCTGATCTGGGCACTTATGCCTTCATATCCTGCAAATATCCTGCTCATGGATAAGACCGTGCTGACGGACTATGCGCTTGAACATCGCGCATTTAACTGGGTACTTTCTCACCGGAAATATACCAGACCGGATGGTGAATTTTACTTGCCTCAGCGGGACTATCTTGGATTTTTTCCGCTTAAAAATGAAAAATTCAATATCAAAGATCTCTCCAATCTCACTGAAAAACAAATAGACAGCATCAGCGACATAACTGACATGGCGTATTTTACAGATACATACGGGATTTACTATAACGAATGGTACAGACAAAAAGATTTAACGGAACATTCGGAAAAAGTTTATGGCGGATTGGATAAAAATGATGTGCTTTTTCTTAAGAAAATGAAAGCGAAAAAGAAATTGATACTGGCCGAATTTAACCTTTTTGCCACTCCCACATCCGGTTCGCAAAGGATTGAAACAGAGCTTCTTTTTGGACTAAATTGGAGTGGATGGACAGGACGTTATTTTGATCAGCTCGATACCATTCAGAACACGACATTACCTAAATGGGTAGTTCGGCTGTATAAGGAGCAAAACCAGAATAAATGGCCTTTCACAAAACCTGGTATTGTTTTCGTTAATGCGAATGAGACTATAGCGATTTTAGAAAAAGATACCGACCTTAAACAGGAAGTACCTATTATCAGAAGCTTTGAGTATGGAATTAAGAAATTCGGAATTCCACAAGAAATCAGATATCCTTATTGGTTCGATATTACCCTGAGTACCGATACGAGCAACCGGGTTTTATCGTATTATGAGCTGTTTCCAAATGAAAGAGGGGATTCAATACTTCGTCACTACAACCTTCCCAGAATATTCCCGGCAGCTTTTGAAAACATTCACAATGCACATTATTACTACTTCTGCGGCGATTTCTCCGATTCCCCTGTTCAGAAAACCTTTGCTAAATTAATTGGGATCGAATACTTTAAGATGCTTGTCCTGAATGACTACGATTTAAACGACAGGACTCCATTTTTCTGGCGATATTACCTGCCCATGACTTCAAAAATTCTTGACAATTATTTCAAAAACTAACAAGCCTGCAATTTTCAGGGTTTGACCTTATATTTCAAACTGTCGGGAATTAACTTATTATTTAAGCAAACTGCATTATTGGCCGATTTAAACTTTTCGAATTTGTGTTGAATTTCAGTTAATTTGCCCTGATCAGCAATTTTATCAATTTCCAAATCTTCCAAAACCTTAAAAAGCTGATCATTGACGATAAAAAAGTCCCCATCTATATAATCAATTATCTCATTTTTAGTCCTTATGAACGGGAGAGAAATGACACTCCTGAATGAGGTCATGCTGTCTAATCCTTGTCCGAGCCAGGGAACAACAGAAGGGAAACTCATCCCAAAATTATTTTTCAGGAATGCGACAACCGAAGGGGTGAAATCGAGATGAGAAACTACAGAAGCAAATTTGGCAGGAGATTTAAGCATTGGCGAGAATATCACTAAAGGAACATGGAAACGATCGATCTGAGTAGAGATAGGGGGTGAAGACATCCGGTGATCGCCAGTGATAAAAAATATGGTATTCCTGTAATCTTTGCGCCTTTGGTACTCTGTGAAAAAATAGCGAAGCGCGTCATCAAAATAAAGAACTGATGCATAATTGGGCAGGTATTTCCTATAATCTGATTTTCGAACCTCATTAAAATTATAGCTGCTTAATTTTTCCTCGACCTTTTTGTTGTAATAATCCTGATCAGGAATCCGATATGGATCATGCATCGCAAGGGTCAGATAAATATCCAGGCGTGGTTGACCACCGGCCTCAGACAAAATTTCAAATCCTTTTCTAAATATATCCTTTTCACCGAAACCCCATGTAAAGCCACCCGAAATGCTTGCGGGCATTTTCTTGTATGATGAGTCATAATCATTTTCGTCGATGAGATAATCAATATGCTGCTTGTTTAAAAACAGCCTCATATTATCAAAATCCGCATCACCGCCATAAAAGAAGCGGGACACATAACCACGGTCCTTCAGTAGGTTGATTAATGTCATTCCGTCCGGCATAGATGCTCCCATTTCTGCAAATCCGCTCTTGCCGTAAGGCATGGAACCGAAAACGGAAGGCAAAACCTCGAAAGTACGTCCGGCAGTGCTCAACACATTTTCCCAATAAAGACTATGGTTTTCAAGCGAATCCAGAAAAGGCGTGAAACTTTTAAGATATGCACCTTCCCCGCTGTAGGCCCTCCCCAAACTTTCGACAATAATGAATACGAGATTAGGTTTATCTTTCCCTATATTAAAATACTTTCCCAGAATATCGTGAGTATTATTCTTTCTGAGAAATGGGTACTCGCTGCTAATGTAATCGACTGACTTCTGCTGCGAATCCTGACCTGAATAAAAATATGAAAATAATGCCACTTCGGCAGGTTTATCCGGATGAAAAAACAAATAGGCAGCAGAAAAAATGTGAAATGCCTTATTTGAAATAAGATTATAAGTCAGTTCAGATTTAAGCCTTCCTGATTCGGGTTTTATGTATCGTCCAAAAGCGAGGGAAACCAGGCTTAAACACAGAAATGAAATCGCCAAAAATATATTAGGTTTTATTCGTTTTGACAATATCAGCAAAGCAGTCATCAGTGTAATAATAATACCGACAGACATCAAAGTGACAGCAGAAAAACCACCGCTTGCCGATATAATCTCAATGATCTCATCATAAGTATAACCGAACAAATCTATTCCCAGTAAAAGAGAAGTAGTTCCCAGATACTGTATGAGAGCTATCTCAGCAATAACAAATACAATTATTAATACTCCGGCCACTAAATTAGCCAGGTACTTCGACACAAAATACAATAACTGAAATGGCAGGAAAAACCAGGCTGCCAGATTAAATAACATTAAGATATCATGTCCGGCACCAAATAATTCAAGTTTCAAACCATCTGAAGGAAGTGTAATAGTATGATTAAGATAGAAATACTCATATAACCGGACCAAAACCAACAAAATAAAAAATGTAATATTTAAGATCAGATATCTTTTAACACCTGATAAAAGATTCTCCCTGATGACTTTTCTTCGGCTAATAATTTTCATTTTGTATTTTCGGCTCTATTTTATTTTTTGATCTTCTTTTTATCAGCAAATCCTTTTCTATCCATTTTCCCCCATGAAATTTTTCCGGTCAGATAGTGAAAATTTCCTCTTAATGCAAACCAGACATTTAAAGGATGGAAATATAGAGGCTCAATAAGGGATACGGCTAAAAGCCTGGCAATATCTTTCTTTTGTCTGTATCTGGCGAAAGTGAATTCTTCAAAAACAACAGCCCATGCAGAATATGTTACAGCAAAAAGATAGGTAAAGCCAATTAAAAGGGAAAAAAATGGCCAGTTGGGATTCCCTATTGCAATAATAAGAACAAAATATAAAATACCAAGAGTCTCGACAATTGGTGCCATCCACTCAAAAAAGAACCAATAAGGATGGCCAAGCATTCCCAGATTCCCATATTTTGGATTAAAAAATAATGTCATATGTTTGAATAGAGTCTCCATTGTACCTCTGGTCCAACGGTTTCGCTGTCGCGACAATATGTTCAGTTTTTCAGGGACTTCTGTCCAGCACAATGGATCCGGAATATAAACTATTCTATACTTTAGCTCATTCTCAATCATATATCGTCTCATTCTTACAATAAGCTCCATATCTTCACCAACCGTTTTGCTGTCATACCCACCGGCTTTAATCACTATTTCCCGGTCAAAGACGCCGAAAGCACCTGAGATTAAGAGTAATCCGTTAAGACGGCTCCATGCCATCCTTCCCATTAAAAAAGACCTTGTATATTCGAGCACCTGAAAACGTGCCAGCAGATTTGAAGGCAAGTTGACCTCAATAATTTTTCCGTCTTTTATATTGCAGGAGTTGGCAATTCTGATAACACCTCCAGTGGCAATGACCCGGTTGTAACCATCTTCAAGAATGGGTTTTATCATTTTTATCAAAGCATCTTCTTCGAGTATGCAATCGACATCGATTGCTGCAAAGTATTTTTTATTAGTTATGTTAATACCAGCATTTAATGAATCGGCTTTCCCACCATTTTCCTTATCAATAACGAGTAATTTACTGTATGCTTTATTTGTTGATTTATAAACACCACGGATTGGTTTTGTCGGAATTTCATAATTCACCATATAATTCACTTTTTCAAGCTGATAATGCCCGATAATTTTTTCGAGTGAATCATCCTTGCTCCCATCATTGATGATAACGACTTCAAAATCATTGTAATGAATTGATAATAAAGATCTGATATTTTCAATAATGGTTTTACCTTCATTATATGCAGGGGCAAGGATTGAAACGGGCGGGGCATAAGGGGATGAAATGATGGCAGTATAGTCAACGAAACTATTCTTCCGTACATAACGTATCATTTCGAATCCGGAGATTACAGCCTTAAGAAAATAAGAAAAAAATATCGCAATGGCAAAAATAAATATCCCATTTTGAATCAGGTAATTGAGCATTCTAATGAAATCGTACATCAGATTCTATCGTCTTTTGCATGAATAATAATTTTCTTTAATACAGGATCAGCCCCCAAAAAAATTGAATCAAGTCTTTCCAAACCAAATTCATTCAACAAAACCAAACCTTTGGCAACCAGTATACGCAACTGAACATTGGTTTCACTTTTAAGCATTTTTTCAAAAAAAAGAACATTTGATATGTCAGAAATCAAAATTAGCGACCGTACTACTTCGATTTTATTAGCCACCCCTTCATTCGACAGCATTTGTTGAAGTTTGGAAACAGGTGATTGCAGTGCCAATTTCCCAAGTGTACATATTGCTTCATATCTGATCTCAGGGTCACTATCGTCAAGTCTCTGAACTACCATCTCAACATTATCCAGTTGTTTGAAAATTCCTGTCATCCTGAGAGCAAAAAGGGTTACACTCTTGCTGTCACTTTTCAGCCATCTGCCAAAATTGGGAATTGTAGCACCTTTTCTCAATGACCTGAGTAAATTTAGCTTCCCCCACTCCGTAAACTGAGCATTGGATTCGTTGTAGAAACTGAGAGGGTCATTGGGGTTCAACTGAATCCAAGCTGATTGTGCCTCAATTTTAAGTATTTCATTATCCGAATCCAGGTACTTATAAATAAGACTGTTTCCCTCCTCAATTTTCATCTGAGCCAATTCCCTGAATCCCGTTGCTTTAATATGCCATAACGAATGATTGACTTTTTGAACCGAATAATTTTTTAATCTGGTTAGATGAAATAATTTTACAAGTTTCTCAGCGCTCTCACCGGTTAAGTTAGAGTGAAGAGATAGCAAATTAGATGTAAACACGTCACGGTGGATTCTGTTTTTTAACTCTTTTATTAATAATCCCGGAACAATGCCTTCATGGTCTTCATAGAGCCATTCAGTAATAAAATCCCTGTATCTGATCCTGCATTTATTACGTACAAACTCAATATATCCATCATGCAAACGTCTATATAACAAAACCATAGACAAAACAAGGACAGATATTAGGAAAAAAAAGTTGAGGAAAAGTATTATCCGGAAAAGGTAGTTGGATCTATTATAATAGTAAAGAACTCTCCCGTAAAACGAGGATTTGACCTCGTTCCCAACAAAATCAGAATAAACAGGTAAAAATTTATGAGAAGCAGCAGAAATTAATGAATCTGTTGCAGACAATTTTTTAATACCAATTAGTTCAGGTGGTGCCTGTCCACATGTGCAAAGAAATTGTAATAAAAGGAGAAGTATAAAAATTTTCAGATAGGCAGATAACCTCATTTCCGTATATGTTGTACATTACCGCATAGTTGTGTTCAAATTTACATACTATCTTTATTGGTATGGCTGTATGCATTTTAAACTTATTCACATTATGATGTTTATAATTATTTGATATGCTGTCCTTAATTCCGGCATAAACGCAGCCAATTTGAATTGCCTGCATCAAATGATGGGCAAATGGATTGTGCTTTTATAACCGATACCGGCCTGAGTCCTGTATAAGCAGCATGGAATTTCATTAAGAGGCCTTTGGATGTCCCAATAGTAATTAAAATAAAATGCTGAACCCAAGATCGAATGAGTAGCGGTTACGCATTGTACCAGCCCGAATCTCTTCACGTGCAAAACCCGATCTGCAATCCAGAAGAAACCGGGATGCTATTTTTTTTCTGTATTCGAGTGCTATTTTTTTTGATTTTAAATAGTAATCAGATATAATAGCATATTTCTGTTCATCGGGTGAAATCCCCGTTCCAAGAATCAGAGACAGATAACTGTCAGCATCACTGAGGTAGTACCTGACTGTTAATGAAAGTGATTTCGACCACTTATCTTTTCCCGGAGTGAGATACGGCCGTAAGGAGAACCAGTAGTTACCCCAATATTTGCCAACTGAACCAGTATAAATGACCACTTTGCTGGAATCAAAAGTTACGATCCTGTTGTCATCAAAATTAAGATATCTGAATCCTGCAGATAGTTCGAAACTTGCCGGGAGCTTAAAATAAGGTTCAATTGAAAAACGGGAATACGGAAAATTCTTTTTGTTCGAGAATGCTGTGCTAAAATACATATATACCCCTTTTGTTAGAGCTGGATAGGCATCAATCTCGAGCTGATGCCCATCATTTCCAAAGCGCCTGGCAAAGTTATAACGCAGTGTTACAGTACCAAGAGAAGGGGTCTTTCGTCCTATAGCTATTGATCCAAAGTTCCACGGATCATCATTCTCAAAAGCATCTATCCAATAATTAATGGTCAGTTTATTAACCATATTACTTTTCCTTATGCTTAAAAGCAGACCCGCAGCATCCTTATTTCCGGGATTAGCTGCAAGTATCTGATTAAGAATCTCAGAGGCCTTTTTTGAATCACCGGAGCTATTTAGTACCCTCGCTTTTTTATAACGGAAATTATCATCATTTGGATGATAAGTCAACCCCATATCGGCATATTTTATTGCAGCCGGATAATTATCACTCCAGAATTCAACGTCAATAAGGGCGTCCACAGCATCATAATAGCCAATTTTTGTTTCAATAATCTTACTGAGAACAAAACGGGCAGAATCATACTTATTATCCCATGCATAAGTTCTGCCAATCAAAACAGAAGCATCATGGTAATTTCTATCATGTAATAAAATCTGCCTGCAAATTTCACGTGATTCAGCTTTCCGGTTGTTATATGCAAATTCCCTGGCTTTGGCAAACATTGCCTCAACGGAAGTAGTATCCCGGGGTTCAAATGTTTGTGAATCAACCGTTAGTGCAGAAAGTAATAAAATACATACAGGTAAAGATCTGAATAATTTGACTAAACAACTTATAACATGCATATTATCTTCTTATTAACAATCTTCTTACCCTAATGGAGACTTCGTTCGGACTAAATGGTTTTGTTATATAATCATCAGCACCGAGTTTAAATGCCTCGATGATCGAATCCTCGTTATTGAGAGTTGAAAGAACAATAATTGGGATTTTCGAGTTCAACTCATTTCTGATCTTATTAATTAATTCAAGGCCTCCAACAAATGGCATCAGAAGATCGGTCATTATTAAATCATAATCGCCTATACTAAATTTTTCGACAGCCAAATTCCCATCTGTTGCAACATCTACTTCATATCCTTCGCTTTGAAGTTTATGCTGAATAGCCTTTATTATCATGAAATCATCCTCGCAAACCAGTATTTTCATAGAACATAATTGAAGTTAAGTTTGAATAAAAACAATCATACCATTTTTTTCAAATCATCCATTCCACAATTTATTATATTAATTGTCCGGTCAATTAAAGCAGAAACATCGTCTCCGAGTTTTGCTCCTTTCTCAATTCTCTCAACGTCGGGGATAGCTGACAAAATACCGACAAATGTAAGCTGAGGAAGAAGTTTATGGGCGGTAAACCTCAATTTTTCGTGATCTCCGGACACCGAACTCTCCTTCATTGTTTTTATCATCTCCGGGCCACTTTCCAAAAAATATGTGATAATCTCTTTGATAAAAGTTTTATCACCTGCTGATATTTCGTTTAAATAGGTGAAATCAGGGAGAGGATACCTCCTGTTTTCAGGTAAATCAAGGTTGTCGGATGTTTCACCATTTTCGCTATTGAAAGAATTGGTCATAAATATGATTTTAAACTGATGAGCAAACTTAATTAAAAATTTTGTAAGAAACATGGCAATCAATTAGTAGATTAATAAAATCATAACCTGCAATTTTCTGATACAGAAATGTTACTTTTGTCGCTCATTAGTCTGAAGGGAGATTATCTTTTAATGAAAACCCTTACATTTGATTTTATTGTTGTAGGAAGCGGTCTCGCAGGTTTGCTTGCTGCCTTTCACGCGGCTGATTATGGTACAGTTGCCCTTATTTCCAAATCTGAGCTTGATATCAGTAATTCATATCAGGCTCAGGGAGGTATTGCTGCTGCAATAGGTGAAGATGATCAACCACGCTATCACTTTGAAGATACCCTGACTGCAGGAAGGAATTTATGCGACCATGATGCGGTTACCCTGCTGGTAAACGAAGGCCTCGAACGCGTTTACGAACTTATAAACAGAGGAATGGAGTTCGATAAGGATTTAGATGGCCGTTATAAATTAGGACTTGAAGGCGGTCATTCAAAACGCAGAATCCTCCATGCTGATGGTGATGCTACCGGAAAGATAGTTACCACATTTATGCTTAAGGAGGTGTTGGCCAAACCTCAGATAACACCTTTTGAATATTGTGCTGCAACAAGTATCATTGTGGAACAGGAGATTTGTAAAGGAGTTCAGGCTCTTCAATATACCGATGGTGAAAATATAATTTTTTTAGGGAGGGCCACGGTCCTGGCAACAGGAGGATTGTCGCGCCTTTATTCCCGCTCAACAAATCCCTATACAGCAACAGGTGATGGAATCGCCCTTGCATGGCAGGCAGGTGCACGTCTGGCTGATATGGAGTTTATTCAGTTTCATCCTACCGCATTGTCGGTTCCCGGGGAAGAAGCATACCTGATAAGCGAGGCTGTAAGAGGAGAAGGGGCACACTTGCTGGATGTAAATGGAATACGTTTTATGCCTGATATACATCCTCTTGCAGAGCTTGCTCCGCGTGATATAGTATCATCCGCAATTTTCAAAAGAATGCAGGAGACAGGATCGAACGTATTTCTCAGTCTGAGGCACCTCAGTAATGAAACGCTTGCAGATCGGTTCCATTCGATTGACGCTCATCTGAAACCACTGGGGATTAATTTATTAACCGATTTAATCCCGATTGCTCCCGCTGCCCATTATATGGTAGGCGGCATCAGAACAGATCTTTGGGGACAAACAAACATCAAAAGTCTTTTTGCATGCGGAGAAGTGGCATCAACCGGAGTAATGGGTGCAAACCGTCTTGCAAGCAACTCTCTGCTTGAATGTCTCGTCTATGGTAAAAGAGTGATTGAAAAGGCCAGAAATTCAAAAGCAAGTCCACCAGTGACAATCGGTCAGGAATCAATTGAACTCAATCATAAAACTGATATTGAATTTCTTAGAATAAAAAACGAACTTGCCAATATAATGAGCGATCAGGTTGGGATTGTCAGGGATGGAGCAGGACTGGAGTCGGCACTCAAAAGAATTGAATCGATTGCAAAGCATTACAAGAAAACCGGAACTGATTATAATTACCACAAAATTATAAACCTTACCGATATCTGCCGGACGATCACCCTTTCTGCACTTGAACGAAAGGAGAGCAGGGGTGGACATGTCAGAAAAGATTTTCCTACTGAAAGAGAAGAACAGTTGCACCATATTATTCAGGAAAAAGGAAATAAAATCCAACACGAAGATATAAGGGTGTCATGATAAAAAACGGAGTAAATTTGGATGAAATAAAACCTCTTATTGATTATGCGTTAAAAGAAGATGTTGGGGATGGAGACATTACAACAAATTTGCTTATCCCTTTTGATTTAAAGACCAAAGCAATAATGGTCGCAAAGTCATCGGGCATAATTGCAGGTCTGGACGTGGCAAAACTTGTATTTTACACAATAAGTCAGGACATCATATGGCAGACTTTTGTAAAGGACGGGGATAGTATTGTAAAAGGAGATATTATTGTGGAAATTACAGGATCCTACCGTGCCCTGCTCACGGGTGAGAGGCTTGCATTAAACTTTCTGCAACGTATGAGCGGGATTGCAACGACAACATCAACTTATGTTAATGTATTATCGGGTTATAAGACTAAAATACTCGATACACGGAAGACAGTTCCCGGGTTACGTCTTCTTGACAAGTATGCAGTTAAGATGGGTGGAGGAACAAATCACCGTTTTGGACTCTACGACATGATACTTATCAAGGACAATCATATAAAAGTTGCGGGAGGAATATCCAAAGCTGTTGCTCAGATAAGGGAAAATATTCCGGCTAACATTCAAATCGAAGTTGAGACAACAACACTTGCTGAAGTTAAGGAAGCATTGGAGGCAAATGTAGATATTATCATGCTCGATAACATGACTACCGATGCAATGGCTGAAAGTGTAAAAATCATCGGAGGCCGTGCCAAAATTGAAGCTTCTGGTAACATGACAATTGAAAGGCTTCAGATAGTAGCTGCAACAGGAGTTGATTTTATTTCTATCGGGGCACTTACCCATTCTGTTGCAGCTTTTGATATCAGCATGAATATTGAATCATAAGAAATGAATCTTGTCGTTGACATAGGAAATAGTCAGACCAAAGTTGCTGTATTTGAAGCAGATAAAATTGTGCAGATTATATGCACTGATAAGTTAACTATCTCCGGACTGAGAGGATTAAACCGCATTTATCCCAGATTAAACCGTGCAATTGTTTCGTCAGTTGCCTTTATTAACAAGGATTTACTGGAGGAAATAAAAAATACATACGATATTTTTATCGAATTTAATCATCAGACATCTGTACCGATTGATAATCTCTATAAATCGAAAGAGACATTAGGCCCCGACAGGCTTGCTGCAGCAGTTGGTGGTATTACGTTATTCCCGGGGAAAGAGCTCCTGATTATAGATGCGGGGACAGCGATAACTTTTGATTTAATTGACAGTAAGAATTGTTTTTTAGGGGGAAATATCTCTCCTGGCTTAAGAACCAGGTTCAGGGCCCTGCATGAGTTTACGAGACACCTTCCATTAATTGAACATGCCGACCCATGGCCTGAAATAGGGCAGACAACAGAAGAGGCCATCAGAGCCGGGGTCCAGAACGGGATAATATTCGAAATCGATGGGATGATTGACCATGTACATAAAGACTGGCCTGATTGCAAGGTTATTTTAACCGGAGGTGATTTATTCTTTTTTGATAAAAAATTAAAAAACACCATCTTTGTAAAATTTGAAATTACCCTCATTGGGTTAAACCGAATTCTTGAATATAATGCTGAAAAAAATTAGTTTGACATTTGCAGTTGTGACTGCACTTTTATTACTGCCATCCATCCTGAAAGCTCAGGATAAAAATAGTGCCAGCACAAGTTCCCCATATTCCCGCTACGGGATCGGAACACTTAACGGCTATTCCCTGGGGCGCAGTTCAGCTATGGGAGGGATCGGTATCGGTATCCGATATGGTTTTCAAATCAATACCGGAAACCCGGCTTCCTACACGGCCATCGATACCATGACCTTTCTGATGGAATTCGGATTAAATTCAAAACATACAATATATGAGACTTCCAATAAGAAAAATGGTGGCAATGAGGTTAACTTCAATTATTTAACCTTTTCATTACCATTGAAAAAATGGTGGGCTGCTGCATTTGGGATCATACCAATGTCAGAAAAGGGATATGATATTGAAGCGACTGAAGAATCGACGACCAACATATCTTCAACATCAATTAACGGTACAGGAACGCTCTCAAAAGCCTTTGTCGGGAGTGCCTTTAACATTAGCAAGAACCTCTCTGTCGGGATTAATGCATGGTATCTGTTTGGCACACTGTCTGACAGCTATTATCTGAACTTTCCGTACGATGCCGCTGCATATGACTACTTATTGACAAATAATCTGACAGTACACAACTTTGGCCTCACGGCCGGCCTGCAATATTCGTGGAAATCAAAAAATAAAAACTCGTGGACTATTGGGGCTGTTTTCGAACCAAAACGAGACATGAGGGCCAAATATGTCATTCACGAAGAGAGGGTGCTTTTCAGAAACTCTTCAAGCAGTACACCCATTATTGACACGATTTCACATATCGAGAACAATAACAGCGGATTGAAGCTCCCATTAACGTTAGGAGCCGGCTTCTCTTATTCATATAAGAATAAATTCACATATGGTGTTGATATATATCATCAAAACTGGAGTCAGCCATCGTTTATTGAGGGTTCTTCACTTTTTCATCTGACTAACAGTACACGTTATTCTTCCGGTTTTGCAATCACACCCAATGAATTTTCGATCAGAAATTACTGGGCCAGAGTGCAATACAGAGCGGGCTGTTTTTATGAAAACTCATATTTAACATTAAACGGAGAACAGATAAATAGTTATGGGGTCACATTTGGGTTAGGAATTCCATTCAGCCGTGCCCTTTCGACACTAAATTTATCAGCTGAACTGGGCCGAATGGGAACAACACAAAACAATCTTATAAGGGAGTCGTATGCAAAATTTACGCTTCACTTACTCTTGCACGACAGATGGTTTATTAAAAGGAAATTTGACTAAGGTGTATTTATTTAAAAAATTGAAATCCGGAGAATATAAAATACGGGAGATTATATTAATGAAGATACAATCGTCTTGTTTCGTTAATTTATCCACGGAAAAAACTTGCTGCAAAAAAACAGTCATTTTCGTCATCGGTCTGTGGATTATGCTGGTACTTTTATCCTGTAGTTCAAAAGTTGCTTCTGATTTGCCATCGGAGCTGATAAGCAATAAAAAGACGCCATCAATAGAAGCCTTTGATTTTCAAACTACTTATTCCGATTCGGGAGTTGTTAGATACTTCTTAAAGACTCCGAAGCTCTTAATATTTTCCCAGGAAAAATCGCCATATAAGGAATTTCCGGAAGGATTTCACCTTCAGCAATTTAATGAGAGCAAAAAAATTATTTCTGAGTTGTCAGCCAATTACGGGAAAAACCTGGAACATGAACAGAAATGGATTGCTACGGGAAACGTTGTAATGGTAAATGATAAAGGCGACACGCTGCGTACTGAAGAGCTTATCTACCTGATTAAGGAAGACCGTATTTTTTCCGAGAAATTCGTAAGTATTAAAAAGGGGGACCAGGATATTACCGGTACAGGTGGATTCGAATCGGATTCGCAAATGAGGAAATGGGCTTTTAAAAAAACCAAAGGACATATTTATGTTGATGAGCAATAATGTTGGATAAAAGTCAAATTTTACTATCTTCGCCCCCTTATAAATAATACAAAAAGTAATATTTAAGTAACCAAATATCAATGGCAACATTACAGAAAATCAGGAACCGTGCCGGAATTGCGATTGCAATATTCATAGGTATGGCACTCGCGGCATTTATCCTCGGCGACTTGTTCAAATCATCAAGTTCGATCATGCGTGGTAAGCAAATGGAATTAGCTGAAATTGACGGAAAAAGTGTGACATACCCCGAATTTCAAGCTAAAGTGAATGAATTGACAGAAATTTATAAGATGAATTCTAACAAAACATCACTTGACCTTCAGACCACAGAACAGATTAAGGAACAGATTTGGCAAAGTCTTGTGAGAAATCTTACGATGAAAGATATTTATGAGTCCCTTGGCATCGGAGTTAGCTCAACAGAACTTTTTGATTTGGTTCAGGGTAAGAATCCACATAATATTATCCAAAGTATTTTTCGCGATCCAAAAACAGGTACAATTAACCGGGGTGCGCTGATTCAGTTTTTAAAATATCAACAGTCGAACAGTACGGGAAGGGAACATAACTATTGGTTGTTTATTGAAAATCAGATTATTGAAGAACGGTGCTTTACAAAATACAATAACCTGCTTTCAAAAGGTATCTGGGTGACAAAAGATGAAACGTTGCGCGACCTGCAGGGCCGTAACCATCAGGCAAATATTCAATTCGTTGCAAAGCAGTTTTCATCGGTCTCTGACAGCACTGTAACCGTATCTGAATCTGAACTTAAGGATTATTATAACAAGAACCAGGATAAATATAAACAGGAAGAAAGCAGGAATATTGAATATGTTTCGTTTCCAGTGGTTGCGTCGAAGGCAGATGAAGATAAGTTAATTAAATGGATTACAGATATTAAAACCGAATTTTCAACTGTGGAAGATCCTGCAGCATTTGTGAATATTAATTCTGATGCTCCTTTCGATCCGTCATTCTTCAAAAAAGGTGAGCTTTCCGCCGAGCTGGGAGCGTTTGCTTTTGCAGGTAAAATTGGAGACATATTCGGCCCTTATAAGGATGTCAAGAGTTGGAAATTAGCTAAAATACAGCGATTAGAGGAGCTCCCTGATTCTGTGGAAGCACGTCATATATTAATAAAAGTTAACTCACAGGCCGAGGTGACAAAAGCAAAGTCGACAATCGATAGTCTTAAAAACCTGATTGTTACTAAAGGTCAGAAGTTTGAGGATATTGCCCGGACAAAGTCAGATGATACAGGATCAGCAAATAATGGTGGAAGCCTGGGATGGATTCGGCGCGGAATTATGGTAAAACCGTTTGAAGATGCGGCTTTTTTCGGAAAAATTAATGATTTACAGGTTGTTAAGACTCAATTTGGCATGCATCTCTTACAGGTAACAAATCGTGGGAAAACAGCTCCAAATGTTCAGTTGGCAATTATTAATCGGGTTATTGAGCCAAGTAGTCAGACTTATCAGACAACCTACACAGCTGCATCTAAGTTCGCAAGCCAAAATCAGGATTCAAAAAAGTTTAATGATGCCATTGTTGCCCAGGGTTTAAATAAAAGATTGGCTAATATACGTGAAAATGATAAAGAAATTGCCGGGTTGGAAAATTCACGCCTGTTGATCCGTGCAGCTTACAAAGCGAAAACAGGATCACTCATACTGAGTACAGAAGGAACCCCAATATTCGAGCTTGGGAGTCAGTTTGTTATCGCGGCATTAACTGGTCAGCAGGAAAAAGGAATTGCCACATTAAGTTCTGTGAAAAACCGTGTGGAAACCGAGGTTAGAAAAGAGAAAAAAGCTATGCAGTTAATTGAAAAAATGTCAGGTAAAACCGATCTTAATCAATTGGCTTCAGAGCTTAAAGTTGGTGTTGGTGAAGCACAAAATATAACTTTTGATTCTTATTCAATTCCAGGCGCAGGTTTTGAACCTGCCATAACGGGAGCTGCAGCAGCATTGGAAGCAAATCAGGTGTCCAAACCGGTCACCGGGTCCAGTGGAGTCTTTGTAGTGAAAGTTACGGCCCTTACCCCCGGAACAGATCAGGATGTGGCTGCCAATAAGCAAAGATTAATTCAATCGGTTAACTATCGTACTATTTCGAACGCTTTTGAGGCATTAAAAGAAAATGCCAAAATAATTGACAAGCGGGCAAAATTCTATTAAAAAAGATTCAGTGGTCAAAAATGATTGCCAATTAGTTCTGAAAGCCTTACCAATACATGGATTGAACCTGAATAATGCATGAAAATCATTAACTTGGTGAACCCTAGAGCCTTTGTGACTTTGTGGCTAAAATTATTCTTGCCACGAAGACTCTAAGACACAAGGGACTCACAAAGTCTATTAATTATTCAGGTGAAAGAAAATTGCGATTATTCTATTTAAATCAGATTAAAAAACCAAATCCGCCATGAAGAATATTCCTGTCATCACAATTTCTCAAAAAACCCTTGCAGAAGCTTATGAAGCTGCCATAATCGCTGTGTACGAAAAAGGTACCAGATTTAAGACTCAGTACGATAGACCTGAAGATCCGGAAAGCATGGATTGTACAATTAACATTACTATCGAGGAGCCTGAAACCGATCCTATGATCCATATGGCGTTTCCCGGGGGAATTGAAGACCTAAAGGAGTATGTACTTGAATTAAAGGGATTTAAGGATCACTGGACTAAAAACATGAATGTTCCGGGCGATACACGGTGGGAGTATACCTATCACGGCAGGTTGCAGAATTATGGTGTATGGAAAGAATTAATTGATGGTGAATCAAGGGAGGCAGGATATTTCAAAGTTGACCAGATCAGGTCGGTAATAGATAAGTTGGCGAAGCAGCCATTCACCCGCCAGGCGCAGATGATCACCTGGATGCCTGATATTGATAATGATTGTTACGATCCTCCATGCCTGCAATCACTGTGGTACCGTATTCTTGAAGATGATGAAGGTATTTACTGGCTGAACTGCAATATACGTTTCCGGAGTAATGATGCATGGGGGGCAAACTTTATGAACATGTTTGGATTTACTCAATTCAACAAAGAAGTGATCGCTGCCGGCATTGCAGAAAAAACCGGAAAAACAGTAAAACTGGGACGTTTAAACTGGCAGGCCGATTCGTTTCATATATATGGCAAAGATCTGAAAGAGACTAAAGAAAGACTATTTGACAGGCTTAACGACATGAGCTTCGAAGAACGGACAATGTCGTTTAATGATGAATTTATTCGCGACATTTATGATAATGCGGAAGAACAGATTATTGCAAAGATCAGAAATTACGATCAAAGCCATTAAAACTTATAGGCCTTTTTTGCATTTTCATAATATAATTGGCGTGTTGAAAGATCAACCCTTCTTTGACAATACTCATCAAGTACCCTGATCATATCACTGTATTTGCCAAACATGTCAGAGAGGGTCCAGTTACTTCCAAATATTACTCTATCTGGTCCAAAAGCATTGACTACGGGATCAATCAGCACATCGTAAAATTTCGAATTTAACGGGGCTGGATTTTGACCCGAAAAGTCAAATATTGAAGATATCTTACAATAAACATTAGGTTCAGATGATAGAATTGCCAGGCGGCCGATCCATTTTTCCCTGTCATTCTGATCGCCATAAATTTTCCCTCCGGCAAGGTGATCTATAATTATATTCATCCCAGGATAAAGACGGGCAATATTTGTTACGGTTTCAGGCAAAATGTCCGGAACCTGCAATTCAAGCACAAGTTTTCGTTTGTCAAGTTCTGCAAATTTTGCAACAATCTGCGGATCAGCAAGATTAATTGGCGTATCAGTGCGTATTCTGATTCCTCTGAACTTTTTGCTTGTCGAAAGTGAATCAATATCCTGTACATACCATGGGTCCCTGGGATCAAGGTTTGCTATGAAAGCAACAAGAACAGCTGATGTATCAACATGATTCATCAGCCAAAAATTATCCTGACGCCGGCGACTCGCTTCAATAACTATAGCATATCCGACGCCTGAAGAGCTGGTCTCGTCAGTAAACTGTTTTGCAAAATGTGGATAATATATTTTACGGTGTTTTACCGGATCCAGAAAAACAGAACTTCCTTCACGTCGCGTATCATATAAATGTATATGTGAATCAATTCTGGGGCTCAAAGAATCAGCTTTTTTTATTGGCATTTGTGCATTCATCTGTTTTCGCCAATCAACCAGCAATTGATGTAATTCCTTTGTTTTTTGGCTCATTTTTTCCGAAAGGTCATCTGATTCGGAAATATCTTCTTTCAGATTATATAATTCAAGCTTTCCTGATTCAAATAATTCGACTAATTTATAGTCACCCACACGGACAGAGCCAGCCGGTCTGCCCAACTGATTGGAAAAGTGCGGATAGTGCCAGAAAAGCGGTCTGGTCTGCTTTGTTTCAACAACTGGATTTAAATACAACGGAAGAATGCTTTGCCCGTCAATATTTTCTGGTAACGCTCGTATGCCTGTCAAATCGCAAATAGTCGGCAAATAATCGATGGTACTGAAATAGCTATCCGAAACTTTTCCTGGTACAATTTTACCCTTCCAGCTTACTATTGCCGGTACGCGGGTTCCCCCTTCGTATATGTGCCCTTTCCATTTACGGAGTGGTGCATTTGATGTTGGAACCGGCCCTAGTTCATCAAGTCCGAGTCCGCCATTATCAGAAGTGAAAATAATCAGGGTATTCTCCAGCAAACCCTGATCCTTCAGGGTCTGAATTATTTTACCTACGCCAGCATCCAGGCTTTCCATCATCGCGGCATAATTCGGATTGTATTTCCCTCCAAACTTTTCATATTTCAGAAAATACTTTCTCAGTTTATCGGCCCTGGGAACAGTTAAAATATGTGGTGCAGAATAGGCAAGATAAAGAAAGAAAGGTTTTTTTGTGTTCAGTCTGATGAAGTCGACACCGTATTCTGTAAGTTTATCTGTCATGTATACTGTGCCGTGATCAGAAAATTCTTTCTGATAAGAATCGATAAATATCGAATAATTGTAATAGTCCAGCCCATTTTTGCCAATCATCCGTGTATAATCAAATCCCTGACCCCATGGAGCAATTGAATCCTTGTCGCCAAGATGCCATTTTCCGACCATTCCGGTGGTGTACCCTTTTTGTTTAAGAAGTTCGGGAACAGTTATTTCTCTCGATTCAAGATATTGTTGCCAGTTGGCGGGTAACACCGGAGAATTAGGATCTGTCCGGGTGCCTCCGATAAAATTAGTAAGCTGCAATCGTGCAGGGTACTTTCCGGTCATGATGGAAGCCCGTGTTGGAGAGCAGACCGGACAAGCTGCATAAGCCTGGGTGAACCTTAAGCCACTTTCTGCAAGCTTATCCAGATTAGGCGTTTCATTGAACCGATTTCCATAGCAGCCTAAATCTTTCCAGCCCATATCATCCGCAAGGATGAAAACGATATTAGTCTTATTTTGCAACGGCTTTTGCTGAGCCTGAAGAAAGGAGCCAGATGCTAAAATCAAAGTGCAGGCAATTTTGCCTGAATTATTCAATAAAGTTCTTTCCATTTCATCTAATAGTTAATGATGTATTTCAATAATTTCAGATATTTCCAGGTAAATATTTTTAACCGCTCAAAAGTTGTAAAATGTCGGCAATACAACACTTTTGATATGATTGCTCTCATCAGTAAAAATCCTGATCTTTCCATATGGGGTAAACAGACCTCCGATATTACCTGAAAAAGCACTGTTCACCCTTGAATTATTTTGCTTTCTATTTTAATTCTGCCATCCGTTTTTTCAATGCTTCAATCGCTGATTTTTTCTTAGGATCTGCTATCCGGTTGTTTTCTTCGTAACAATCATTTCTCAGATCGAAATATTCTTCATATTGATAGTCTGGCCAATAGATGTATTTATTGTGATGTGTTACCAATGCTTCCGATGATGGTATAAATGTCTTATTATTCACAATTGGATGCTCGTAATAAAAATCCTGGCGCCACGATGGTGCTTTCTTATCGAGATACAATGCTGAAAAATCGTGACCCTGCACTCTTTTTGGTACAGATGCCCCGACTGCAGATATTATTGACGGAGCAACATCAATGTTCAGTACAAATTCATTGTTAGAACTATTTTTTTTAGCAAGTGGAAGGCGTGGATCGTGAACTATCAATGGGACACGAATTGATTCTTCGTAGGGATACCATTTATCGGCGAGCATATGATCCGACTGAAAATATCCGTTATCGCCCATAACAATGATCAGCGTATTATCGTACACGCCCTGAGATTTCAGCTCGGCTATAATATTCCCGATGGCAAGATCAACTTCAGTAACCATCCGGTAATAGGCCTTCATGTATTTTTGGTACTTTTCAGGTGTATCGAAACGCCAGTGCCAGCGGTTACGACCTTCGTTTTGTTCACTGCTGATAAATGGCGGAAGCGCTTTTAACGCCTTTTGGGTAGCTGTTTTTGGAACCGGTATTTCAACATTGTGATAATACTTTTCACTGGAAGGCTGATAACGATACTGATCGGGATGTTTATCTTCCGCATGAGGGGCAAAAAAGCCAACGGAAAGCAAAAACGGTTTTTCTCTGGGACGGTTTTTCAGAAAATACAGGGCATCCTTTTCATTTTTGGCTGTTACCTGAATCGAATCACCATTGCCAGTGGGTAACCAGTGTTTTCCTTCATATTCAACACTGTAATCAAATTCATTATCCCTAATATTTCCAACGCCATATTTTCCTACGTAGCCTGTCCAATAGCCAGCTTTCCTCAAAACTGCGGGATAAGTTTCCGATAAGCTCTTTTCGGGCAATTGAACCCAGAAGTTGGTGATATGATGCCGGCTCATATATTGGCCGGATAAAATACTTGCCCGGCTGACCATACAAATGGCAGTGGTAACACAGGCATTGTTAAACCGTATTCCCTCTCGTGAAAGCTGATCAATGTTGGGTGTTATGACTACCGGATTCCCCATACATCCCAGGGAGTTCCAGCGCAGATCGTCGGCCAGAAGAAAAACAACATTCATTTTCCCTTCAGCTTCTGTAACCTTTGGAAACATTGCAAGGCTTAATCCAACAAAAAAAACCGGCTTTCCCAGTTTCAGAATTCCAGATACCTTTGGTGGCATAATGATAAAAAATTTAGCGTAATTAATTATATTCCACGGTGTAAGCCCGGGAATTACAGAAGATCACTCACTTTGAGAAATTCTTAGCTTTCTCTTCATCAAATGAGTTTTCCCATTTTGCCATTACAACAGTTGCAGTACAATTGCCAATTACATTTACAGTCGTTCGTGCCATATCCATCAATACATCAATACCTAATATTAAAAATACCGGAGTCGTCGGAAGTCCAAAACTTGATAAGGTGCCTAGTAGCACAACAAGCGAAGCACGCGAAACTCCGGCGACTCCCTTGCTTGTTAACATTAAAACCAGGCACATTGCCAATTGCTGACTGATTGTAAGATCAATACCGGCTACCTGGGAGACAAATACACATGCAAGCGATAAATACAATGTAGTACCATCAAGATTAAAGCTATATCCGGCTGGAATTACAAAAGCGACAATTTCACGCGGTACTCCGAATCGTTCCATCGCCTCAAGGGCTGCTGGTAATGCCGATTCGGAATTGGCAGTGGCAAATGCAATTGATGCCGGTTCACTAATTGCAAAGATAAACTTTGTAACAGGGACCCTTAATATTAACATAAGTGGAAATATCACTGCCAAGAGAAAAAACAGCAACGCCACATACAGGGTGGCAAGTAATTTCAACAGGCTTGATAACACATCAAGTCCAAGATGGCCAATCGTAAATGCGATGGCAGCAAAAACAGCCACAGGGGCAAAGTACATAATGATATTTGTAAATTTAAACATTGTTTCTGCGAGGCTCCCGGTAAACCGTAACATTGGTTCACGAAACCGCCCGCTTATTTTTGCAACTGCAATTCCAAAAATTATACTGAAAACAACAACCTGCAGTATATTTCCATCGAATATTGCCTTTGCTATATTCTCCGGGAACATATTCATGATGAATCCAGACCATGAGTGAATTTTCACTGCTGTTTCAGGTGTATTTGCAACCGCAGGCAGTATTAATCCTTCACCCGCTTTGCTGATGTTTATAGCCATAAGCCCGATAAACAAAGCAATGGTCGAAACTATTTCAAAATAAAGTATTGATTTCCAGCCCAACCTGCCTATAAGTTTTAAATCGCCGTGGCCTGCTATTCCATTTACCAGAGTTGCAAAAATCAGGGGAGCAATAATAGTTTTTATAAGACGGAGAAATATGTCGCTTAAAAATTGTATGTTTTTACTTATTTCCGGAAGATCATGGCCAAACTCTGCACCAGCAATGATGCTAATTAGTATCCACACAGTCAATGACCGGCTTTTATACGCCAGCAATATGAACAACAAAACATTAAATACCCGGAAAGATGTAAAAAAGACAGGATATGACTGAATGACGTTGTACGATGTAAGGACGAATACTATTACACTTATCGTGGTGATTGAAAAACAACCAACTTTTAACAATTGCCCTGGATTTTTCATCAATTATAATACCAATGCTTTTAATGCTCAAATGTACATTATATTATAGCCGGCGCAAAAATCAAAAACAATTATTAAAACAACTTCAACAAATAATACTGTAATCTTGCAACCAAAAGCATGAATTATCCGTCTTTACCAATAAAAAGTACCAGGAAATGAAATTTATCAATATTCTGAAATTTTTATTGGTTCTATCACTTTTTGCAAATTCAGGTTGTGATAAAGTTACTAATGACCAAACATTTACAATTGGTTCAGAATCAACTTTCCGGATCAGCCAGTTATATTATTCAAGTGATGGACAATTCACATTGCTGATTAATGAAGTAAATGATTCGCGCTGTGCTGAAGGTGTAGTTTGTGTCTGGGCAGGCGAAGTTGCGCTGAAAGGCGAATGGACAAATAACATAATTAAAACTCCAGTCGAACTACACTCGGTCCTAAAAGACATGCAAAAAGAACCGGATGGTTTTACAATTCAGATAGTCGATGTAAAACCCTATCCAAAAATCGGCACCGAGTCTAAACCTGAAGATAAAGTAATTACTTTGCTGGTTAAAAGGAAATAAATATTGGATTTAAGGCCTGTTTCCTATTTACATACCATTAACAGGGCAACTTTCAGAACTCAATTTTTACTGAGGCAACTGGAACTATTCCGATACTTTTCGAAGTTGATTCGGTGATTTTACCTCCCTGATACGAAAATTTATTTCGTATTATATTTTTTATGTTTGTAATATTCTGAATATCAGCCATAAATATCCAGGTTTTCTTTGCTTTGTTCAAACGATAACTCAAACCAAGATCGATTCTCTGATAGGAAGGTAAACGTTCCCCATAAGTCTCAGCAATATTGTAAACAACTTTTTTATTTTTAACACTTAGTGCCAAATCGACAGGTATATAGCGATATCCTCCTCTGACTAACGCCTTAATATTGAATCCAATTGTACTTTGTCTTTCACGACCGGTGGCAAATTCTTTACCGCCGGTCAGATTATAAATAAAATTATTATTGTAATAAGTGTTGTACCATTTACCGTCAGGAGCTTTGTACTTTGAATCGAACAAAGACATTGAAACCAAAAAATAATAATTGTGTGTGAAATCTTTCTCAACAGAGAACTCAATTCCCTTGTTTATCCCCTTCCCTTTATTGGCTAAAATTACGTCCGGTAAACCATAAGATGAATTAACAATGGAATATTGACTTTGGGAATTTACCGCAGATGGAATTTCAAACAGTGACTGGTAGTAAGCTTCAAAACCAATGTGCCAATCATTGCCAAACTGTTTGTTATACCCCGCAGTAAAATGCAAAGCTTTTATTGTTTTTAAGTTACTATTAATTACATCGCGATGGGTATTGTCTATCTTTATTCTGTAGTTATAAATAGGAAGTGGCTCGAGCCGCGAGTGAAGTCCGCTACCGAGACTAACTGTTTGATTAAACGGCAGGTAAAATATAATGCCGAACCTGGGTTCCCAAATCAGCTCATGAGTAATTCCGGTATGGAACAAATGCAGGCCCGTATTCATTTCTACCGCATTTACAGGTTTAAATTTCCATTGAACGAAATAGCTGTTATACCACCCCCCGGCCTTTTTATTTAATAATGTATCATAAACATTTGCTGACAAATAACGTTTCGCAAATAGATCTCCTGTGATGCTGTTGAGATTGGCTCCGGCCCTGATAGTATGAAAGACATTGAATTTATGATTAAACAAAACAGATAACCTGAATGCAGGGAAAGTATAAAAATCGGAATAAGTAGTAGTTTTTTGCAATAATGTATCAACCTGATTATCATTAGTCTCGTCCTTTTGCAACGTAAATCCGGCTGTTGTCCTAAGAAAAGATTTTAAGTCAGGCAATATCCATAAATGTTTTATTCCTGCAACTGCCACAAAATGTGTTTCAAGATACTCATCCTTGTCTGCGCCGCTTTTAATCTGTGTAGCATTATCAGAGGCAAGGTCTCCAACCATACTCGAACCTCCAACACTGAAAAACTCGAATGTACCCCACTTTGTAGTTTTAAGACTGCTTTTAAACGACCAGTCCATGGAGCGCGGAATAATACCTACTTCTTCTAAATTTATTATACCATATCGGGCCAGAAAGCCAAAGTTAGCATATCTGAAATTTCCGAACCATGAATTATTATGCCGCTTGTCCAACGGTCCTTCTGCTGAAATTTCCGCACCTACAACACTAATTCCCAGGGAGTATTCAGGTTTTAATGCATTCCCGTTTCTCAGGTTCAGATCCATAACCCCAGAATATGCATTACCATATTCAGCCGGAAACGCACCGGTAAAAAAATCGAAACTGGAAAGTGCATTAGTGGAAATTACTGAAAAAGCGCCCCCGGAGCCTCCCTGTCCATTTGAAAAATGGTTCGGGTTAGGAATTTCTATCCCTTCAAGCCGCCAGAGCAGTCCCCTCGGGGAATTTCCCCGAATAATTATTTCATTGCTATCATCACTGTTGCCGGCTGAAACACCCGGGAAATTGGTTACCATGCGCAAAGGATCGTAAAAACCGCCTGCATACCGCGAAGCATCCTGACTGCGCAATGTTCGCACGCTGACGGCTGCCATTGAATTCAGGCTGTGACCTAATTTACCAAGTACAATTATTTCACCTGTCTGCTGATACATTTCGGTAAGGTCAACCACGACATTAGTCCCTTTACCGGAACTAAGCTGTATATCCTTTATTGTCCGGGTATTGTATCCCAGATAAGAAATCTTTAATGTATGCCTGCCAGGTGGTAACATTACATTAAACCGTCCTGCAGAGTCAGTGGCTACACCATTTATCCTGGATAAGGTTTCAATAATAATATTGGCTCCTGCCAAAGGTCTGTGTGTCTCAGAATCATAAACAACTCCTGTAAGTTTCTGGTAATATGTCTGTCCTGATATTATTCCTGAAAAGAAGAAACACAACAGTAAAGTACTGAATGATCTTGGATTCATTGAATTCCGGACAATATGCATCAGACACAATTTTGTATAAAACTAAATACTTGTCTTCAAAATTTTGCAAAAATTAATAAAAAAATGTATCTTTCAATATCTTACGGAGGATCACACAATTAATTCCCGCTTCATCGCCGCGGGTCGCCTTTCACAGGTAGTCTGGCCAGTTTTTCGACCTCTACTGAAGGATGGCCGAATTCGGAAACCACTTTCCCCAGGATCAGGTAAACACCATGCCCGGAAAATGGCCAGCTCTTAAGGCTCTGGGGGAAGTGAACTGTCTCGAAGAATTCGCCCGAGTGATCAAGGAAACTGCCGAAATGCATAAGTTCCCTCTTTGAAGTACTGACATATTTAACCGTTACCAGAAGCCCCACCATACGGACAGTTTTTCCGGTATGGCCGATAAGATCGCAGGCCATAACTTCGCCCCGGAAACTGGTTTGCAATAAATCGAACCATGACATAGTAACCGGAAAACCAAGCAGTTCAATTTCGTCATATGCTGCCTCAACAAGCGACTGTTCCATGACGGGTAGCTCCCATTTTTTAGAAGGGACATCAAATAACCGGTTTGGAATACTTTTTATGCTCTTGTTCAGTAACATATGAGCTTCCCACAACAACTGCATTTTAGGTTTGGCGATAAATCGTAATGCCCCCAACCGGATAAGCAGCACCAGTTGTTCGATTCCGATCGCAACACGATGTAAAAGGTCTTCAAGTGATTGAAATCCGCCGCCCCGTAACCTTTCACTAACCAACTGACGCTGAAAATCCTGCCCGAGATTAGCGACCAAATTAAATCCCAGATAAATACGGTCGCCGTAAATGGTCGTTGCTTCCAGGCTATTATTGACGCAGGGTAGTTCGATATGTCCACCACACCGCCGGGCTTCGTTCACATAAACCCATGTACGGTAAAATCCGCCAAAATTGTTAATCACGGCAACCATAAACTCAAGTGGATAGTGGGCTTTCAGGTAAAGGCTCTGAAAGCTCTCCACTGCGTATGAAGCTGAATGGGCTTTGGAAAAGGAGTATCCGGCAAAACTTTCGATCTGCCGCCAAACCTCCCGCGCAGTCTCATCAGGGCGTCCCATTGTCCGGCAATTCTCGAAAAACCGGTCGATAATGCGCTGAAACTCGGTCTTTGAACGAAACTTTCCGCTCATAGCCCGGCGTAATACGTCTGCATCGGCCAGATCGAGCCCGGCAAAATGGTGACACACTTTGAGAACATCCTCCTGAAAAACCATTACACCATAAGTTTCTTCCAGCTGCTCCTTCATCACCGGATGGAGGTAGGTAAAGCTTTGCGGGTGATGAAAACGATTGATATACTCACGCATCATTCCGCTTTTCGCAACGCCGGGACGGATGATCGAACTGGCAGCCACCAGGGAGATATAGTTGTCGCAATGGAGCTTTTTCAGCAAACCACGCATAGCGGGGCTTTCGATGTAAAAACATCCTATCGTCTCGCCAACCTTCAGCTGGTGCTTCACCAGCGAATCATCCTTAAGCTCCTGGACACAATGAATATCAATCTTTACTTTCCGGTTCCGCTGAATTATCCCGACACTGTCATTGATGTGGCCGATGCCGCGCTGGCTCAGAATATCCAGTTTCTCAAATCCGATATCTTCTGCTACATACATATCCCATTGTGTTGTCTGAAACCCTTTTGGGGGCAGATCAAGTGCTGTATAACAGGTAATTGGCTCCTCCGAAATCAGCACACCACCGGCATGAATGGTGCGAAGGTTGGGAAAATCCTGCATCAGTGCGCCCACCGAAAAAATCTGCCGGTATAGCTCACTTCCCTCTGTCGCGGCGATGGTATCTTCGGCCAGTACATCGATCTCGCCCTTTGGAAGGCCGTACACCTTCCCAAGCTCACGCAGTATCGACTTTCCCTGAAAAGTGTTCATTGCCCCAAGGAGTGCAGTGTATTTACTACCATATCGCTTAAAAATATACTCGTGAATATCGTCGCGGTCACGCCATGAAAAGTCAATATCAAAATCGGGGGGTGAAGTCCTCCTGGGATTCAGAAAACGTTCAAAATATAGATTGAGTTCAACCGGATCCACATCGGTTATTTTCAAACAATAAGCTACAATTGAATTAGCCCCTGAGCCACGCCCCACGTGATAGAAACCCCGGCCCATCGAATAGCGGATAATGTCCCAGGTGATCAGAAAATAAGCCGAGAAACCAAGCTTGTCGATGATGGCAAGTTCATGATGTACCCTCTTCAAGGCTTCTGCGTCATTGCCATAGCGGTATTTCCATCCATCCATTGCAAGTTTTTCAAGCAACACCTTATCGTCGTAACGACTTCCTGTAAAGCTCTTTTTATTTTTGATAGCGGTGAAATCGAATGTTATGGAACAATCATCGATCAATTTTTTAGTGGTCTGAAGAATTTCGGGAAAATCGGCAAACGCCACGAGCAGATCATCGAATGTGCGGAAGATATCCGTTTCACATCCGGTCTGATCCGGGGTGATTTTACTCAGCAATGTATTGTGATCTATGGCACGCAGGTGTTTATGCAAGATAAAGTCATGTTTCCCGGAGAATGTAACTACTTGAAGAACAACCATTTTATGAAAGTACTTTTTAGCTGTGATATAGCGTAGCCTGTTGATATCTTGTGGCTGAACCCCGATAAATTCATTATCCAGCAGCTCGTTCACATCCTTCTCCCCGAAAGGGTAAATGACATAAGCCTGATTAAAGTGGTCAGGGAGTGCCGGGAACGGTATTTTTTTCATCAAATGCAGGCTCAGAAATTCGTTTAACTCGCGGAAACCTTCATTATTCCGGGCAATTCCCATGTACAGATGGCGGTCGCCATTCCGGAAATCAATTCCTGCTATTGGCTTAACGTTCTGTTTGTATGCCTCTTTCACAAAATCTATCACTCCGGAAGTATTGTTGATATCGGCCATCAAAACCACCGGAAGGCGGTTCTTTATCGCTTCCTGCAACAACGTTTCGGGATTCATCGTCCCGTAGCGTAAACTATAATATGTATGACATGAGAATAACATAGGAAAATGAAAGAATGAAAGAATGAAAGAATGAAAGAATTAATGAAACCCCCGTTTAATAATTAATTGTCCCGGAGGGACCGGCGGCAAAACCATTTTCATACCATCGATGGTTTTGCGGGCAGCCAGTCCCGAGGCACGACGTACTGCAGAAGCACCAAACCGTTTGCGGATCTGATCCATACTTATATAGAGGTTAACCCGTTCGGAGGTATCTTCAAAGAGATCGAGCTGCTGACTACCGCTGACAAGATGACTGAACCGGACACCAATCAGCCGGATCAGCATCCGTCGCTGATAAAGCTTCCGGAAAAGCTCTTTGGCCGTTGCGAGCAACGTATGATCGAACTGTGTGTAAGGGATCCGTACCTGCTGATTATAGGTATCGAAATTCGAATACTTGATTTTTATCGTAACACATGAAGTCATTTTCTGCTGTTTCCTGAGCTGAAAGGCTAGTTTTTCGGTCATACCTGCAATAAGCTGCTCAAGAAAAAGCACGTCTGTGGTATCCTGCTCAAAAGTGCGCTCGGTACTGATCGATTTCTGTTCGGAATAGGGTTTAACCGGGGTATTGTCGATCCCATGCGCCTTTTTCCACATGACGACACCGTTTTCACCCAGCACCTGTTGCATCATCTCCATGGGAATCTCCGCGAGCGAATGAATTGTTTCGATCCCCATAGAACGAAGCAGATAATAAGTCCTGGCACCAACCATCGGAATTTTCCGGATCGAAAGGGGATCGAGAAACGGCTGTACATAGCATTGCGGCACCTCCTTTTCACCATTCGGCTTCGCCTCACCCGTGGCAATTTTGGAAACTGTTTTATTCACCGATAACCCAAACGAAATGGGTAAACCACTCTCTTTTATAATCGTACGGCGTAGTTCCTGGGCCCATTTCATACATCCGAAAAAACGATCCATTCCCGAAATATCGAGGTAATGCTCATCAATTGAAGCCTTTTCATATACCGGAGCCCTCTCTGCAATGATCTGTGTCACAACATCCGAATGACGACTGTAACTCTCCATGTCGCCACGGATCAAAAAAGATTCGGGACAAAGCCGCCGGGCCAGCTTCATAGGCATCCCCGCGCGGACACCAAATAACCGTGTTTCGTAACTGCAACTTGCCACTACCCCGCGGTCGGAAGTACCGCCTATAATTACCGGCTTACCGATTAATTTGCTGTTTTGCAGCCGCTCAACTGAAACAAAAAAAGTGTCGAGATCATAGTGAACGACTGTCTTATCCGATATCTGACTGATCTCCTGCATGAGTGATGTTTTATTTTTTTGTTGATTTTTTTGTGTTTTTCAGAAAAATGAATTATCTTTGATTAATATTTAATCATTATTAGGGTTATAATATAATCATTTTTTAGGAAAATTATAAGGCTGAGAATAAAAAAAGTCGATGAGGCAATGAAAAAACTTGAAAATGGGATAAGTCTATGACTTTTAAGGAGAATTTACATTTACTGTAAAGCTAACTCCGGAGTTTTCCGTAAATAACCCCCAGCGAAACTGCATAGCCGTCAGGCTAAAGTCTGCAAGTTAATGAAATTGAATTAATTATTGGGTTTTGGCGGTATACTGATTTTTCATCTATAAAGAAGGGGGTATCCTTTCTGATTTTTCGAGTTCATTCTCG
>Ga0247841_10001532_pt1 | contig 51306 bp, 59 predicted proteins | sample LaCruzMarch2015__2_FD_192410 | JGI IMG/M metagenome (GOLD analysis project Ga0247841, IMG submission 192410) | Freshwater microbial communities from meromictic Lake La Cruz, Castile-La Mancha, Spain - LaCruzMarch2015_18m | ecosystem: Environmental > Aquatic > Freshwater > Lake | place: Spain... | reverse complement strand
CTCGTCATATTATATAACGATAAAGAGATGGTTGTTCACGAGATAAAAAGATTTGATTACGAGATTAATGAAACGGTGCATGATTGGGGAGATCTTTTTTAACTCCATTTATTTCAGCAAGGTCTACTATGTTATGAACCTTAACTGAGCATTAGAGGTCTACGATGTGTTGAGCTTTCTGCGGTCTACGATGTATTGAGCTCTTCCAATTAAGGAACAGGAATCTGGGTATGTCTCTGATGCGAGTGCGTTATTAGCCAACCCGGGAAGAGTAATCCCTTCCACACGGGGACGGTTTTTATAGGATCCGGCACTCGTGCGAGCGCCCGGTATCAGGTAAAAAAGGGGGTTCTATCTAATCCCAGTAGCTTTTGACAAAAAGTTTTGACTTCCGTACCTTCGGGGTGAAGTGCCGGAGAGCGAGCGGGACAATCAGGAGCGTGACCACAATATTGCTGACCACCAATGTGGAAAATAACCCCATGACCTGGCTTTCCGGGATGACATTTCCGGCGGCAAGCGTGTAGGCGCCCCATGCAGCACCGACGATATTGTTGAGGATGACACCAAACAGGACAAGGTGAAACAGGTCGCGGCTGTTTTCAATACCCACATTCACGTCAAATACCCGGAACGCGATCAGCGGGATGAGAACCTGCCAGAGGGTGGCAAACGACCAGTAGATACTCACCTCAAACGGAACCCCGGATAAAAGCCCTGCACCGAAAAAGTTGCCGACATACGCAGCGATCGCGCCGTACACGCCAAACCAGAGGGTGAAAAGGAGCATGATGGCAATGGGAAAGTAGATTACCGCAACACCGTTCGCTCCTGACGGGGTTATGATGATCGCGAGGCGGGAAAGACACATATTAATGATAATAAGCCCAATCACGAGGAACAGAAAGGAATACGTTGGCTTAAGGTGGTTTTTCATACATTTACCCTATACTTCCATATTACACGCGGATATAAATAGTGTTTATCTACGGTTCGCAAAAATTGCCATGATGCACCCGCGTGCCACACGCATTCGGGTGCAATGCGACACGAAAAACGGTAATTCGAATTGCTAAAAAAGCCACCCTATCCATTCAGGGGGTTCCTGTTCCGGCATGCGTTACGGGTAACCGTTTCGTGCGAAGTGAGGATAACGTCGTGAAAAGATATGGGTCTCACCAAATCTATCTGTCATAGTTAGATGTCATGGAGAGGGTACACTGAACTGCTGCAGGATCGTTATATCTGGAAAAAGAGACGGGCACTCCAGCACTAAAAGGTAAGGAGCCCGGTTTTTAGTCGATTGTTACGAAATATCATTGCTTTTTAACCTGGTAGAGATGCCAGATCTTACACGCACCCTCATGGCTCACCATGCAGGGACCGACAGGTGTGCGGGGGGAACAAACCTTCCCGAACAGCTTGCAGTCTATAGGCGCGGCAATCCCCCGCAGGACTTTATCGCAGATACAGGCAGAATGTTTGCTCACCCGTTTATAGACAAGCCCGAACTTTTTCTGTGCATCGTACTGCAAAAATTCTTTTTTTAACCTGAGCCCGGAGCCGGGAATCACCGGAAACCCCCGCCACTCCACATCGCAAGGTTCAAACACCTCGTACATGATCTTCTTTGCCTTGACGTTTCCTTCGCGGGCAACCGCACGCGGGTACGCATTATCGACACGGTGCGTTCCCTCCCGGATCTGCTCGACCAGCATCACAAGCCCGAGCAGGATATCTTCCGCTTCAAACCCCGCAACCACCTGAGGGACTGGGAACTGCTCGTACTCTTCATACCCCATAATTGTGCAGACATGCCCGGGAAGCATAAACCCATCAAGCTTTGCCTCACCCTGTTCCAGCAGCCATTTCATTGCAGGCGGCACGATACGGTGGCAGCAGAGGATGGAGAAGTTTTTCGGAGGGTCTGTGAGAATCGTTGCAGCGACGGTGGGTGCGGTCGTCTCAAATCCAACTGAGATGAACACAACTTCCTTGTCGGTCTTTCGTGCGATCTCCACCGCTTTGAATACACCCTGTACCACCCGGACGTCGCCGCCACAGGATTCCAGGGAGCCTTTTGAGCCTGGCACGCGGAGCAGGTCGCCATAGGTAGCAATAATACAGTTTTTTTCGACAAGTTCGAGTGCGGCATCGATCTCCCCCTGCGGGGTGATACAGACCGGACACCCCGGACCCATCACGATCTTCAACCGGTCCGGAAGGATACTGCGTAAGCCAGTACGGGCAATGGCTGCCTCATGGGTTCCGCAGATGTGCATAAATGTCATCTCACGGTCCACCAGCATATGGAGCGTACCTGCGATCTCGTTTCCCGTTGCCATGCAATCTCATAATTATTTACCGCAAAATGACATAAGAGTACGTATATGGAAAACGGCATACTCTACGCGATTGCCACGATAGTTGTCGGTTTAATCCTCGCGGGAATTGCAAAGGTCGTTGTCCGGTGGCTGAAGAAAATTGCAGAAACCACGGAAACACAATGGGACGACATCCTTATTACTGCATTCGGGACGCCGGTACAGATCGGTATTATTGCGATCTCGGTCTATATTGCACTGAAATATTTTGGGATTGTCCCCACACAGTATGACTGGATAATTTCCGACAAAGTAATCAACTCGTTGTATATTGTGATCGGGACGTGGATTGCGTCATCCCTCCTTCACGATATCATCTTGATTTACGGGCATGCATTCGCAGAGAAGAGCGATACTGATTGGGATGACCGGATTATTGATCTCCTCGAACTTGCTGCACGGTATATCATCTGGTTTGCCGGCATCATGCTGATACTCGCAAACCTCGAGATCAATATCACCCCCTTCCTCGCTGGTGCAGGTATCGCCGGGTTGGCACTCGCACTCGCTGCACAGGATCTCATCTCGAACTTTTTTGGTGGCGCCATCATCACGGTTGATAAACCCTTCAAGATAGGAGACCGTATCAAAGTGGACGTATATATTGGAGAGGTTGTCAGTGTCGGCGCCCGCAGCACGCGGATAAAAACACTGGATGGCCAGATAGTCACCATCCCGAACAATAAGATCACGTCAAACATCATTGTCAACTATGCAGAGCCGGACCAGAAATTGCGTATCACCATTCCGGTTACGGTCGCGTACGGCAGTGATATCCCCAGGGTCAAACGCTGCCTGCTGGAGATTGCACAGGACGTGACAAAAAATGCCGATATCCTTGTTGAAGAACCTGCCCCCAAAGTGTTTTTTTTGGAGTTCGGGGATTCAAGCCTTAAATTCGTGATGTACGTCTGGGCAAAAATGTATAACCTTCCTGATGATGTTAAAGACGCCATCAACACCCGGATTGCCGAGCGATTCGCTGCCGAGGGTATAGAGATCCCGTTCCCGCAGCTCGAAATCCGTATGCAAAAATAATAAATCCCCGTTTTAACCCGATTTTTTTAGATTCCTCCAATGAGGGTAATAAGAGAAACTATATCATAGATCTGGCTAAGATTCACACATTTATGTTGGGCATCTCCACATTCTGTCTCCACGAGGAACCTCTGCAGTCAGCGCTTGAGAAGATTGCGCCACTGGCAGATCATATTGAGGTGATGGATGAGGGGCTGCACTACCTGGAGAGCGCTGAGCCGCTGCTCAGTTATTCCCGGCATTTCTCTATTCATTCGCCATGCCGAGGGACAAATATCGCGAGTCTTCTGGAACCAATCCGTCGTGCCAGTGTTGAAGTGATGGACCAATGTTTTATTGTTGCGGCAGAAGTTGATGCGAGCGTGGTCGTTCACCCGGGATATTTTGCATGGGCACAGGAGCGTGACAAAGCAATACGGCAACTGCAGCAGTCACTTGCCGATCTTACCTGCCTTGCACAGGAATATTCAATCACTTTCTTTGTCGAGAACATGGGGAACTGGGATTATTTTTTCTTGAAAACACCGGATGAACTGCCACTGATTGGGGATGCCGGGTTTGCGCTCGATGTGGGACACGCCCACTTAAACCACTGCCTTTCGGAGTTTCTCGTACACCCGGCACAACACTTTCATCTTCATGATAATGACAGGAAAGATGATGCACATATGGCAATTGGGGATGGCTCGATTGATTTTCTGCCTGTGATGAAAGCAATAAAAAAGAGCGGCGTTGTTCCGGTCATTGAAGTCGCGACATTTGAGGGTGTGGCAACGAGTATTCAACGATTGGAATGCTTCTCGTTATAAATGCGCAGACAAAAAATGCGAAACCGTCAGGAAAATCGGCGAATTTTTGTGCGTTTCACGCAATATTTTATAGGGATAACCTCTAATGTATCTAGGCAACCTGCCTCAGTGGCTTAGTGGCATAGCGCGTCCTTATTCAGGATACATTGAGTGTGGGGTTGTCCTGACATTTTGCGCCTTCGTGGCATAGCGGTATCGCGCGTCCTTGGTAAGGACGAGGTCGCGGGTTCAAATCCCGCCGAAGGCTTGCATCAAAACGTCCAAATCTTCACGACTTTTTTTGATAAAATAACCAGATTTCCCGGAATCGAGAGTTTTTCCCGGGCAGGCATCTACCGGATGTGAGCCCCCTATCGAGTATATCCCGGCACATCCCCAATTGTCCCACAATCTGTGGGTCAAATTGTATGCAACCTACTTGAACCGATTGTGCATATTCCCTGGAACCACAATGTGATCCCCACTGATATAGGAGTTACGCACAACCGTTTGAAAAAAAATGGATCGCCGGTTTACATCAACGGCCCCACTCAGTACCTGATAACCCCGGAAAAGACCGTTGTTGCAGGTCCTTCCATTTTAGCCCCCTCTTTTAAGTAAATAATAAGTGGTCCACCTTCCGTTTCAACTCTGACCGTTTCACCCACAAAACCGAGATGGTGGGCGAGAGCTGCCGATGCGGTGGCACCGGTACCGCAGGAAAGTGTCTCACCTTCCACACCGCGTTCGAACGTGCGGATCCTGATGCGGTCTTCACCGGTCTTCTCGACAAAGTTCACGTTCGCCCCATTCGGGAACGATTCGTGATACCGGATCGGCGGCGCAATGGCTTCAATGTTAATATTTTCGACTGATTCAACAAAGATGACGGCGTGCGGGACACCGGTATTTACTGCATACACATCGAACGTGCCGATCTGCTCCTTGTATTCGCCGTCGCCTTTTGCGGGAATGTCATGGCAGTCGAATTTCGGAGCCGGAAGTGTAATGGTCGCCATAAATTCGTCCCCTGTGTAACCCATCGATACCCCGATCTCCCCGGCAAGTGTTTCGATAGAGCAGGTATCGTGTGCGTAGCCGGAATCGAAAGCATATTTCGCAAGGCAGCGGATACCATTGCCGCACATCTCTGCCTCGCTCTCGTCCGGTTGTAAGATTCGCATCCGTAGATTACCTTTTTCGGATTTGGAGAGGAACAAAATGCCGTCAGCACCGATGCCGAACCTACGGTCACAATAGAGCGCGGCAAACTGCGTTTTCATCTCCTCTGGAATCACCGTTCTTTCATACTCATCGATAACCACAAAATCATTGCCGTTTCCGTGCAGTTTGGTGAATGTGATCTCCATTTAAAATCCCTCAGATGCTGCCCCATTGTTTAAGGGCGCGTTCGAGCTCATAATGATCCTTTGCATACTCTTCTGCGGATGTGCCAGCCATAAACGCCTCGGCCGCCTGGCACATCGCACGTGCACCGGCAGCGGTGCCATCCGGGTGACCGTGGATGCCCCCGCCTGCCTGCAGGACGATGTCAGTGCCGAGCGTTGCCAGCTCATGGGCGACTTTTCCCGGGTGCAGACCGCCGCTCGAGACCGGAAATGTTGGCTTCATGCCATGGCAGTTGCAGGTCAGCACCTCGATGCTTGCTTTGACTTCGGGAGCGTCGTGGCTCATCTTCCCGCTTACGGTACCCGTGTGGAGCTGGTCGGCGCCGATCATCCGGATAATGTGGGCAAGCGGGCGCATCGCGATGCCATGCTCGGGGTTCCGGGTAAATGCCGCATGCATCGTGCGGTGGACATGGATCGGCACTTTGATACGGGAGTCTTCACCGAGTGCCTGCAGGGCACCAAATCCCGATGTGAATATATCGATCATGATCATATTCGCCCCGAGATCGATTGCATGGAGCGCCCGTTTCACGATCTGGTCTGCCCGTGTGGTTATATTAACCGCGTAGAGCACTTCCCGCCCGGTCTCATCCTTGGCATCCCCCAGTCGTTTCATCACGAGCGGCAGGCGCTTATCCATGGGGCAGAACGCCTGGTCGGTCAGCGTCTCATCGTCTTTTATCAGGTCAACCCCACCTATTGCCGCTTCGTATGCGACTGTTGCTGTATCTTCTGGGGTTAGTCCAACCTTGGGCTTGATGATCGTACCGACATGCGGTCGGTTGGTGCTCCCGACCATCTTCCTTACTCCGGTGATCCCGAATTTCGGACCCTTAAACGGTGCAACAAGCGAATCCGGATATTCCACATCCATTAAGCGGACTGCCTCAAGTCTCCCAAGCCCGAACAGGTTCCCTGCGACAACCGAGAGGTACTGCGCGATGTTTCCCGGTTCGAAAATTTCTGCAGGGTAGCGGATGCGGGTGATGTAGCCATGCCCCTGGGGTGCGATGCTCTCCACACCGCCATCGAGACGCTTCACGTACCCGGTGCGGGTGGAAATATCCGTCCATGTACCGGTGGTCTCCTCCTCGCAGATTGCCTGTGCTGCCATTTTTGGTTCCGTATCGGAACGCGGGCGGAAATAGTAGGTCGCAATTACATCTGGCATATTATTACTCCTCGTGTCTGGTATTGATCTCAAAGGCTTTATGGAATTCTTCTATGCCCCAGCCAAGATATTCTTTAATTATGATATATGCCATCTGCGGGGGGATGGCGCCTTCTTCTGTTACGATCAGGTCAATATATTCCGCAGGGGTTATATCAAATGCGGGGTTGCGCACGGTGACGTTTTTGAGCGCCAGTGCAATTTCATCAGGGATGACCTCGCTACCCGGTCGCTCCTCGATATTAATGAGCTCGCCGAGAATGGTGCGTGGGGCGAACTTGTAGGTCTCTGCAGCGACAAGCATATTCACCCGCGCTTCGTGGGCGGAATGCGCAACCTGTGAAGTCCCGATCTTGTTCACCACCGCGCCATTCACCGTCACTGCATCGGCTCCGACAATGACGAGGTCAACCTCGTTGATGAAGGAGCGGACCGCTGAATCCACGATGAAATTTGTTCGAATCCCCGCTGCGTTGAGGGTGCGGATGGTGACGAGTCCCTGGTTTCTCGGGCGGACCTCGGTGGCAAAGACCTCAATGTTTTTTCCGTTCCGGTGCGCTTCGATGATGCACGAGAGCGCAGCCTCAGAGTTGCAGTGGGTGAGGATCACATCTCCATCGCGGATATGCCGGGCGCCAATCCGGGCAATTTTCCCGACGGCTTCAAGTGATGATTCGATGAACCGGCTGGCGCGCCGTATCACCCCGTCCCGTGCTTCCTTTACGGTCGTTTCGTGTTTGAGTCCTGCCATTACGAGGTGAACGGCATTCGGGAGCGAAACCGCGGTCGGGCGGGTTGCGATGAGCGCCTGTGCTGCTGCCTCCATCTCCCCTTGGAATGTGTTGAGGTCACCGGTTGTCAGCGCTGTTGCGTGGAGCCGGAGCGCATCGGCAGCTGTCCGCGCTATTCTCCCCGCACCGCGGATCTCCATGCTCTTTATCTTCTCTGCAGTTTCAGTAACGATCATCAGCTTCATTGATTCAATGCACAGATAAGAACATAGAGTTTATTGCCGGGTGCCTCATGTCGCTTGCCGTTGTTTTTGACAGTGCCGGAACGCTCCTGAACACGTACCGTGTTGCAAAAGATATCGGAAATAACAAACTCCTGCCGGGAATTGAGACCACGACGCTCACGTTCAGTTCACCCGATCGCGTCCTCATCGTCCTTCCCGTGCATTCCAAAGACATTATCGGGACCCAAAAAGACCAGCTCCTCTCCACCTATCTCGTAGAGAACAACATCAGATTTGGCGTGAGCTGCACGCGAAAGATCATCACCGCAGAAGCTATCGGCGATGTGCTCTATACCGATACGCGGGCGCGGGTTGAGGATCTCCAGGAGTGCATAAAAAACGTCTGGACCATGTGCAAAGCTGAATCGGTGCTCACCCTGAACAGCGGCGCGATCGTCAACATGGCACAGAATGCAATCGAATTTGCCATTACCGCCGGGGGTTGGCCATTTGACGGGGCAAAGGAGACCATTACCGCACTCCACCGGATGGGAGTGCCGACATACATTGCATCCGGAGACCGTTCAACAAAACTGGAAAAGATGGCTGACCATCTCGGTATCCCACGTGACCGGGTATACGGGGTGGCGACACCATCGGTAAAGGCGCAGATAGTAACAGACCTCAAAGAGGAGTATGACCGGGTGCTGATGGTCGGTGACGGCATAAACGACCTGAGTGCACTGGAAAAGGCAGACATTGCGATCCTTACCGTGCAGCAGCTCGGTGATCGTCCCGAAGGGCTCTATAAAGCGGCAGATTACGTGGTGAGAAATGTCAGTGAGGTGCTTCCGATCGTGCAGCGCCTGCTCCTATCACCAGAAAATTTCCGATCGTGACGGCAGTGGTGCAGGATATAAAAGGTAATATGAGACGAGTACCACATTAGGTATAAGGGTATTATGAAGGCTCCATTGATCACGGTCGATAACCTCTGCATGGCATTTGATGGCACGCGGGTACTGAATAATATCTCTTTTGAGATTGCCGAGGGGGAGATCCTGGGAATTATCGGAAGAAGCGGTGCCGGTAAGACCGTCTTAATGCACCTCGTGCGCGGGGTGGAACAACCTCCGACAAGCGGCAGGATCATATACCATGTTGCCGCATGCAACGGATGTGATTTTTTAGATGTCGGCAGTGCAGTGGGTAAACCCTGCCCTCACTGCGGCGGTACACTGTCTGCGTATGATGTGGATCTCTGGAACGAGAAAGATGAGATGATGAAGCGACGGCTGATGCGGCGTACCGCAATCATGTTCCAGCGCACGTTTGCCCTGTACGGAAACGACCGCGTCATAGAGAATGTCCTGCACGCCCTGGATGATATCGAGTATCCGCAAGAGAAGGCAATCAACCGGGCGGCAGATCTCATCGATGAGGTTAGGCTCTCCCACCGGATGATGCACATCGCCAGGGACCTTTCGGGCGGGGAGAAACAGAGAGTTGTGCTCGCCCGGCAGCTGGCAAAAGAACCATTCATGCTCTTTGCCGATGAGCCGACGGGAACCCTCGATCCTGAGACCGCGAAGCTCGTTCATGCCATGCTAATCAATGCAGCAAAAACAAACAATATGGGAATGGTGGTCACTTCGCATTTCTCGCAGGTGATCGAGGATGTGGCAAACCGCGCGATCCTGCTCGTCAACGGGGAGATCTCGGCGATTGGTACACCAAAAGAAGTTGTCGCACAGTTCATGAAGGGGTATGATGACAGCGAGATGTTCGAACGCGCAGATCTTGGAGAAAAGGTAGTTGTTGGACGTGATCTTACCAAGCGATATATTTCTGTAGACCGTGGAGTCGTAAAAGCAGTAAACGGCGTGACTTTCGATGTCTTCACAAAAGAGATCTTTGGCATCATAGGTAAGAGCGGTGCGGGAAAGACGACGCTCTCCCGTATCATCTCCGGGATCATCGAGCCAACAAGTGGGGAAATAAACATTAAAATTGGAGAGGAATGGATCGATATGACAAAACCCGGTATCGATCAGCGCGGGCGTGCAAAAGAGTATATCGGGCTTCTGCACCAGGAGTATGACCTCTTCCCCCACCGCACGGTGCTTGACAACCTCACCGATGCGATCGGGCTTGAATTTCCAAAAGAACTTGCCATGCGAAAAGCGATTGTCACCCTCAAGATGGCGGGATTTTCCGATGAGAAGAGTAAGGAGATCCTCGACCGTATGCCCGGGCATCTCTCGGAAGGGGAGCGGCACCGTGTCGCTCTCGCACAGGTCCTCATACGGGAACCCCGGATCGTAATTCTCGATGAGCCAACCGGCACCATGGACCCGATCACAAAAGTCGATGTGAAGCACTCCATCATGCACTCCCGCGAAGAGATGGATGAAACATTTATCGTGGTCTCGCATGACATGGATTTCGTGCGGGATACCTGTGACCGGATCGCCCTTATGAGAGGCGGCAGGATCGTCGAGATGGGAAAAACCGCAGAGGTACTTGCACATCTTACGGAAGAAGAGCGCAAAGTCATGAGCCAGCCTCCTGCGTGAGGTGTGCGATGATCACCATCCATGTCGATGGGAAGCGGTGGGAGATTGGGGCAGGCAGTACATTGGGTTCGATCCTCCCCAATCATCCTACGGGCTGCTCGGTTGCAGTAATCCGCCCGGCTGCAAAGGAACAGGCAAAGACCGGCAACCTGATAATCAGTACAACCGAGGGGGAGATCACCCTTGAACTCAGTGGCATCACTCCTGCTTTTCTTGAATCTTTTGAGATTATCAGCCATCTGGCCCTCCACTGGGAAGACCGCAACGCAGCGGCGTTCGGTCCGTTCCCGTCTGGTATCCACCCGTCCCGGAAGCCGCATCTCTACGAATGGGGAGAGGTGATCCTCGGTTGCGGAGGCTACGAACGGGAGCGATCATACCTTCTTTTTTCCAAAAACCGCCACTCCGCTGATCACGGGGCTGATGAGACGGGGGGGGTAATCGGCAGAATTGTGAGTGGGCGGGCGGTGCTCGACCGTTGGTCAACCGGTGACCGTGTCACAAAAATTGAACCGGTGATCAGCTGGGCGGATACGAACCGTTCCTTCACTACGACTGACATGAGCCTTGCCCTCGAAGAGGGGGTGCAGATAGTCACCTGCATGAAGGTGATGGCACAGGGATATACCACGGATCGGATCACCCCCGGAGCCGCGGAGAGCGTAGAGCACCTGCTCATCGCTCTGCAAAAGGGGCGGTTTGTCGTCAACCGGGCCACAAGCACCCACATCCTAGATTCCCGGTCTGCCACAACTGACGTTCCGTCACAGTACAAACGTCCGCGCCGGGAGGGGACCGTTACCGTGCGGACGAACGGGCCGTCACGGGGAGGCATCTATATTTACCGGGCTGATGTGCCGAGCAGTCCTTCCCATAGCATCGTCGGGCAGGTTGTTCACGGGATTGAGCTCGCGAAGCTCGCACACGAGAATGATACCTTTGTCATACATGTGCATCCGGAACGCATCGATCTTCTCGGTCTCCCGGTCGAAAAGGCAAAGGTGATTACAGCAGCACGGGACATTGCCCTCAAGCTGGATACCGATGAGAAAGCCCGGATTGTTGTTTCGCAGGATCCGGGCACGACACTTGATGTGCTGAACGAGCGGGCAGTAACCGTGACCACTGCCCCGTATAGCAAGGTGATAGATATCGAACTGGACGATACCCGGGCGCCGGTAAGTTGTGATGTGTTCCGCAGGGTCACGGGTTTAAAAGAGCATGACGCCGGCATGATGCCTGCATTTTTCACCTTTGATGATGTGTATCTCTTCAAACCCAACATCCCCGCCGGCACCAATATCTATCCTGAAAACTGCCCTCGGAATGAATGTTTCGCCGCCGCACTTGCGATCACCAACGATTCACGGAAAGGCACCGGGCTCGTGGGCGTCCGGCTGTCGGCAAACAAAGAGTTTGGTCCGACATCAGAGCCTTTTGAAGGGACGAACATCATCGGGCGTGTGATCGATACGGAGAAATTAAAAAACATAAAGGAGCGTGAAATGGTGTATATCAGGGAGATAAACCGATGACCGATTACAAGCCGGAGAATGTTGGAATGGTGACAAAATATGTGGTTGTCGAATCATTTACCGTGACACCTGCTGACCTTGCCGTCCGTGCATACGAGATCTCCCGTGGAGTCATGATAAAAGAGACCTGCTTTGGTCTTGTCATCATGGGTAAAGAGGAGGAGGTTGACCTGATCATCACCGAAATCCGGAAGATGGACCCCGAACACATCTTTATAAAAGACCGGGGATTCCCGCCCGGGGATTCCCGCAGGTGCCGGGCGAATCTCGGCGGTGCACGCCCGGGGTTCCACGGGATGGAATACGAAATGACCGTTCTCCCCTATATCTCACACGCACTCGCGGAACTCAGCCACCGTGATGCCACAACCGTTCCCAGACTCACAACCCCACGGGAAAAACCAAAACTGGACATCTATACACTGAAAAGAATGATCGACGCGCAGGAGCCATAAAATGGCAAAAGTTTTCATCTACCCCGCAACGAGCCTGATCCTCACTGATATGGTAACACGATTTGGACACACCCCGCTCAGTTCTGCTGTCGCTATACGTGAACGCATCCAGACCGCAGGACTCGAATCCGTACCGCTCCAGATCACCCCGGAGGAGCCGAAAAAAGGGCTCCGGTGGGCGGCAGTCGAAGTGCCCAGCGGGGTGCGGGGGCGCATGGCGCTCTACGGTCCGATGATTGAGGAATGTGATGCGGCGATCATCATAAACGACGCAGATCTGGCGTTCGGGTGCATGGGGTGTGCACGCACAAATGAACTGATCAAATTTCTCATCCGGCAGAAGGAGATCCCGAAACTCGATCTGGACTACCCGAAAAATGAGGCTGAAGGGTTGCCATTCGTCGCTGCCATCAAACGGTTCCTCACGGAACTGGGAGCTTCAAAATGACCCCCCCGGTGCGTATCGCGCAGATATCCTGCGGCCCGGATTACTCAGGAGTCCAGCAGGAGATCAACGAAGCGGCACGCGCAGTGAACGGGGAGATCTTCTTCCCTGATGTCGCACTTAAGGACATCATGCGGGATTTTACCGGGTTCGGGCTGGATGTGCGAAGTCCCGACCTCAAACTTGCCATCTCCCGGGCAAAAGCGCTCATTGACGGGAGGGTAGATGCAGATGCCGTCTTTATCGCCACCTGCTTCCGCTGCGCAGAGGCAGCAATCGTGCGAAACGAACTGCGCCGGTATATACACGAACACTCCAAACTCCCTGTCGTCAGTTACTCGTTCACCGAACGGACGACCGCAGGGACGCTCCTGACACGGATGGAGGCACTCACCACCATCGCCCGCCGGCGTGCACTCCTTGCCCGGGAGACGCAGCAGGGTATAACACTCGGGCTTGACTCCGGCTCCGCGACCACAAAAGCGGTGGTGATGAAGGATGACCGGATTATCGGCACCGGCTGGCAGCCTACCACAGAAGTCCTGAAGAGTTCTGAGGATGTGATCAGACACGCACTTGAAGAGGCGGGAATCAGGCGCGACGAGATCCAGGCAGTAGGAACAACTGGTTACGGGCGGTTCCTTGTAGGAAAAGAGATCAAGGCGGATCTTATCCAGGAGGAATTGACCGTGAACTCAAAAGGTGCGGTATACCTGGCGAAAAGACAGCACGGACCTGCGACGGTCATCGATATCGGCGGTATGGACAACAAGGCAATCTCGGTGATGGATGGGATTCCCGGCACCTTCACGATGGGCGGGATCTGTGCAGGGGCAAGCGGCAGGTTTCTTGAGATGACCGCAAAGCGTCTCGGGGTCGACATCACGGAACTTGGTCCACTTGCGATGAAAGGGCTGGGCAGGCGGGTACCTATGAACAGTTATTGTATTGTTTTTGGCACGCAGAGTCTCGTCAATGCCCTTGCTGCCGGCAGCACCCGCGAAGATGTGGCTGCCGCTGCCTGTCATAGCGTTGCAGAACAGGTCTTCGAACAGCAGCTGCAGGAAGTCGACATCAAGGAACCGGTGATCATGGTCGGCGGCACTTCGCTTATCGAGGGGCTTGTTTTTGCGATGGGTGAACTGTTGAAGACAAAGATCGTTGTGCCACCGCACTCCCAGTATATCGGTGCGGTCGGATCGGCGCTCTTAGCGTCAGGGTTTATCAAGGACGATTAGATGCCGGCAATTGAGTACTTTGAAGTGGAATGCGCGGAAACGCTCGGGGGGGAGTACTACAAGCAGATCACAAACGATGTTCTGCTGGATCATAATCTCCTGAGAGTGATCCACAAACTGCATGTCTTTATCGACCCGAAAGTGCCGGTCTTTGTTGCTGTAGGTATGCTCAAAAAAATCACCTCGCTTGTGCGTATACGGGATTTTACAAATGTCAATCCCCTTGAGGGCAAGATAATACTTGTCATCTCTGATGAGAAGTACCTTGCACCGATGCTCGAAATTTTCTGGCAGCGGTTCGGCAAAGACCATGTTGAGCAGCCGGACCGGTTCACGGTCATACTCTACGATGTTTCCGCTGATCCAAGGGAGATTGAAGAGATTGTTGTCGCCGATCCGAGCGAATCGCTCTACAAAGACCTGATCTACGCGTTCCGGTGCATTGCTCCCGAAGGATTCCGGGTGCGCCGTGAAACCTACGGGAAGGAAAAATTTTCGTTTGTCGCAAGTGAGGATACGTTAAACGGGAGTGCTGATACACTCATCCCCGAGAAGTTTCGTCTCATGGGGGAAATCCCATGATCCTCGTACCCATCACCTACCGGGGTGGGATCTACCGTAATGACGAGGTCATCGATCTAATAGAAGACCTCGGCGGTTACATCGTCCAGAAACATGTGCTTGCAGGGGAAGTCGTGCTCCAGTCGTTCGTTCCAAAAGAGGACATCGAACTGATCCGTGCCATCGTAAAGCCGCTTAGTGGGGAAGTGACAGATTCCCCGCTCGTCGGGACCGAGATCGCGGTCGTGATCCCGAGCCTTGAGATCCATCATCTCCCCCACCCAGCCTGCGACATTGCCGAGTACACACGGCGCCTTGGCGCTAAAAGCAACATGGTGGGTATGGCACGGGGCGTGGGAAAACGGATTGCCGCAATAAATGACGAAGAGCGGGATGTGATCAATGAGCACGATATTGCGGTGTACGTGCTCGGCAATTTTGAGACCTGCATTGAGTACAAGGTGCCCATTCTGCGCCGTGGCGTGGAAGTGCCAATAGTACTATGTGGGGCTCCGGATAAGGAAACGCTCCAGCGGATTGTAAAGCCGCCTGTTGACGGGTATGTGGGAAATGTCGGCAGGTTCATGCACCGGACAAAGGAGTCGGATGAGCTTGGCAAGCTCGACGAAATCATCGCGGAGATCACGCGTGTACTGGAGAAGAAACGAGAGGAGATCGCAAAGGATCCGCTTTCGGTTTCTCCGGCACGGCTCATGGACGTGATCCGGGAGCAGGTGCCCGCGATCCACGATGTGACCTCGCCCACCCCGCTCACCGTGCAGATGGCAGGACTCCGGGTGAAGCTGCCCTACGATACGTATGCCGGTGTACTGAAGAAAACCGAGATTGAGGACGGGATCACGATCGGGGATATTGCGGTAGTTGTTCCCTCGCGTATGCGGGACTATATCCTCGTAAAGATCCTGCCATTCTCCAGCACGAATACGGTGATATGATGGGAAAAAAGACGAAAATTGAGTTTGAGGAGCGGCTTGCGCAGATCGTCGCGCAGGGCGCTGATGCGACGGCGAATGACTGGATGCAGGTGATAGAGGAGGATTACGGGAAGGTGCCCCTCATCTTCAAACGGATGGGGGAACGTCCTGAAGTGCTCATCTCCCACCTCCTGTACAAGAGTACTGTCGCGGAGACGAGCCCGCTCGATCCAAAATACGTAGAATTGATCAGCATGGCAGTGGGAGCGGCATTAAAGTGCCCGCACTGTACCGGCTACCACATGCAGGCAGCACTCAAGATGGGGGCGACACGGGAAGAGATTCTTGAGGTGGTCCTGCTCGCCGGGCTCATCTCGAACTCATCGGTGCTCGCAAATGCCTACCGTATTGTGGATGAGAAACTGGAGAAGTGTATTCCCTGCGAGACGAAGGCGATAAAAAAGACGGGTCCGAAAAAAACGAAACGATGATTCTTATGGTTAACCTGTCCATCCATCTTTTTAATCATTCAGTGTCCATTTTTAGATAATGTGCGGGATTGCCGGGCAGTACTGTTATCGCGGGGGAACACCGGATGCCAGCCTTCTCACGCGGATGTCCAAACGGCTCGCCCACCGCGGCCCCGATGGCGAAGGGACATATATTGCGGGGAGTATCGCGCTCGCCCACCGCCGCCTTGCCATCATCGATCTCTCTCCCAATGCCTGCCAGCCAATGACGAGCGAGGATGGTTCGCTGTGGCTCGTGTACAACGGGGAGATTTACAATTTTTTCGAACTCCGAAAAGAACTGATCACAAAGGGGCACCGGTTCCATTCAAAATCTGACAGCGAGGTCATCCTTCATGCCTACGAAGAGTGGGGTGCCGGTTGCCTTACCCGCTTCAATGGCATGTGGGCATTTGCCCTCTGGGACGCGAAGCGGCAGGAACTCTTCTGTGCCCGCGACCGGTTCGGCATCAAACCGTTCTATTACACCGAAGCCGGGGGCACGTTCCTCTTTGCCTCGGAGATTAAGGCGCTGCTCGCACACCCTGATGCCGGAAAGAGCCCGGATGAAGAGATGCTGGGCGCTTATCTTGCGTGGGGGGTTCTGGACCACTCAGAACGGACAATGTTTACGGGCATTTTCCAGCTGAAGCCCGCCCACGCACTGGTAGTGACCCGGGAAGGATGCGAGCCGCCGTTCAGGTACTGGGATCTGAAGGTCAATCCGGATATCTCATCCAACCGTGAGGAGGTTGATGCGGCTGCACACCTCCGGACATTACTGGAAGATTCCACCCGCATCCATCTGCACAGTGATGTACCCATCGGCACCTGCCTATCAGGTGGCATCGATTCATCGATGCTTACCGTGCTCATTAACAACCTTATCCGGGACGAAGCGCCGCAGAGCGTGGGTACCCGGCAGAAAACATTCTCCGCTGTCTTCTCCGACAAACGGTTTGATGAGAGCCGGTATATCGATGAAGTGGTATCAGCAACGGGTGTCGATGCCGAAAGAACCGAACCAACCCCCGACAAGCTATGTGAGGACATCGACCGGCTGGTGTATATGCAGGATGAACCGTTCGGCTCGCTCTCCATCTATGCCCAGTACTGCGTGATGCAGATTGCAAATAAAAAGGTAAAAGTGGTGCTGGACGGACAGGGGGCTGATGAACTCCTTGGGGGCTATCTCGCATACCAGGGGAGTTACATCAGTGGGCTCACGAGGAAGTTTTTCTGGGGGACTGCCCTTGCTGAAATGATCGGCAGTGCCCGTCATCACCGGGGTTTTTTCACCAACGCGGTGCGTCAGATTCTCGCGAGGAAAAAACGAAGAAACCTGTTGAAATGTGCTCCTCCGGCGATTGACCGGTATCGCGGCAGCCTTGATGAAGTGCTGAGCAATGAACTTTCCTCCACAAACCTTCCGGCGCTCCTCCACTATGAAGACCGCAACTCGATGGCATTCTCCATTGAATCCCGTGTGCCGTATCTCGATCTCCATGTCGTGGAGTATATCACATCTCTCCCGCTCTCCCAAAAGATCAGGAACGGGGTAACGAAGGTTGTGCTCCGCAAGGCAGCCAGGGGTTTTATTCCGGAGTCCATCCGCTGCCGGATGGACAAGATGGGTTTTGTTACACCGGAAGAGGTATGGATGAAAGAGGCGCTCCGACCATTCATGCTTGAGATCCTCACATCCGCGAGCTTCCATGCACGCAACTACTGGGATGCCGATGCAACAGCGAAGGATTACCTCGCGTTCCTTGCCGGTAAATCGGATTACTCACAGGACCTCTGGCGGATCGCGTGCACGGAGCTGTGGCTGAGGAAATTCTTCGATCACCGAGATGCCGAAAATCAACGGACATAAACATACTTGGCACACGCAAGATCGAATCTTATAAATGGTGCATCCGGACAGATTTATGTTGTAATCCAAAAAAACATTATGAGCCATTCCGGTTCAGGCAACCCGTGATGAAAGTCGGCTTGCCGACTTTCATGCCAAATAAAATCCACCTGCACATTCGCGTGTAAAAAAGGATCTACCCACATGAAATCCATTATCCTTGCTGGCGGTATCGGGACGCGGCTCTGGCCGCTTTCCCGGGAGCATTACCCAAAACAATTTCTACAGATGGGCGGGCATTCACTTTTCCAGAAGACCTTTGAACGGGCAGCACGGCTTTCCGGCACTGACGGAATATATATAGTAACAAACGAGATTCACCAATATCTCGTTAAAAATCAGGTTGAGGAACTTGGGTACCGTCTTGACACTGATCATTTCCTTTCAGAACCTGAAGGGAAAAACACCCTGCCCGCTATTGCCTGGGCGATGCAGCGCATCAAAAAGACCATCCCTACTGCCACCACCGCAGTCGTGTTCCCGAGCGATCACCAGCTCGATAACAGCACCCTTGATGCCATCGCGGCAGCAGAACCGCTTGCAGAAAATTACCTGGTCACGTTCGGTGTAAAACCCACTTCCCCGCATACGGGCTATGGTTACATCAAGCCGGGCAAATCGTTAGGGCTCGGTGCGGTAGTTGAAGAATTTAAGGAGAAGCCAGACGAAAAAACGGCTGAATCGTACGTAAAGGAGGGCTATCTCTGGAACAGCGGGATCTTTCTCCTCTCCACGACCTGCTTTTTTAAGGAACTGAAGCGCTATAACCCCCGTATGTATACGGCATTTGCTGATGGGAACACCCCCGATTATTCCCGGCTTGAGGCGATATCCATTGACTATGGGCTACTTGAGCACTCAAAACGCGTAGCGGTTGTCCCGCTGGATATGCCGTGGAGCGATCTTGGAACTTTTAAGGCACTGTATGATGTGGAGACGCATGATGCAGAGGGCAATGTCGGTGCTGCCGAGTACCTGTCAGCAACAAACAACTTTGTTTATGCACCAGAGAAGCGTGTCGGGTTGATTGGCGTCCACGATCTTGTCATCGTAGATACAGCTGATGCACTCCTCATCTGCAATAATCAGAATACTGAACAGGTAAAGGAACTGGTTCAGCGCTATAACAAAAAGAACGATTCTGTGACGCGATTCCACAGGCAGGTGCACCGTCCCTGGGGTTCCTACACGGAACTTGAGGTCTCCGGCATGTACAGGATTAAACGGGTTACCGTTAAACCTGGACAGAAACTTTCGCTCCAGCTCCACCATCACCGGAGTGAACACTGGGTGGTGGTGCGCGGAACTGCCGAAGTTGAACTCAACGGGGAGACCCGGTTACTGAGGCAGGGTGAGAGCACATTTGTCCATAGCGGGACACAGCATCGTTTGAGAAATCCCGGCATCATCCCGCTCGAAGTCATTGAAGTGCAGCTCGGGGAATATCTCAAAGAGGATGACATTGTCCGTTTTGAGGATGATTACGGTAGGGCAAAATGAATGGAAACGTGTCTTTTTTATGCGATGAAAAATTAAAACAACAAAGTGTTTCTCTATTGCGTGTCCGATGTCAGCCATATCTCAAACGTAATGGTAACCCGGGGAAATAACGATCTTAAAAAAACCTAATTCCACTCTTCACCTTTGAGGTTTCCTTTTCTTTTTTAATTGATCTGCCCTGCCCTCGACCCCGGTTACAAGGCACTGGTTGCTGTTACCGATAAGATCCATCCTGCCTGCTGACCGTATCCCCTCCATGACAAGGGCATGGTTGTGGGGATCACGGTAGTGCAGCAACGCCCGTTGGATCTTCTTCTCACGCCCTTTCGGGACATGAATGGGCTCCATCGTAAACGGGTTGAAGCCGGTATAATACATGCAGGTGGAGACGCTCATCGGTGTTGGCGTAAAGTCCTGAACCTGCTCGGTATAGTGATGGTGTTTTTGGATATAGCAGGCAAGATCGATCATATCGGCAATGGTGCAGCCGGGATGCCCGGACATAAAATACGGCAGAATATATTGTCGTTTCCGTTTTCCCTGCTGCAGTGCCTCGAACCGTTCACGGAAACGATCAAAAACCGCGCCATCCGGTTTGTTCATCGCATCAGTGACTTTTTTTACCATATGTTCCGGTGCAACCTTCAGGTGTCCGGATACATGATAATCACATACGATACTGAGATATTCTGAATCATCTGAAAGGACGAGATCGTACCGGATCCCGGAACCAACAAAGACCTTTTTTACTCCGGGAATTTCGCGGATTTCCTTTAAGAGTAAACAGAGATCCCGGTGGCTTGTATTCAGGGTTTTGCATGCCGGGCTGCACTGCTTATCCGGGCATGCGCCGTCAGTTGCCCAACGGGTGCAAAAAAGTGAGAACATGTTTGCTGTAGGTCCACCGACATCCTGAACTATACCCTTAAAATTCGGCATCTTCGTCATCCGTATAACTTCACGTACGATGGATGCGGTACTCCTGCTCTGGATAATCCGTCCCTGGTGATGGGTAAGGGCGCAGAATGAACAGCCCCCAAAACACCCACGGTGGCTCGTTACGGAAAACTGGACCGGTTCGAGGGCAGGAATGGATCTGGTATAGGTTAGATGTGCACTCCGAGAATATGGCAGTTCGTAGACATGATCAAGTTCTTCGGTTGAAAGGGGCAATGCCGGGGGATTCTGGATGATCACGGTTTTCGGGTGTGCCTGTGCGACCCTGTGCCCACGCACGGGATCCTGCTCGCGGTAATGGAGCATAAAAGCCCGGGCATACGCGTTTCTATCCCGTGAAACTTCGGTAAAACCGGGAATTTCAACAGTCCCTTCATGGGGTTGGTCGCGCCATTCTGCAAGTGGCATGGCAAACGCAGTCCCCGGAACGTCCCGTATTGCGCGTGCAGGCACTCCGGCATCGAGCCGCCGGGCAATCTCCACCACCTGCCGTTCTCCCATACCAAACACGAGGAGATCTGCCGGGGCATCGGCAAGGATCGCCTGCCGGACCCGGTCCTGCAAGTAGTCATAGTGGGCAAACCGCCTCAGGCTTGCTTCTATACCCCCAATTACAATCGGCGTATCAGGATAGATCTCGTGCACACGATTCGTGTATACGATAGTCGCACGGTCGGGTCTTTTTTGCACTCCCCCGGGCGAGTAGACATCCTCACTCCGCCGCTTCAGGTTCGGGGTGAGGTTGTTCACGAGAGAATCGACGTTTCCCGATGAAATACCAAAGAACAGGCACGGTTTTTTTAATGCGGCGAAATCTGTATCGCTCTTCCAGTCCGGTTGGGCGATGATGCCAACGGAATACCCGGCATCCCATAGTACCCGCCCGATGAGCGCGGTTCCAAAAGACGGGTGATCCACATAGGCATCACCGGTTACAAGGATGATGTCAAACTCCCGTATACCCAGTTTCTCCCCTTCCCGGACCGACATGGGAAGAAACCCCGGCTGCCGGGTCATGATGCACACATGAATTGAAACGGGATATCCACAAAAACGGGCTCCTGTCAGCGGGGCGGACGCCGGGTCAGGTCCCGGATGATCTCGGCAAGTCCGCCCGGTAAATCATCGGCATCTTCAGTGCTTTCCTGCCTGGGTGCCTCTGGTGTTTTTTCCACGGCACCCTTTTCTGTAGATTTTGCAGAATCATCATCTTTTCCATGGACCGGCAGGTGCAGCTGGGTCTTTTCATCAAATTCCCGGCGAATACTGAGACCGGCGAATTCAAAAACAACTGCCTCAATGATAAGATATGTAGTCGCTTTTTCACGCAGGCAGCCGGTCAGGGCATGCCCGGCGCGTCCAACTGACGTGTGGTAGTGAATCATGGGACCATGATCACCGGGATAGATGGTGCCGATGCCAAACGTTTCCCACCCACCTTCAAACATGACAAAATGGGGAACCGGCGGAATGGTGAGCTCTTCCGGACCGGTCACCATCCTCCCTTCTTTTAATGCGCCAAGAAAGAGAATGGTGCCGGTCTGGATCTCCTTTTTTTGAATGAACTGTTGCATTGCCGCTAAAAAATCCTCGCCATCATCGATCCTCACGACAAAGACTCTGCCGAGCTGACCTTCGGAATACTGCATATAATCTGCATCCCTTGTTGATCATCATATGATTTGTGCGAATTTATATCTCCCGCGTCAAACGGGTGTGTGATGTTGAGTCTGATGCTCACGTTTAATACCGCACGAGATCTTGCGAAATGAGGATTTGAGTTTGAATCCGGTGTTGGTGGGACTGTGTCGCATGTCCCATTAGGGATAGAGCGAACGAATCCTGTAACGTTATTCCAAACGCAATCCATTACCGTTTTACATGTCACACCTCCTTGATACAAATATTATTTTCGAATTACATCGCTTGCACGATTTCTTTTAAGACATCGCAACATAAGTACGTGTAAAGAGGATGTGCTCTCTTGCGAGAAGCTCGTCTCCAAGGGGAAACGGTCAATGAAACTTCTGGTGAAAATTCTTGATATCGCAAAACGGGGTGTACTGCTCAACCGTCTCGATGCCCGGAGCATTGGGGTGCTGGACGGTGACCGGGTACAGGTAATCAACCCGAAAAACGGGACATCCGTTACGGCATTCGTGGATACCACGTCAACCATTGCCGGGCAAGGAACGGTTGGGATCTACCGGATAACGAACGAACGCTTAAACCTTGTCGAAGGATCAGAAATTGAAGTGCGGGAAGCAGGACGCCCTGCATCCCTTGATTTCATCAAAAAGAAGATGGACGGTGGCAAATTAACCAAAGACGAAACCCTGACCATTATTAAAGATGTGGTGAACGATGACATCTCGGCAGCAGAACTCACCGCGTTCATCACCGCCTCGTATATCAACCCGCTCGATATGGATGAAGTGGAGCACCTCACCCGTGCAATGGTCGAAACCGGCGAACAGATAAAATTTGCATCCCGACCCATTGTTGACAAGCACTCGATTGGCGGCGTCCCCGGTAACAAGATCTCACTCCTCGTCGTCCCCATCATCGCAGCGAGCGGTCTGAAGATCCCGAAAACAAGTTCCCGAGCCATAACCGGCGCTGGCGGGACAGCGGACCTGATGGAAGTGCTTGCGAATGTCGAGTTCTCCGCAACCGAAGTCCAGCAGATGACTGAAAAAGTTGGGGGCACGATTGTCTGGGGTGGAGCCACAAACATTGCCCCGGCAGACGACCGGATCATCATCCAGGAGTACCCATTCAAAATTGACGCACGCGGACAGATGCTCGCAAGTGTCATGGCAAAGAAGTTCGCGGTCGGTGCAAACCTTGTCGTGATCGATATCCCGGTAGGGTTGCACACCAAGGTACCGACCATGCAGGATGGGAGGAAACTGGCACGGGAATTTATTGAAATCGGGGAACGGCTCAACATAAAAGTCGAATGTGCCCTTACGTATGGGGACATACCGGTAGGGCACAGCATAGGTCCGAACCTTGAAGTCAAAGAAGCGCTTCGCGTCCTTGAAGGTGCGACAGAACCCAACTCCTTCATCCAGAAGAGCCTCTCACTTGCCGGCATTGCCTTTGAGATGTCCGGGAAAGCCGCACGGGGTGCCGGTGCCACGATGGCTCAGGATATCCTCTCGAAAGGGAAAGCGCTCGAAAAGTTCCGGCAGATTATTGAGATACAGGGAGGGGACCCGAACATCAAAGCGGATGATATCCTCCCTGGTGAGCATGAATATGTAGTAAACGCACCTGCATCAGGATATGTTATCGAGATGAACAACAAGTCCTTGATCACACTTGCACGCATTGCCGGTGCCCCCCATGACAGGGGTGCTGGTATCCGGCTCCATGCAAAGAAAGGCAAACTGATAAAAATAGGCGAACCGCTCTTCACCATCTACGCAGACCGCAGCTGGCGGCTCCAGAATGCCATTGAAGAAGGACGGCGGCTCATGCCGGTGCTTGTCGAAGGGATGCTTCTTGACCGTGTGCCCTCCATATCGGCGATCTGAACCGATGGGCTAAAATACGAGCAGATGAGGATAATTTATTATGTATGGACACAGAACTCGTTTCCTTTTTGCTCTGCTGGGCATTCTCATTTTTTGCAGCGCAGCACAGGCAACGACAATCCAGATTACCGTGCTGGACAGTCTTGACAATACCTCATTATCTCATGCAGCCGTATTTCTCGACGGGTCCAACCTTGGCTGGACGACTAACAACGGGCAATTCTTCTTCGTGCAATCCGGATTATACGACCTCAACCTCCGTATCGTAATGTCCGGATATGATGACTGGGCACAGATCGTCCCCAAAAATGAAACATCTGTCATTGTGACCATGAACAGGAAAAGCCTGAAGCTGAACTTCAAGCTGTTTGATTCTGACACGATCCAACCCGTGTATGGGGCAAATATCAACCTGACTGCAGAGAACTCCACCCAGACAAAACAATCTGATGTTGTCGGTCAAGCTACGTTTGGCGTGAAAGCGGTTACACTGTATTCTGTTGATATCACTGCATCGAATTACCAGCCCCGCAGCGGGATAATTGATATAGGTTTCGAGGACAAGGAAGTGACGTACTGGCTTATTTCCGGCAAACGGTTCTCATTTGTTGTGAAAGATAAGGATAGCCAGGTACCCATATCTGATGCGGAAATTCGTATCGATTCAGCTCTTGTGGGGAAAACAGATTCACGGGGAATTTTGATTACACCGGTTTCGCGAGGGAAATATTATACCATCCAGATCAAAAAGGATGGGTACGAGACCTTTGCTGAATCAAGAATAATCAGCGACACCGATGCATTATATGAAGCGATTTTGAAAAAGTCGGCTGTCGGGGCATTCGTTTTTGTGTCTGATGCAGGTAAAGTCCCGATAAGCGACGCAGATATCTCTATCAATGGCACATCTGTGGCAAAAACAAACCTATACGGGCGAGCCAATCTCCCGAATCTTGTATCGGGCACCTATACAATAGAAGTAATAAAGCCCGGCTACGCGACGACAACGCGTCAGGTAAATATATCAAAGGACGGCAATGATTTCACCATTGAGCTGCCATTCGCAACTGTTGACCTGACGATTTTTATCCAGGACAAGGAACAGAAGAATATCCTGAATGCAACAATACTTCTTAATGGGGCTGCTGCAGGCACATCAGATATCCATGGTCAGTTTATTACCAGTTTGAAATACAATACTCCCTATAACATTACCTCATTAAAAGATGGGTACCTGCCTGCATCTGTCCAGAAACAGATCCCGATGGGAAATACTTCCCCTTCAATCACCATTACCCTTGAAAAAGTAACCGACTGGAGCCTCATCACCCTGATCGGAGTCGGGGCGATCATTGTCCTTTGCCTGTTTGCAGTGATCAGGATATTTTCGCGAAGGAAGCGGCGACACATCATAAAAAAGAATGAACTCTAATTTTTTGTGTCGTGTCAGAAGATCACGGAACAAAGTGGTGGCGGTGTATACCGTACCCAAAAAGCCCATAAAAAACACAATAAGCGGACCCAGCGGGAATCGAACCCGCGTCCTTGGGTTCGAAGCCCAAGAGGATGTCCTCTACCCCATGGATCCTTCCCCTTTTTAATATGAAAATGCCGTTGTGCATGCCGGTTCTGTGGGCACTATGTGCGGTTTCACATCAAAAGATATTAAGTATTTTCTACCGATAAACTAATGAATGATTCTGTCTGCCCAGGAGATTGCCCGCCGTATTGACAGCGATAGTACGCAGGAACGACTCGTCATTGCGCCCTATAGTTCCGAATGCCAGCAACCAGCATCCTATGATCTCCGCGCAGCAGATGACACCCTCCTGCCACGGGGAACCTGCACACTGGTTCCAAGCCTGGAATGGGTGGAACTCCCCCCGGATGTCGCAGGCACGCTCCGATGCCGTTCATCATTTGGCAGAAGAGGGGTACTCATGGGTGCCGGTTTTGTCGACCCGGGATTCCGCGGGCAGTTAACCCTCTGCCTGACCAATATGGGAAGTGAGGATATCGGGATGCACAAGAACGACCGTATTGTGCAGATGATCCTTCACGAGGTTCGAAACGGAAACCAACGGTATTCCGGGCGATACCAGGACAGTTCCGGTGCCGTGGAGGCAAAACAATCATGATACGGACTGAACGGAAATACATCGAGATACTGCGGATATTAAAAGAACACCGGGAACCTGTTGGGGCAAAGCGGCTCTCGGAACTGATGGCAGACCGGGGATTCGTGCTCAGTGATCGTGCGGTTCAGTATTATCTCAGTTATCTTGATACCGCGGGTTTTACCGAAAAAGTGGGAAACCAGGGCAGGGTGCTGACGCCTCTCGGGCTTGCGGAAACGGATAATGCACTTGTCGACGACCGGATAGGATTTATCATATCAAAACTCGAGCGACTCGCGTACCGTAGTACATTCGATCCTGCTACCGGGACCGGAGATGTTGCGTATAATCTTTCGATAGTACCCAAAGAATCGTTTGATCGGACAATTGTAGCATTTGATGAAGTCGTAAAGGCAGGATGCGGGTTTTTCAGTTCATACCGAATCATCGATCATGATCCACGAATTCCTTCGGACTCTGTTGGTGTAATTACCCTTTGCAGCATCTCCATGGACGGAGTATTCCAGAGAAATGGAATTCCGGTGAAAATGGCATTTGGTGGGAGACTCGAAATTGAACAGGATACCCCGAAACGGTTCAAGGACCTGATTGGGTACCGGGGAACGACCATCGACCCGCTTGAACTCTTTATCTCATCAGATCTGACATCAGTCAACACCCTAATCCGGACAAAAACCGGAATAGCGCTTGCAAATGTTCGTGAAGTCCCATGTTCTGCAAAAGATCAGGTAGAACAAACCATCCGTCTCATGAACGATTGTGGCTTTGTTTTTCCGGTCACGATGGGCAACCAGGTATTCAACCTGCCCGGCAATCCTTTCCGCATCTCTATTGTCGCCTTTTCCGGGTTGAATTATATTGCCAACTGCGTCGAACGGGAACTGGAGATCAGGACCGAAATCGGCGCAGGAAACATCCCGTTCTCCAAAATAATGGAAACCAACTGATTACCTGGGGGATATTTCATCATCATCTGCTGTTTTATTAGTTCGCTTCCTGATTATCCGGGATGGGTGGGGTTCGCGCTCTGTAATGGAAGGATCGTGAGTTGCCTTGGGGGATTCCGGTTGATTTTTTATGGGCTTAAATTCGGTATGAAAAAGAACCTCATCATTCACCCGCTCCCTCTTTGAGATACCTTTTCCTGCAAGAACCTCATCGTTTGTACGCTTCATTGTGCCTTTTAACCCGCTTTTTACTTCTTCCTGTTCCATCTCATCAGGATATCCCGGGAGACTACTGGCAGTCTCTACATCCTTCATCAGTGCGTAAGTAGGCACAATATCAGTAACTGGCGTAGGGGGATCTTCTTTTGGGATGTTCTTCTTTTTTGCCACAATGAGCGTCCTTTTTTCAGGAACAGGGCTCTGCATCATTTCAGAAGAGCTGGATAGATCCTGTCCCGGTTCAGGAGGAGCCCCCTTCCAGCCTGTCTCCTTTCTCCGATAAGTGTCTGGAGTGTAATTATGAGGGTCGGTCTTAAACGGCTCCTTTTTTTGCGAGCGCCCGGAGATTGCCATCATCCGCTGTCTCTGCAACTCATGCTCAATCCGGTGCCGTTCATGATCCTTCCTCTTTAAAATGTCCTCTCTCGCACGCGGTGAAGGATCCCTGCCCGCCGCATGTAGTTCCGGGGACAGATGCCCCTTCCCGGTAGGGGGTTCCTGCGGAATCGTTGGTGATGCATGAGGTTCGTGATGCGAGGCGGGTTCTTTTTTTAGACTTGCTTCCAGGGAACCTTTTTCTACCTTGTTCACAACTAGGTGGCGTCGGGGAAGACGCGGGATCGCTGGTCTGGGTTGGACATTTGCGGGTTCCTGCACGGCAGCAATGGATCCGGATTCTTCTTTGGCAGGTACCTTATTGTCGAGAACAGGTACAGTTTTTTTCGGTGTGTCAGCACCCGGTGTGTGAATCTTGTGTGACGGGTCATCCCGTGCAATCTCAACGTCATCAGGTGCTGGCTGAACAATCCCCGGGTCCCGTGAATCCATTTGCCGTGGGATTTCATACGCACGGTCACGGCGAAGCATACCTGCCTCGGATTTCTTTCCGGGAAGAACAAGCATCTCGTCTTTTTTTTCTGACAGGTTCCGTGCTCTAAAAATCCCCTTATTTGTCTCACCGGGTATGGCATCTGGCAATCCGGAACTGATACCGGATATATAGCTTTCCGGTTTATGGGAGTCCCCGCGATTTCCGGAGGTATACTGTGTCCTGATCTCATTGAGTTCCGTGAGCCTGGGGATATTTTCGAGACCTGATAGCATGATGATGATCGCAACATATTTTGTATTTGTCACCGGATAATCCCCGGATCTCGTCTCCAGACCTGCGATGCTGCGGTCAATCCATTTGCGCACGGTCATAAACCCTTTCATCGAGAGTTCATGCGAAGGACCGGCAACGAGAATTAATGCTTTTGCGGCACTCGTCATATCACAGGGTGTTGAAATTTCATTGTAGATTGCTTTTTTTGCGAGCTCGACAATACGTGAAGCGCTCTTTTTATGCTCCCCGGCAAAAAAGCTGATTGGGCGCCACCGTGAAAGGAAACCAAACGGGTGCTGAGGCAGGTGTTCAACTGCATATCCGATGGTGATAAATCCCATACCCTTCATCGTGTTGAGCACCTCGCCGGAATCCATCACGACTTCTGCTAGTTCAATCCCTCCATCGGCTTTAAATTCGCCTGCCCGGAGGATGAGACTGATTCTCCGGACTATACCTTCGTTCAGTAATATACGGGTAGCATCTGCTGGCGAAATATCGGGTTTTGACCTCCCCAATCCGAAAATTCCTGTAACACCCGTGTCCTTTTTTACGAGAGCAGTTTTATGAGCATGTATCTTTTTAGACCAGGTCTCGTTGTCAAAAAGGATGATCCCATCAAGCAGTGGTGAGAGCATCTCAATGTCATCTGCTGCTTTTGCAGATCGTTTCTCACCTTCAGAAAGACAGGGGAGGGTAAATAACCCGAAGATTGGCTCCACGATTGAAGCTCTGAGCGCGGTAACAATGTGTGGGGCAACATCTGCCATACTCCCACCAAGTCCGCAACAGATAAAAATCGCATCCGTTTCTCCAATCTCAACATTTTGTATGCGCGCAATGACCTCTCCGATGTCAACGGTTGCAGTCTGGTTGGTATTGCCCGCATTATCCGGAGACTCGGCTTCGAGTGCAGGGAAATAGAGCTTTGCATTTTCCGGAAGATTGCCAAGCTTCGCTAACGTATCTCCGTCAACATCAATGGCAAGCGACTGGACACACGCTACCCTGCTGCTACGTCGATCTGTGGTGTAGAGGCTACCAACTATCCGGCAGCCCGCCCCCCCCAGCCCTATTGCAAGTATCCGCATGAACAAATCCTTTTTTATTTAAAACCGATGGGACTCCTTAAGGCTCTGATATACTATTGCCCACAGAGGTTGAATATCTTATAGGATATGTATACCCGGAGAAAAAAATATTTATCGCCCGTTTCTGATATTGAATGTGAAGAACGATTTTGATGCACCCGCGTGCCGCACGCATGCAGGATCATGAGAATGGTAGAGCCATTTCCTATGAAAATATATCTGGAATTTTCATCTTGTATGCTTGTGGCACGTGAGCATCATGTCCGTTTTCATATAATATCAGGGGAACATCTGGACTGTTTGTATCCCACGGAAAAGTCCATCATCAAAGGAAATATCGTGAAATAAAAGACCAAAAAATTGCTCTAAAATTATTAAGACGTACCTAACCGTTTAATCTGGGAGATCTTACTGCGTTCTCCTCCGATTTGGATTGACTGTTCGTGTATTTTGCCCCAAATAACGAAGAAATGGGGAAATTGGGTGCAGATTGTCCGCCGGAATCAACATTAAATCATAATTTATTTAAGTGCTGGAACGGCAATACACAATGAGGTGAATTAGCCTTGTCATATGGAATAGAATTTGTACCAGGAAATGTCAACGTAAAACAAGTAGTTAACTTCTGTAAACTTGCGGAGTCAAAAGATATCGACTTTGCATGGATCACTAACCACTACAACAACCGCCACTGCTACCCGACGCTCGCTGCAATCGCGCAGGCAACCACGGCCCTCAAGATGGGTCCGGGCATCATGAACGCATTCACAGACACGCCGGCAGCCATGGCATCGTTCTTCTGCACATTGAACGAGATCTCCGACGGGCGTGCAGTGCTCGGTATCGGACCCGGTGACCTCTCGACGCTCCCGAAGCTTGCAATCAATGCTGAAAAGCCGGTTGCCCGCCTTGAGGAAGCAGTCCTGCAGATCCGGAAGCTCTGTGCCGGTGAGGAAGTCAAGAAGTCCGGAATGCAGTTCTTCGACTACGACGGTGCGAAGCTGACCGGTGTCAACCTCCCCGACAAGAAGAAGGGCGTTCCAATTTACATCGGTGCACAGGGACCCAAGGTTCTTGAGCTCGCCGGAAAAGTTGGTGACGGTGCACTGATCAACGCATCCAACCCGAAGGACTTCCATATCGCTATCCCGATCATCAAGAAGGCAAGCGATGCCGTTGGCAAGAAGAACTTTGATATCGGTGCATACACGGCAATGTCGATCGACCAGAGCGAGAAGAAGGCAAGAAACGCTGCAAAGATTGTTGCCGCATTCATCGCTGCCGGCTCTCCGGAAGCACTGCTTACCCGCCACGGACTCGACCTTGCCAATGTTGCCAAGATCAAGGCAGCACTCGGCAAGTTCGACTTCAAGACAGTTGGAGAACTCGTTGGAGACAAAGAGATCGATGCATTCACCATTGCAGGAACACCTGAAATGGTCAAGGCAAAGTGCGCAGACTTAACAAAGGCTGGCGTCACCCAGATCATCTTTGGCTCACCGCTCGGTCCCGACATGACCAACTCTATCCGCCTCCTCGGCAAGTACGTTATCTAAACGCAGATATCCGAAACCTGCACAGGTATCGCCAGATAAGGCACCGGTGCCATGGCAGATAGAAAAAAATCTCTTTTTTTTAAATTTCGATGCGTAAAACAAAACCGATCCCGATGTGCAAACGACTATGTTATCAGGTATGATACTATGATCAGGACAGGGTATGTTTTCCGTTTCTGAAGTTGCCACAGAAAAAGGGATATTACAGCACCGCGAGGAGCATTTTACCGGTCTCCGGTGCAGGATCAGTCCGGAGCGACTGAAGCGTCATATTGATCAGGTATTGTCCCTGCCAGATAGTAGAGAAGGATGCCCGTTCTGCCGGGACCGCATTTTTTCTGTTACTCCCACATTTGCCGACAAAAACCGTATTATCCGCGGGGAGAGTGTCACATTCCCCAACCTGTTTCCGTTCGGTGACTGGCATACGGTAACGGTAATCACACAAGAGCACAGCGTGGATGCATTCACGCACCAGCAGGTTGTGGATGCTCTTGCTGCACAGGTTGAATCCCTCCAGAGTTTTGACGGCTATCCCAGCATCAACTGGAATTTTCTTCCGTCTGCCGGGGCGAGTCTCGTCCATCCTCACATGCAGGGAATTTCTGATCGACGCCCCCCGCTGATGATCGAGCGGTACCGGTTTGCGTGCGAACAGTATCGCGGGAAAACCGGTAAAAATTACTGGGATGCAGTAAGAGAAGAGGAGAGAACATCTGATCGGTATCTCTTTGGCGATGAGATCCTCTGGTCTGCACACGCGGTACCTCTAGGGGAACGCGAGGTGCGGGGGTATCTCCCGGTTACTTCGCTCGAAGAGGTGGAAAGTTATGTGGACTCCCTCTCACTGGGGATCCTTGAAGTGCTTACCGTGTATAAAAAATTAGGTACACACGCGTTCAACATGTCGATATTTTTTGATAAAAAAAATGCGAGTGGTGAATTTCGTGCGTTCTGTTCCATCATCTCCCGGATAAATCCCAATATATCATCAACAAGTGACTCTGCCTTCATGGAGCGCCTGCATCTCGAACCGGTAATCCTCACGCTGCCGGAAGAACTCGGGCGATACTACCGGAACGGATGCCGGTAAGCTGGATAAAGACCTCGGAAATTTTCCGGGAGTAAAAATAAAAAAGGGGAAAAATTTACTCAAACTTTGCAACGAGTTTCTTCTTGGCGACAAGCGTGCCGTCTTTCTTGTGGGCCTGGCGCAGAATGCTGTCGCCTGCCTTCTCGAGCTCGCGGGCTTCGTCACAGAGCATTGCTGCGGATCTCATCATCTCGTGAGCGCTTGCAACGATCGGGATGTATTTCTCCCATTCCTTGGTCATGAAGCAGCCCTTGACGTTCTGTCCTGCAACAGCCATGGCGATCTCATGGGCAGCGCGTGCCTTTGCAAGTGCGAAGGGGTTGGTGAATTCACCATCGACAGCCTTGTCGGTGGTCATGATGAGCTTCGGGAGCTCAATTGCGTCGCCTTTCTTTCCGGCCTTGACCTGATCGATGACCTTGTCAAGGGCAAGCTGCATCTTGCGGAATGCACCGGTAAGTGCCAGCACTTTGACGAGGTTTCCGTTGTAGTCTGCCATCTCGACGGGGTCAAGGAACTCGCGGCGTGCACCGATCATGGAGTCTGCCTTCATGATGATGTACCCGAATTTGCTCGCCTTGACACCTTCCCATTCCTTCTTGGTGGTGACATCATCAGTGATGATGACAACTGGGATGCCTGCTGCAGCCAGCTGTTCGCGGGCACCGGTCGGTCCGGGGAGAACCCCGTTGGGGGAGACTACAATACAGAAGTCCGGTTGATATGCCTTCAGGTTGGAAACTACACGGTCAACATCTGCCGGCTCGAGTTTTGTACCGCTGGTCGCCATGAATGTCTGCATATCCTCACGGTCTGCTCTTTCATCAAGGAGCAGTTCTGCCATTACACCACTGGCAATATTGCCTAACTTGGCTACACCTACTTTAACAACCATTGAAATTTCACCTCTATTTTTTTATAACACGTAATTATGATCCGGAGGTCATATAAAGATTTTGAAATCAATTTTTCCGACGACAAACAATTTACAATTACGGGTTTTGGATATTTTCCCCCCGCATATCGACCCGGAGAAATCGCGTGTGGAGTTAACGAAAAGTGTTTAAATTCCGGCAAAGGAATGGATACTATGAAAGATGGTTTGCTAACCGATCGCCAGATGGAGATACTCCGTTACCGCAAACAAGGTATGACCCAGCAGCAGATAGCCGACATCATCCAGACTTCAAAGGCAAATGTGAGTACCATAGAAAAATCTGCCAGGGAGAATATCAGGAGGGCGAAAGAGACGCTTACCTTTCTATATACGCTTGATGCCACCTTGCTGTGCGTCATCCCGTCCGGTGCGGACCTTTTCGATGTTCCTGCCATGATTTTTGCGGAAGCAGAAAAAACCAATATCAAAGTAAAGTACGATACCATCTCACTCATCAACCAGTTACGGGAGGCATGCCCCCAGTCTTATTCGGCTCGCTGCGTTTCCGAGGACATACAAGTATACATCACTGAAAAAGGTGAATTATATTTTGGGTGAGTGTTGCTTTCTTCCAGCCGGTACACGTCATACCGGAAATAGCGGATGAAAACGATCACGATGCAGCCACCTGACCCACGTACACAAACTGAACGTGCTGCCGGCATTACGTCCATATTAAAAATGGCGATCCCCGGAAACCGGGCATACCTATATATCCTGTTTTAATCAAGATTTAAGGAAGCCGATATGGAAGTATCCCTGCATGACACAGGCTGCCAGCCAGTATTGACGGGTAAGCGCTTGTGAACAGCGACGGCGGAACCGTCCAAAAGACACAGGATAAGGGTTCTGCCGTGGGTATTTTCCGATTGGTGAACCCCGTCACATGGCGGGGGATACCGAGAAGGAGTTGTGATTCGTCACAACGAGCTGATAGAGTTGGATCTGACAGTAACGCATGGGTGGACGTTTTAAATAACGAGCCCATTCCCTTCCAAGCAATTCAGGGATGCGTCAACGTCAGGATCTTCTTTCGCGAGACAGGAAACGCCGGCATCACCGGCGAAAGCGATGAGCATATATCATCCCTATCCCCTTACCGGGGCGATCAACCATTCGAGGATCATAAAGCACGCGCACACGCGCTGCGGACATCTTCATACAACAACGGTTGAACTGACGTCCCGGGTCGCGTGTTGGCTTCCATAACCGAAAGCCGCTTCACTCAGTTTCGGATTAATCGCAGTTCGTGTCGAAGTAAAAATACCTAACACGAATATCAAAAGGATTGATTGACACATGCCAAAGATAAACAGACCACGCCGAGGCTCACTTGCATTCAGCCCAAGAAAACGTGCAAAGAGCCCCATACCCAAATACCAGTCCTGGCCCGCATACGCTGGTGCTCCAGTGCTCCAGGGGTTTGCAGGATATAAAGTGGGGATGACGCATGTTATCATGGTAGATGACCATAAGGGTAGTCCGACGGAAGGCAAGGAGATCATGGTGCCGGCAACCATTATCGAAATACCCGCTATGAAAGTTGCTGCCATCCGCGCATATGCCCGTGATACCTATGGCAAACACGCATTCACCGAGATCTGGGCAGACCAGCTCGATACCGTGCTTTCCCGCAGGATTACCATGCCCAAGGACTACAACCGTGAAACTGCCCAGAAGAAATTCACTGATGCGCTCGCAGCCGGAATGGTAGCAGAGATCCATGCCGTTACCTATACCCAGCCGGTGATTATCAGCGGCGTTCCTAAAAAAGTACCTGATCTCATGGAGATCAAAATCTCTGGAAACGACATGGCAAAACAGTATGAGTTTGCACTGGGACTACTCGGAAAAGAAGTCAGTCTCACCAATGTTATCCAGGCCGGCGCGTACGCGGATATTACCGCAATCACAACGGGCAAAGGTACACAGGGACCGGTTAAACGCTGGGGTGTCATGCTCCGTAAGCGCAAGCACTCTGTTGGTGGGAAGGAACGGCACGTTGGTACCCTTGGACCATGGAACCCTCACCACGTACGGTGGGAAGTTCCCCAGAGCGGTCAGATGGGCTACCAGCAGCGCACCGAGTTCAACAAACGCATTTTGAAGATCGGCGAAAGCGGTGCGGAAATTACCCCGAAAGGTGGTTTCCTCCATTATGGAGTGCTCAAGAACCCGTATGTCCTTGTCAAGGGGTCTATCCCGGGTCCGGTAAAACGACTCATCAGAATCCGTCCAGCAGTCCGGCAGGGAGAACATATCGTCAGGACACCCGCAATTCAGTTCCTGAGCGTCCAAAGCAAGCAGGGGTGATTAGAGATGAAAGCGCAGGTTAAGACAATTGATGGCGGAGTGGCAAAAGACATCGAACTTCCGGCTCTGTTTTCTGAAGAATATCGCCCGGATCTTATCAAAAAGGCAGTGATGGCGCTCCAGAGCACCCGCAGGCAACCGCACGGGACGTACCCGTTTGCAGGCATCTGCTCATCTGCGGTTGGCTGGGGAAGTGGTCGCGGTGCATCGCATGTACCCCGTCTCAAGAATGGCTCCCGTGCCGCGAAAGTTCCGCAGGCAAAAGGCGGTCGCGAAGCTCACCCTCCCAAGGTTGCAAAGATCCTCGTAAAAGAGATCAACCAGAAGGAAAAACAGAAAGCATTCCGTTCAGCGGTGGCGGCAAGTATCCGAACAGACCTCATAACAGGACGGGGACACACGTTTGACGGTGCAGTCCCGGTTATCTTTGAGGACAAATTCGAATCCCTCGACCGCACCCATGACGTCATATCGGCACTTACGAACATCGGTGTCTATAATGACATTCTCCGCGCGAAGGACAGCCGAAAGGTCCGCGCAGGCAGGGGCAAGATGCGGGGACGCAGGTACAAACAGAGAAAGAGCCTGCTCATTGTAACAAGCGGCACCCCACTTCGCGCTGCACGCAATCTTGCAGGTGTAGATGTAGTGACCGTTGACCAATTGAACGTTGAGCACCTTGCGCCGGGTATGCTGGCAGGACGCCTGACCATCTGGACTGAAAGTGCCCTGATTCGACTGGAGGGAAGATAAATGGCGACCCTTAAACATCCGTTTGTCACAGAAAAGGCAATGGTGCTTCTGGAGAATGAAAGCAAGATCCAGTTCCTCGTTGACAACAAGGCAACAAAACACACGATCAAACGCGACATCGAAAAAGCGTTTGACCAGAAAGTGAAACGCGTCTATACGCTTATGACCATGCACGGCGAGAAGAAGGCAATCGTGAGTTTCGAGAACGAGAAAGCCGCAGAGGAAATTCTCAGCCGGCTTGGCATTATGTAGGTGGGGAACATGGGACATCGCATTACCACACAGAACCGGGGCCGGGGAGGTCCGACCTATCGAGCACCCTCCCACCGGTATAAGGCGGAACTGAAGCACATCGGGAACGATACTCAGAGTGTCACCGGATCCATCATCGATATCGAACACGACCCGGCACGGAATGCACCGATTGCACTCGTCAAACTGGAAGACGGGACCAAGGTGTACATGCTGGTCACTGAGGGGATCGGCATCGGTGAATCCATTACTTGGGGAACTGATGCGGACGTGAAGAATGGAAACACGCTCCCGCTCATAAACATCCCGACCGGATCATTTATCTGCAACATTGAAGCCCGACCGAACGATGGAGGCAAGTTTGTCCGGTCCAGCGGAGTCCAGGCAGTCGTTGTCGATAAGATTGGTGAACGTGTTGGCGTCAGGATGCCAAGCGGAAAGACAAAATGGTTCAATGCACGCTGCCGTGCAACCATCGGCATTGTTGCCGGTGGTGGACGCGTGGATAAACCGTTTGTCAAAGCAGGGAACAAATCGCACAAGATGCGAAACACTGCATCCAACTGGCCGCGTGTCCGTGGTGTCGCAATGAACGTGATCGACCACCCGTTCGGTGGCGGAGGTCACCAGCACACGGGTCGTCCCAAAACGATCGCGCGGGGTACTTCTCCGGGCAGGACTGTTGGACATGTGGCTGCACGCAGGACAGGTAAGAGCAGGAAGTGAACGGTATGGCAGCACCTAAAAAGACACAGAAGAGAATGCCCAGAAGGCGTGAGGAGTTCACCTATCGCGGGTATAAGATTGACGAGCTGAAAGCGATGGGGATGAGCGAGCTCCTCCCCCTCATGCCAGCCCGTGCACGCCGCAAGATCAATCGTGGGCTCAACCGCAGCGAAGAGACGTTGCTTGCAAAGATCCTTGGGGGAGACGAAAAGGTACGGACGCATGTGCGTGACATGATTGTCATGCCCGCAATGATTGGAAAGACAATCGAGATCTACAACGGCAAGGAATTCTTAAAAGTCGAGTTCCAGCCAGAATCGGTCTTCCACTACCTCGGAGAATTTGCATTAACGAGACACAGGGTTACCCATGGTTCCGCCGGTATCGGTGCAACTAGGGGCAGTAAATACGTACCACTGAAGTGATGGAAATGGCACGCACTGATTACTCCAACAAGATTGAGGGCGACAACATTGCAAAAGGGAAAGCAAACGAGCTTTCCATGTCCCCCAAGCACTCAATCGAGATTGCCCACTTCATCCGGCACCAGCACGTCAACGACGCGATTGCATATTTAACTCAGGTTATTGCGTTAAAAAAGGCAATTCCGTTCAAGCGCTTCACGCGAAACGTCGCGCACAAACGCGGGCTCCCCGGTAACTGGGATGCAGGACGGTATCCAGTCAAGGCATCCAAGGCATACATACGGATCCTGAATTCGGTCAAGAAAAATGCCGAGTACATCGGTCTTGACCCGGAAAACCTGGAGATTATCCATGTCACGGCAAATCGTGGACGCGCCCAGAAATCGTTCTTCCCCCGTGCAATGGGAAGGTCATCGCCAAAAGTTCGCGAAACCGTAAATATTGAAATTGTGGTACGGGAGGTGGCATAATGGCAGTCGAGAATAAATTCATATCAGAAGGTGTGCGCAAAGCCCGCGTCGAGAAGTACCTTTCAAAGGAGCTCAAACGCGCGGGATATGGTGGTATGGACATTGCCCGGACACCTCTGGGCACACAGGTCACCATATTTGCGGAAAAACCCGGTATCGTCATCGGAAAGGGCGGCAAGCTCGTCCACCAGCTGACTATAGATCTCGCCCAGAAATACGGTGTTGAATCCCCACAGATTGAGGTCCAGCAGGTTACAAACCCCAGTTTCAATGCCCAGATCATGGCGGAGAGGCTGGCAAATGCCCTTGAGCGCGGCTGGTACTTCCGTAAAGCCGGTTCAAGTATCATGCGCCGTGTGATGGACTCAGGTGCACTGGGCTGCGAAGTTGTCATCGCCGGTAAATTGACCGGTGCGCGCGCCCGTACCCAGAAATTCACCGAAGGATACATCAAACACTGCGGTGAACCGAGCATCAACATCGTCGAGAAAGGGTACGCTGTTGCCATCAAGAAGCTTGGTGTCATCGGCGTGCAGGTCAAGATTGTGCCCGGCGATGCGAAGATGCCCGACCATTTTACCATCATCGAACAGGAAAAGAAGAAGCCGGCACCCAAGGTAACTGTCACTGAAATCGGTGATCTTGACACTGAAGAGCCCGCCCTTCCCGATGAGGAATTAACCGGGGTGCGGTAATGGCGATATTCAGGGCACAAGATGTCCAGCAGCTCTCCGATGTTGAACTGCAGGAACAGCTGGGAAAACTCCGGATGGAGCTTGTCCAGCACTACGGGAAAGTCAGTGCCGGCGGTGCCACGGAAAATCCCGGGCATATCGGCGAACTCCGGCGCACAATTGCCCGGATGCTGACCGAACAGAACCGCAGGAGAACTGCATGATCTCTTCCCGGAACATCCTACGGCACGAACTGATCGGGCTGGATGTTCTGGTATCAGGAGCCGCAAATCCCTCTTTCCGAGGGATATGCGGGCGCATTATCGATGAGACAAAGAATATGATCGCCATCCAGACGGTGCTGGGAATAAAACGCATCCCAAAGATGCACAGCAGATTCCGGATGCACCTCCCGGATGGAACCTTTGTTGAGATCGATGGATCCGCACTAATACTGGCTCCTGAAAAGAGGATCAACCTGCATGAGAAGAAGAGGATACCATAATGGCACTAAACATTGGATTGAACGTCCCAGTTCCGAAACAGGAATGTAAAGACGTTAACTGTCCGTTTCATGGCACTTTACCGGTGCGCGGCCAGGTGATCACCGGCAAAGTCGTGAGCGATAGAATGATGGGAACGGTTGTGGTGGCACGTGATTACCTGCACTACATCCGAAAATACAAGCGGTACGAGAAACGCATCTCAAAACTCCATGCCCACAACCCACCCTGCATCCAGGCAAAGGTTGGCGACAAGGTGAAGATTGCTGAGTGCAGACCGTTGTCGAAGAGCACGACTTTTGTCGTTGTCGAGGTGGAAATGCAATGAAGGCCAAACAGTCCAAGACGCCACGTGCGCTCTCAACAGGGACAAAAATGACCTGTGCGGATAACACCGGGGCGCGTGTGGTGCAGATCGTATCAGTCTTCGGGTACCATGGTGTACGCCGGCGGCAGCCCAAGATGGGACTGGGTGATATCGCCACGGTAACGGTAAAGAAAGGCACTCCCGACATGCGCAAAAAGCTTGTACGGGCTGTCGTTATCCGTCAGAAGAAGGAGATACGCCGCCCCAACGGTATGCGTGTTTCTTTTGATGACAACGCAGTCGTGGTCGTTGATGAAAAGAACGAGCCGAAAGGAACAGAGATTAAAGGACCGGTAGCCCGTGAAGTGGCAGAACGGTTTCCCAAGCTCGGTTCCATGGCAACAATCATTGTGTGAGGTGGCTGTATGGTGAGAATTGAAAGCAAACAGCCAAGAAAACAAAGAAAGGCGCGCTATAATGCACCTTTACACATGAAGACCAAGTTCTTCAACGCACCCTTGTCTGCAGCGCTCAGGGAAAAATATACGAAAAAGACAGTGCGTGTTGTTAAAGGGGATACCGTCAAGGTAACCCGCGGGGATCATACCGGTGAGGAAGGACTTGTCGATGCGATTGATACAAGAAATGTAAAACTCGTCGTTCATGGGGTCTCTTCCACGAAAGTCGACGGTACCGAGGTCCCGCGGACCATCGATGCATCCAAAGTAGAGATCACAAAACTGAATCTCGATGACAAGCGCCGCGTAGAAAAACTCGGGGAGAGTGAATAATGTCAGATCATCTGAAGCGGCTGAATGCGCCCGATTCGTGGCGCATCACCAAGAAAACCACAACATTTATTGCGAAAACAGCGCCCGGACCCCACAATGCAAACGCGATGCCTATTGCAGTCTGGCTCCGTGATACCATGGGGTTTGCACGCACTGCAAAAGAAGTCAAACAGATCCTCAAACAAAAGGATGTCTTCATCAATGGAAGACCCTGCAGGGATCCGAAGCTGGGTATCGGGATCTTTGACATCATTGCACTCCCCCGGATCGGGAAATATTACCGGATGTTAAGGGGTGTCAAGGGTCGTCACAAAACTGTGGAGATAGACGCAGAAGCAGCCCAGAGCCGGCTGTGCAAAATTGACAATAAGACCATCATTCCCGGCGGCAGGATCCAGTTGAACCTCAGGTACGGGGCAAATATCCTCGCGGATAATACCTACAAACCAAACGACTCAATTGTCATTTCACTCAAACCCGAGGACCGGTTCAAAATCCTTGATCATTTCCCCTTTGCCACCGGCAACATGGCGATGATCATTGGCGGACAGCATTCCGGAAAAGTTGCCCGGATTGTTGAGATTGTTAAAACCCCGGGAAGTGTGTCCAACAGGATTACCTTAGAGGATGAGGAAACAAAGACCCGGTTTGATACGATAACTCCTTACATCTACATGGTTGGAAGAGAAACACCCGCGATAGCGAACTGGGGGATTGAACAGTGACTTCGATGCGAGACATCCACGTTGACAAGGTAGTAGTCCACATGGGCGTCGGCGAGAGCGGCGAAAAACTCGTCAAAGCCGAAAATATCATGAAGACTATTACCGGTCAGACCCCGATACGGAGTGTTGCAAAGATGACGCAGCCCGCATTCAACATCAGGAAGGGCGCACCGATCGGCTGCAAAGTCACGCTCCGCGGAAAACCAGCGCAAAAGTTCTTTACGACATCTCTTGGGATCGTCAACAAAACGATCTTTGAGAGCCAGTTTGACAAGAGCGGGAACTTCTCGTTTGGAATTGAAGAGCACACGGATTTCCCCGGAATGGCATATGACCCGCAGATCGGCATATTCGGTATGGATGTCAACGTAGTGCTCGAGCGCAAAGGCATCCGGATCACCCGCCGTCGCATGGAGCAGAAGAAGCTTCCCGCAAAACAGCGCGTGAACAAAACCGATGCAATTGCGTTCCTCAAACAGGAATACCAGGTGGAGGTGCGCTGATGGGTGGAGAAAAGAAGAAGATTTTCGGTCGCGGTGCTAACGAGTGCAAGATGTGCGGGCGCAAGCAGGGACTTGTGCGCCGGTATCACATCATGTTCTGCCGGCAGTGCTTCCGTGAGTGGGCACAGAAAATGGGCTTTAAAAAGATGAACTGAGGAGTGACTGCACAAATGACACGATTAAATACCATTGCAGACGGGATGAGTGCGTTAAAGAACGCAAGTGACACTGGAAAAGCCGAGTGCATTCTCGAACCCGCAAGTAAACTCCTCGGTGCGATGCTCTCCATCATGCAGGACGCCGGCTACATTGGCGGTTTCGAATTTATTGATGATGGACGCGGAGGACAGCTCAAGGTCCACCTCACTGGGAAGATTAACAAATGCGGTGTGATTACGCCGCGGTTCTCGGTAAAGCTTGATGAAATGGAATACTGGGAGAAACAGTACCTGCCCGGCAAGAATTTCGGTATCCTGATGCTCTCCACCTCACGCGGTGTCATGTCGCATGAGCAGGCGCGCAAAGAGGGTATCGGCGGCGAACTGCTCGGGTACGTCTACTAAAGGTGCGGATCATGACAACAATAAGGAAAGTCAAGATTCCGGAGGGTGTGAAAGCCCAATTGGATGGTACGCAGCTTCGTGTGACGGGACCAAAAGGGCAGATTTCACGCAACGTGCGGTTCCCCCAGGTGACCATCATCTGTGAGGGGAACGAAGTAACAATCTCTACAGAATCCAGACGCAAAGAGACGATAGCGATGGTCGGCACGTTCGAGGCACATACAAAGAACATGTGCCGGGGCGTTTCTGACGGGTTCGAGTACCGGATGAAAGTGGTCTACGCTCACTTCCCGATTCAGCTTAAACTGCAGGGAAACCGACTTGAGATTAATAACTTCCTCGGTGAGAAGAAGGCACGGTCTGCACGCATAGAAGCAGGTGTAGTCGCAAAGGTGTCAAACGATGAGGTCGTGCTAAGTGGCATTGACCGCGAACTGGTGGGCACATCAGCGGCAAACATCGAACATGCAACCCACATCCGCGACCGTGATCCCCGTGTCTTCCAGGATGGCATTTATATTGTCCAGAGGGGTTGAAGACGAATGACTACAGAGATCAAGCGATTAATCCGCGTGCGCACCGATAAGGGAGCAGTATTCAAGCGCGACGGGTTTGGTAAAAAGAAACAGCTCTCGGATTCGTGGAGAAAGCCCCGCGGACAGCACAACAAGCAAAGAGAGCAGAAGAAGGCAAAAGGCGCACTCCCGAAACCGGGTTTCGGCAGCCCTGTTGCAGTGCGCGGCATGCACCCCAGTGGGTTTTTTGAAGTGCTTGTGTTTACCCTTCAGGATCTTGAAGGGCTTGACCCGAAGACACAGGCAGTACGGATATCGGCAACTGTCGGTACCCGAAAGCGCATCGGTCTGCAGGAAAAGGCAATCTCCGCAGGACTTAAAGTGCTCAATGCCCGCGTGATGGAGGAGACTGAGACCACAGAAGAAGCCCCGGAAACAAAAGAAGAGAGTGCCGGGGATAAGAAAGTAAAAAAGACTGCGACAGGAGTGAAGAAGAATGAGTGACGTTGCCAGTCAGAAACGCGTCTCCGCAGCGATTTTAAAGTGTGGTGTCAACCGTGTCTGGTTTAATCCGGAACGTATATCAGACATAGAGAATGCGATCTCACGGGATGATTTGCGCAAGCTCATCACCGATGGTGCAATCAAAGCGCACCAGAAAAAGGGTGTGAGCCGCGGCAGAGCACGCATACGGACTGCACAGCGGGCTTACGGGCACCGCAAAGGCGTAGGGAAACGCAAAGGTGCCCAGGGTGCACGGACTCCGAGCAAACGTGCATGGATCCAGAAGATTCGTGCAATCAGAAAAGCGCTCGTTGCACTCCGTGACGGAGGCACCATTGACCGGCACCTGTACCGCATGATGTACCGGAAAGCCGCAGGTGGACAATTCAGGAGTGTTGCGCACATGAAGGCGCAGATGGAAATTATTGCCGGGAGGATGAAGTAACATGGCGACAGGACCACGGTTTTTTGTTCCATTCCGAAGAAGAAGGGAAGGCAAGACCGATTACTACCAGCGAACCAAGCTTGTCGTTGCAGATTCGCCACGCATGGTTGTGCGCAAGACAAACAGGCACATTATTGTCCAACTGGTCACCGCAGAGATGGATGGCGACCGCACACTCGTATCGGCAAATTCTGCGGAACTGGAAAAATACGGCTATACAGGCTCTACTTCCAATACTCCGGCAGCGTACCTGACGGGAATGCTCTTTGCTGCAAAGGCAAAAAAGGCACAGCAGGATCGTGCCATACTGGACATCGGTCTTAACCGGGCAACCCCGGGTGCACGGGTATTTGCCGCACTCAAGGGGGCTGTTGAAGCAGGGCTTGAGATCCCGCATGGCGAGGAGATCCTCCCCACTGATGAGCGGGCCCGTGGTGCGCATATTGCCGCATATAATAAAAAGGCAGGCGATATCGTACAGAATGTCGAAAAGGTGGCAGACGCCATAAAAAAGGAGCTGGTGTAAATGGCATACGAAAAGGCAGAATGGCGCCCGATCACCGGTCTTGGCAAACTCGTCGCCTCGGGAGAGATCAAGAACATCGATCAGGTGTTGGAAAGCGGCAGACCGATCAAGGAGCCTGAGATCGTCGATATGTTCCTTCCCGATCTGGAAGATGAGGTTCTCGATATCGCCATGATGCAGCGGATGACCGACTCAGGCCGCCGAGTGCAGTTCCGTGCAGTCGTTATTGTCGGCAACAGGAACGGCTACATCGGGTTTGGCCAGGGCAAGGACGTTCAGGTTGGTAACGCGATCAAGAAGGCGATCGTGAAGGCAAAGATGAATATCGTCAAGGTTCGCCGTGGGTGCGGCAGCTGGGAATGCGGGTGCGATGTCACGCACTCGATCCCGATGCAGGTTGTGGGTACCGCAGGCAGCGTCCGGGTCACCCTCAAACCCGCCCCGCAGGGAATCGGGCTTGTCACCGGTGATATCAGTAAGAAGGTGCTCGAGCTTGCCGGTATCAGGGATGCATGGACCTTTGCACGTGGACAGACCCGCACGACGATAAACTTTGCAAAGGCGACGTTTAACGCATTAAAAGCGACCAATATGACGAGAACAGGAGGGGCACCCTAATGTACGCGGTTGTGCAGGTCCGCGGCGTGGTGAACACCCGCCAGGACATCAAAGACACATTAAAGATGCTCCGTCTGCACCACATCAACCACTGTGTGCTTGTTGCGGACACTCCCGAGAACCTCGGGATGATCCGCAAAGTAAAGGACTACGTTGCCTACGGTGAAGTGGATGCAATAACCGTCGAGACCCTGCTGCGCACCCGTGGCAGGGTGATCGGTGACGCCGCGCTGACAGATGAGTACATCAAATCAAACTCAACGTACAGCGGGATCACCGAACTCGCGAAGGCACTTGCTGGTGGAGAAATGAAGTTACGCGACATTCCGGGATTAAAACCGGTGCTACGGCTGCATCCGCCGCGCAAGGGGTACAAGACCACCAAGCGTACATTCGTCCAGGGTGGAGCGCTTGGCTATTATGGTCAGGAGATCAATACTCTCCTCTACAAGATGAGGTGAAAGGATGCCAACCAACAAACGTTCAAAATACCGCGGATCGCGGACATGTGGCGGCGGAACCCATAAGAACCGGCGTGGCGCAGGCAACCGCGGCGGCAGGGGACGCGCCGGCATCAACGCCCACCACTTTGTCAAGTGGTATATGGAGATGGGAGGTCCGGTCTTCGGCAAGAATGGATTCTTCCACAACCCTGCGATTACGGTTGAAGTGATGGATGTCGGGATCATCGACCAGATTGTACCCTCGCTTCTCGCACAGGGAATTGCCAGACAGGAAGGGGATGCTGTCGTGCTGAATGTTGCCGATCTGGGCATCGAAAAGGTGCTGGGCAGCGGCAAAGTCACACAAAAACTAAACATCTCTGCAGCGGCATTTTCAGAACAGGCAAAGGCAAAGATCGAGAAGACTGGTGGAAAGGCGCAGGTCATCTGACCCACCTGATTTTTGGTGAAACAAATGGGAGACCTGCTGGATCGAATGGAACCCCTTCTTGCTGCGATGCCCGCAGTCAAGAGTCCGGAGGGGCATGTCCACTTTAAGAACAAACTGATGTGGACATTTGGAATTTTAGTTCTGTACTTTGCGTTAACGAACATTCCTGTATTCGGGCTTGACCCGAGTTCACAGGACGTATTCCTCTACTGGCGGGCGCTGATGGCAGGTGCAAGCGGTTCGATCGTGCACCTCGGTATCGGACCCATCGTTACAGCATCCATCGTGCTCCAGCTCTTAAAAGGTGCTGATATCCTTCATATTGATACGAGTGACACCCGTGGACAGGTCATGTACATGGGGTTGCAGAAGATCCTTATCCTCGTTATGATCGTGGTCGAGGCTGCACCTAACCTGGTTGGCGGGTTCATGCGCCCGGATGCGGTCGTTGCGGCGCAATTCTTCGGAGGTAACCTGTTTATCGTATCGCTCCTGATTTTTATTCAGATATGTATCGGTGGTGTCCTTGTCTTTTTGATGGATGAAGTAGTGACCAAATGGGGTATCGGCTCCGGTGTCGGGCTCTTCATCATTGCAGGGATCTCACAGGCAATTGTGAACGGCTTTATTAACTGGACTCCGGTCAGCGATCCTTACCCGGTAGGATTTTTCCCGCGTTTGGTTGCTGTCGTGCTTGATGGTGCGAACTTTTTCCAGTATTTCGGAACGGAACTACTGGCATTTGTCACGACCATCGGTATCTTCCTGATTATCGTTTACGTCGAATCCACCCGTATTGAGATTCCGCTCGCACATGCGCAGGTCCGGGGAGCGCGCGCCCGGTTCCCGGTCAAACTGATCTATGCAAGTGTCCTTCCTATGATCCTCGTGCGGGTTTTACAGGCAAACATCCAGATGGTGGGGATGTTCCTTTCTAACGTAGGCATCACCGTTCTTGGAAAATTCAATGGTCAGACGCCGGTGTCCGGGCTGATGTATTACCTTGCACCGGTCAACGGTCCGATGGACTGGATGTGGTGGGCGACCGATCTTGGTCATGCGCCATGGGAGATTCTATTACGTCTTGGCATCGATATCACATTTATGGTGGTCGGTGGTGCGATCTTTGCACTCTTCTGGATCAAGACTGCCGGGCTGGATTCAAAAGATGTAGCCCGCCAGATCCAGCAGTCTGGCATGTCCATCCCCGGCTACCGGAGAAATCCGCAGGTACTGGAAAAGTACCTTGACCGGTATATCCCCCGTGTCACCATCATCGGTGGTGTTTTCATCGGTATTTTGAGTGTGGTAGCAAACCTCTTCGGTGTGATCGGCGCTGTAAGCGGTACAGGTCTGCTCTTAACAGTGAGTATCACCTACCGGTTATACGAGGAGATCGCAAGCCAGCAGATCATGGAGATGTACCCGTTCATGCGGACGTTCTTTGGCAAAGAATGATTGTGGAAAGGGATGCATATGTCAGGAAAAAAGGTCATTATCACTGGTGTACCGGGCGTCGGTAAGACGACGGTCGTCAACGAGGCGTTAAAAAAAATCAAAGAAGAAGGAGTAGAATACCAGCTGATCAACTTCGGGACCTTCATGTTTGAAGTGGCAATGACCGAGCTGATCGCAAAAGACCGTGACCAGATGCGGACGCTCGATCGCACCATCCAGAAACGGCTGCAACAACTGGCAGCCCAAGCAATCGCAAAGATTTCCGGGAATGTGCTGATCGACACCCATGCATCGGTCAAAACTCCGAAGGGTTATCTTGCAGGGCTTCCCGAATGGGTGCTGCGCGAGATCATGCCCGATCTCATCATTCTCGTAGAGACGGATGATGACCAGATCCTCATGCGGCGGCTCTCTGATGACTCAAGATCCCGGGATAAAGAGGGTGCGCGCGCAATTGCAGAGCACCAGCAGTTCAACAGGTCCATCGCCGCTGCATACGCAATGGTGACTGGGTGTAATGTCAAGATCATCATCAACCCGGATCACCTGCTGGAACACGCAGCGTCAGATATGGCAGCAGTTCTCAGGTGAATACATGGATTTAGGAAAATTCTGGGACAAATACGGATTGTATGTCGCACTCATTTTCATGATGCTGATGATGTTTTCGTACAGCGTCGAATGGTTGCGTACTGGTGTCGGAAAGAACATCGATCTTGTGTTCGCGCCGCTTGTTGATGGCTTTAATATACCGTTCTTCATCCTCATCGTCATCCTGTCAGCATTTACCGGGTTATACTCTTCTCTCATCCAGAAGTACACCATTGATTATGACCGGATGACTGATGTGCAGGAACGGATGAAGGAGTTCCAGAAGGAGTACCGTGAAGCGCAGTTATCCCAGGATGAGAAGAAGATAAAAAAAATGGATGCGAAACGGGACAAGGTCATGAAGGAGCAGCTTGAGTTGTCCCAGCAGCAGTTCAAACCGATGGCATTTATCCTTGTCCTGACCGTTCCCATCTTTTTCTGGCTGCTCTTCCGGCTCAACCAGATAAATACTACTATCACTCTTCCTTATTACGGAGCACAAAGCCTGACGGCTCCCGTGCTCTGGATTGTTCCTGCGTGGATGATGTGGTACATGATCTGTTCCATCGCACTGAGCCAGATCGTCAGAAAGGCCCTCAATATCGGGGGACTCTGATGCGGATCACCGTGAGCGGGCTTCCCGGCAGCGGGACAACCTCTCTCTCACGGTACCTTGCAGAGCGCCACAACTTTACGCTGATATCGGCGGGGGAGGTCTTCCGTGAGTGTGCAAAAGAGCACAACATGGATCTTGCAGATTTGGGGCGTCTTGCAGAGCAGGATCCATCCTACGACAAGATGATTGACAGGCGCCAGAAAGAGATTGCCGAACAGAAAGACAATATCATTGTTGAAGGCAGGTTGTCCGGCTGGATGGTGGAAAACGCGGACTTAAAAATCTGGTTGTTTGCCCCCATTGACTGCAGATTAAAACGAATTGTATTCCGCGATCAGATCGCAAATGAAGAAACTGCAAAAATAATCACGCTCGAACGTGAGAGGTGCGAAGCGGGACGGTACTCCATTTATTACAACATTGATATCAACGATCTTTTTATTTACCACATGATTCTGAACTCGGAGCATTGGGGTGTCGAAGACCTCGGGGCGATTGTGGATACAGCAATCGGATAACTGCCGTCACATGACAAGGCATAATACACTATCCCTGCATGGGATGCCCGTAATTGTGACCACGCACTCCGACCATATTTATATCCCGGGGGATACCCAATGACCACGAAAACGGGTGCAATTCTCGTCTCTCTTGTCCAATCCTGGGATGAGAGCGAGATCGTCTGCCTTTTTAAAGCGGGGCGCTGGTGGAAGGATGAATATGATCCTGCAGAGATACCCACTCTTATCAATGGTAGTTTTGCATTTGCGGTCGCGTCTGATACAACAACCGGGCATGCCATAGGAATGGGACGGGTGATCTCAGACGGAGTTTCTGATGCCTATATCCAGGATCTTGTGGTACTCCCCTCTTACAGGGGTAAAGGTATCGGGACACAGATTGCATCCCTGCTGGTTGAACACTGTAAAAAGGCAGGGCTCTCGTGGATTGGACTTATTGCAGAACCGGATTCTGAAGAGTTCTACCTGCCTCTCGGATTTGAACCGATGCACGCCCACATCCCGCTGATCTACCGGGGTGACTCGTGATGCTTGAACAGGAAGACTTCAAGCCGGTCACGCTTGCTGACCGTGATTTTTTTAAACGGCATTACGCGCTCTACCCGCAGATCCACAGCGACAACACCTTCACAAATATGGTCTGCTGGAACCACTATGCTCATTACCGGTACGCGTATGTAAACCGTAACCTGGTACTTGCAAGTACCATTGATGGGACGACCCGGTTCCGCCCTCCAATTGGCCCGAGAGATCCAAAATTGTTAAAGGCGCTCATCCGGCTTGCTTCAGAAGTCAGTGACTATGAACCGGTGGTTCTTATCGATCCTGATACCGCCACATGGATGCGAGAGACCTGTTCTGGGATGAACCTCGTCATTGACCGGAACCATTTTGAGTATGTGTACCGCTCCGCTGACCTTTCAGAGCTTCCGGGAAAACATTACCTGACTATCCGTCACCAGATCAATAAATTCCGGCGCACATGCGCATATGCAGTCGAACCGATCACAGAAACGAACCGGGAGGAGGTCATGAGTTTTCTCATCAAATGGTGTGAATGGAAAGGCTGCGAAAATGACCCGGTGCTCGCCCACGAAAAAGATGCAGTTTTTTTTGCGGTCGAGCATTTCACAGAACTCGGTATCAAGGGTCTGATGATCCGCGTCAACCAGAAGATGGGGGCAATCTCCTTGTTTGAACCCCTTAATACGGATACAGCACTTGTCCATTTTGAAAAAGGGTTACCCGATTGTGAAGGGATCTACAAGGCGATCAATGCTGAGACCGCCGCACTGCTGGCAAAGACGTTCTCCTACATCAACCGGGAGAGTGATCTCGGCGTCGCCGGGCTCCGTGAAGCCAAACTGCGGTATCATCCCCATCACATGGTTGAGGTTTATTCCCTGAAACGAGACTCATAATCCGTTTGTTTTTTTTGCACCGGTGCATTTTTGTGGGGGATTTGTTTTCGTGTGCAACCCATTTTGCCCTTATCCGATCATTGCCATGATGCCAGCAAAGATGATCTTAATTGCGATCGCCGCTACAAGCATGCCCAGCACCTTCCCCATGATGTCCGTCACGACTTCACCGAGGATACGTTGGATGTGCGCCGCATAGTAGAGGATGAGCCATGTCGCAATGAGTGACAGGGTGATTGCAATAAACGGGATGAGTGTCCCGTAATCCTTTGAGAGGAGCATCACGGTGGTTATGGTACCAGGACCGCACAGGAGCGGGGTTCCGATCACGACCCCGGCGGCACTCTTTGTATGATCCTTGCATTTACCGACATCGATCCCCAGCGCTTCCTGCATACCGAGAATGAAGAGCAGGATTCCACCGGCGATCTGGAAACTGGGCATGTTCAGACCGAGGATATCAAAGATCATGGTGTTGAATATGAGAAAGATATACATCAGCCCCCCAGCGACAGCGACGGCGATGAATGCCTGCTTGTGGATCTCTTTTGGTGTCTGACCCTTTGTCATCGCTGCAAATATCGGCACCGATAAGAGCGGGTCAAGAATGATGAACAGCGCAGCAAAGGCGTAGAGTATTCCCGGAAGAAATTCCTGCATAATCAATGATCGAAATTATGTGTGCTTCTGACGGATAAATTGGCTTGGATCTCTGCATTGAATATGGCGCTGGAGGATTATCCCTTCCTGTAGCTGTATCAGGTAATAAAATAAGGTGATTGTGTAGGATCGCACACTAACCATAAGTTAGGATGTGAGCTATGCAACATATGGATTTCCGTGAGATTGGGATGTTGGTATCCGATGATAGGATATCGTTGGAATATCTCTGGAAGAAACGAGAGAGAATAATTTGCGATAGGTGCAACTCATCTGAATTTTACATCATTGGACGATGGAGAGTACGGTGTAAATCATGTCGGAAAGATCTCTCCCCACTCAAAGGCACGCGGTTTACTCAGCTACGGATATCCCCCTCCCAGTGGCTTTCCCTCATCAAATTATTGGTCGTGTAAAAAGATTGGCTAAGATCTCACTGTTTGAATCTATGTCTGCATGGAATGTAATATCAACATATCGAGATCAAAAATTCGGTCGTTTCACAAACCCCGGGCAACAGTTTGAACTTG
>Ga0247841_10001530_pt1 | contig 51394 bp, 49 predicted proteins | sample LaCruzMarch2015__2_FD_192410 | JGI IMG/M metagenome (GOLD analysis project Ga0247841, IMG submission 192410) | Freshwater microbial communities from meromictic Lake La Cruz, Castile-La Mancha, Spain - LaCruzMarch2015_18m | ecosystem: Environmental > Aquatic > Freshwater > Lake | place: Spain... | reverse complement strand
GACGATAGGTCCCCTCTATGCTGCGAGCACTTCCTGGTGGTGGTGGGCGAGGGCAGCATCCCTATCGACGAGAAGGGCTTCAGCTACAGCGCCTGCGAGGCTAATATGGACACCAGCCTGGGCCAGGAGTTCAGCGACGTGCGCCATCCCGATTCGGTGACCGTGAGGCACCAGGGGCATCAGGTCGGCAAGATCTATTTCTACAACCAAGTGCGCCAGATGAACCGCTCCCACAATCTGGTGGGAAAGGTGATTACTGGTTCGAACCTCGTGCACCTGGTTCCGTTGAAAGGCAAGATAATGGTGCGCCCGGACCCCGCGCGCATAATGACCATCGGCATGACCCAAGCCCAAGGGGAGGCCTTCTTGACCTCCCTGGGAAAGAAGCAGAAGAGGACCGGCGACGCATCCGATGAGGCTATCATCGTGGAGCAGGAGCCGGAGATGACTATCTACGCCATGAAGGACGATGAGATCGAGACCATGGGCGTGAGGTCGGACAAGATATTCGCCATTACCATGAACGCCCAGGAGTCTCCCTGGACCGCCCGTTACTTCCGCAAGGTGTCCGGGTTGGACCACAAGCCCATCGGCACAATAAAAGTTCACTTCACCTTCGAGGACATGCCCATGATCACCTTCGAGGGCAATCCATTGCTGGCCGCCGACCTATACCCGGAGAAGCAGTTCGAAGTACGATCTTCGCGGGGGGACATGGCCATAACCAACATGTCCCGGCCGCAGAGGGGCCTGATGGGCATACGCCTGGAGGAGAGCGAGGAGTTCGGACCTACTGGCGAGGAGTCCCAGGGGGCCAACATCCTGGGCCGCTTCCTGGGCGACCTGGACGCCCTGATGAAGGACGTCAAGGAGGAGGACGTCATCTATGTCCGGCAGGCCCGCCCCGAGGAGATGATCGCTCCCAGGAAGAAGGTCAAGAAGCCGGAGGAGAATGCCGAGGGCGAGAAGCCCAAGGCCAAGAAGCCGGTAAAGAAAACGGCCAAGAAACCCCAGGAGGGCTCCCATGGACACTAATATCGAGACCAGGCTGATCTTCATCGCCCCGTCGTCGGACCTGACCCCGGACCAGATCGCCCGGTTCGTTCATAACATGGGCAACGGGGTCACCGTCAAGGAGACGTGCTACGGCGCGGTCCTGGAAGGACCAAGGGACGAGGTGCGCCGCACCAGGGACGAACTGCGCAAGCTGGACCCCAACCGCATCTTTTCCAAGGTCAGAGCGTTCCCGGTGGGCGACATACGCCGCTGCCGGGCCCATCACGGCTCTCGGCCGGGCTTCGCCCAGCTGGAGAAGGAGTGGAGCGACCTGTGGCTGATCGAGAAGGGCCTGATATGCGTAGAGAAGGGCGAGAGGCCGCCTGAACCCAGAATAAAGGGCAAGATGCCAGTCGCCGATCTTAAAAAATTAATCGACGAGGTAACACCATGAAGATCTTTCTAATGCCGCCGAACAGCCTGATCCTATACGACCTGGTGGAGAGGTTCGGCCACGAACCGTTGAGCCTGATGCAAGGGTTGAGGGAGAAGGTCACCTCCAACGAGATTGAGGCTCCCCCGCTCAACGTGACCCTGGACGATGTCAAGAAGGGCCTCAAGTACGCCGGCATTGAGATACCGTCCGGCATCCGAGGCCGGCTGGCCGTTTACGGTCCGCTCATCGACCAGGCCGAGGCGGCAATATTCATGGAGGCCGCCCCCTACAGCTTCGGCTGCGTGGGCTGTCAGCGCACCAACGAACTGGCCAAGCTGCTGGTCCGCAAGAGGAAGGTGCCCATACTCACTCTGGTCTATCCGGAGAACGAGGAAGAGGCCAAGTCCATGGTGGTCCGGGTCAAGGATTTCCTGGAGGGTTTGAGATGATCAAGATAGCCCAGCTGTCCTGCGGGACCGAGTATAGTGGTGTACAAGGGGAGATAGAGCACGCCGCCGAGACCGTAGGGGCCAAGATGGTCTATCCGGACGTGGACATGAAAAAGATAGACAAGGCCGTGGAGGAGTTCGGTTTCAATCCCAACAGCGCCCAGCTGAAGTTGATGATCGCCAGGGCCATGGAACTGGCCAACAAGAACTACGACGCCGACGCCATATTCATCGCCACCTGCTTCAGGTGCGCCGAGGCCGCCTTGGTGCGCACCGAGCTGAGGAAGTTCGTGCAGGAGCACACGAAATTACCGGTGGTCACCTATTCGTTCACCGAGAGGACCAAGGCCCCCCAGCTGCTCACCAGGATGGAGGCGTTGGTGACCATCGTGGAGAGGAAAGAGCTGCTGGCCCGCGAAAGGCAAGTGGGGCTCACGGCCGGACTGGACTCCGGTTCGTCCACCACCAAGGCGGTCATCATGCGTGATAACGTGATAATCGGTAAGTACTGGCTACCGACCACGGACGTGTTCTCGTCCGCAGAGACGGCCCTGACCAACGCCCTGGAGGAGGCCGGGGTCAAACGAGAGCAGTTGGAGGCAATCGGCACCACCGGATACGGACGTTTCACCCTGGGCAAGAAGTTCAACGCCAAGCTGGTGCAGGAGGAGCTCACCGTCAATTCCAAAGGCGCCGTATGGTTGGCAGGAATGCAGAAGGGCGAGGCCACCATCATAGACATCGGTGGTATGGACAACAAGGCCATCACCGTTCGTGACGGTATCCCGGACAATTTCACCATGGGCGGCATATGCGCCGGAGCGTCCGGGCGTTTTCTGGAGATGACCGCCAAGCGCCTCAAGGTGGAGATCACCGAGCTGGGCGCCCTGGCCGACCAGGGTGACCACACCAAGGTCAAGATGAACTCCTACTGCTCCGTCTTCGGCATACAGGACCTGGTGACGTCCCTGGCCGCGGGCAACACGCTCGCTGACGTGGCCTCCGCTGCCTGTCACAGCGTCGCCGAACAGGTATACGAACAGCAACTTCAGGAGATAGAAGTGCGCCAACCCATCATTCAGGTTGGCGGAACGTCATTGATTTCGGGATTAGTGACGGCTATGGAGCACACCCTGGGTGCGAGGCCAATAGTGCCTAAGGACTCCCAGTACATAGGTGGAGTGGGCGCGGCGTTGCTCTCCTCCGGCCTGCTGGGGTGAGAAGTTGGTAGAGTTCGAGCTGGAAGGGACCGAGAAATACGCCCTGGAGTCCTACCAGTGGCTACTGGAACGCATCCTCATCGACATGGGAATATCCACCATGGTGGAGCGGGCTCACTTGGTGATCCGCCCCGACCAGACGCTGTTCATCATCTCGCTTAAGGTGAAGCAGTCCGGGGGCAAGCGCCCGGTGCACGACATAGCCGAGACGGAGACCCAGGAGGGCGGCACGTACATCAACATCAAGGACGAGTCGTACGCGCCCCGTCTGCTGTCCACCCTCTGGCGCACCTATGGTCGGGAGAGGGTGCAACAGCTGACCCGCCTGGAGATATTCGTGGACGGGGTTCCGTCCGAAGAGGTCTCGGACATGAAGCTCGACCCCGACGAGGATGTGCGCTCCCAATTACTTGACGCCCTGTGGAGGCTGCTGCCTGAGGGACTGAAGATCCGCCAGGAGATATACGACCACGAGATCATGACCATCGTGGCCACAGAGCACGGCATGACCGTGGACTTCATAAAAGAGGCCGAGAAGGTCCACAAAAAAATGATCGTCCCGGAGGAGGACTGATGTACGAAGTTCTGATGTACGACGGCGGGGTGCACAAGATCGAGGAGCTCTTCGATCTCATCGAGGACGTCGGCGGCTTCGTGCTGCAGAAGACCCAGGTTCAGGTGATGATCACCCTCACCTTCGCCATCCCCGGAGAGGACCGTCCCCTGATAGAGGCCAAGGCCTCTGAGCTGGGGGGCAAGATAATCGAGGTTCCCCTGGCCGGCACGGAGATCGCGGTCATCGGACCTACCCTGGGCCGGCATCATATGCCCCATCCCATATGCGACATCGCCGAGCATCTGCGGAGATATGGCGCCATAACCATCGTCATGGGTCTGGCCCGGGGGCGCGGGAGAAAGACGTGCCAGATATCCGCCGCGGAAAAGGCCATCATCGAGGAGTACGACTGCGCCATCTTCATGCTGGGCAACTTCAAGGAATGTATCACCCACGAGAAGATCGACCTCTACAAGGACATACAGATCCCGGTGGTCACCGTGGTCGGTCCCGAGGTGGATTCATTGCCTCACTGCGAGGGGCTGGTCTGCGGCGTCGGCCGCAAGGTGGAAAGGATGCGGCGCTCGGAGGAGATCGCCAAGCTGGAAGAGATAGCTGACCGGGTCAAGGACGTCATCGAGGCTCGCCGGAAGGAGGTGGAGGAGGACCCGCTGTTCGTCCACCCTTCGGAGGTCAAGGACGCCCTGGACGACATGGATGCGGTGCAGGTCTGCCTGCGCCCGGCGCCGGTCGTGCTTCACGTGGACGGCCTGAGGGTCAAGATACCCTATAAGAAGCACCTCAAGGAACTGGAGGAACTGGAGGTCTACGGCCACAAGCTGAAGGACATCGCCACCATCTCCGATTGCCGCCTGGGGGATAGCACCATCATCAAGATCCGCACCAAGGCCGAGGTGGAGGGCCGGGTCCGTTCCTGAGGGGACATGCCATCATCTCCCGGCACCTACGTCCTCGTTCTGCATCTGGCCGAAGAGGTCGAGCTCGACGTTGGAGCCCTGGGCCGGACGATATTTCCGGCCGGCCATTATCTTTACTGCGGTTCGGCGCAATCCGGTCTGGGTCCTCGTCTGGCCCGGCACATGCGTCCCGAAAAAACTATGCGCTGGCACATCGACCGGCTGACCGTCTTGGCCGAGCCCATCGGCGCCTTGCTGTTTCCCGACGGAAAGGAAGGGGAATGCCGTTCGAGCCGAATGCTTGAAATGTGCCTTGGGGCACGATCGGTCCTGGACGGTTTCGGCTGCTCCGATTGCCGATGCCGCACGCACCTGTTCCACCTTCCTGACGCGGTCCCTCTCTCCTACGTCACGGACATCCTGCGCTCGCAGGGATGACGTACCGGTCTTGGCCCTATCTATTTATCTTGTCCCAGTGGATATTACACCGTTGTGACCATGTTCGGTTCGAAGAGGGCCAAGCTCGAGAGCAAGGTGAAGCAGCTCAACGCCCTGCGCGCCGAGTACCGCGCTGAGGTGGAGGAGGCGGAACGTCTGCACAAGCATCGGGAGGTGCGGGACGAGGAGTTCGAACGGATCAAACGCCGAGCGCAGGCCAAGATGGAGGACATCGCCGAAAAGGTTCGCGCGGTGCGTGCGGAGCTCGATGGGCTGCAGGAATGAGCCGTCGCTCCATATATTTGTTTGGCCAGACATAAAAATAATCTATTTATAGTTACCACGACAAGGTATAATGTTGCCCGTGGAATGGAGAGGGTAGGACCCGTGGCGCGTCTATGACGCCCCACCGCGCCTTCATCGGCCGCAGATGCGTCCGCCCGGACGGCACAGGTGATAACTGCGCCAACCCGGACAGGATCCCCCGAGCCTTAGGGTGATCGGGCGGGATGAAGGGGTGGTCGCCCGAAGAACATCTCCATTTTGAGGAATGGGTCGGACCGAAGGTCACCTTCCTCCTCCCCTCCGTCCGGGCACCTTTTTGTTTGAATTAGTTTACCTTCCAACTTGATTTTATTAATATATGAATAATAATATTCTGGCTATGTCATAGAATAGCATAAATTCTATATAATACGAAAGACAATAGTAAATATTGCCCGAGTCGGAAAGGCTGTAGGGAAACCAGGATGGATCCAGCATGATTTGAGGATCATGCCCGTTGGAAAAGGTCCTATCCGCGTTCCTCCGGGAACGGGTCTGCCTATCGTCGCCTGACTTAAGATGGGTGAACGGTGAGACGGACGGTGATCCGGCCCTTCGGGACCGCGAGAGCCAGGTAGGACGTCTTCGAGGCAGTGGTTCGCCATCTGCAGATGCGCGGTCACTAAGTAGGGACGAAGTACCTTCGAGCACCGATACTCGGGCACCCTTTTAACACAAGTATAATCGAGTCCCGATTTTTTTGTATGGCTAAGGAATAGATTTAAAATACATTACGGTCTTTGGGGTATAATCTCGTTTATAGCCTGGTATTAGAGGTCTTCACATGGTAGCTGCGGAGGATAATGTCAGCAGGGCTCTGGCCCCAGTTGTGGCCAAACTGCAAGATGCGATCGGAATTGAGAACGTCAAGACCAGCAAGATGGAGAGGCTGCTCTACAGTCATGACCTCGCCCCCCTCCCTAACATAGCTCAGATCGCCTTCAAGAACTTGCCCGACATCGTGGTACGCCCTCACACCACCGAGGACGTGGTCAAGATCGTCAAGATCGCCGCGGAGGAGAAGATACCGATAACCCCGCGCGGTGCTGCGACCTGGGGATTGGGCGGTTCCACACCCATCTTCGGCGGAATACTTATCGACATGTCCGGTGGCATGAACAATATAATCAATATCGACAAGGAGAACCTGTGCGTCAAGGCTCAGGCCGGATGCACCTGGAAGCAGGTGCTCGACGCCTGCCAGGAGAAGGGATTGCTTCTCGGCGGCTACCCCAGTTCGTTCCCCTCGGCCACCCTGGGCGGATGGATATCCGTCAACGGCGTGGGCATCGGCTCCATGAAGTACGGCACCAGCGGCGACCTGGTCCGCAACATGGAAGTGGTCATGCCTAACGGCACCGTGGTCCAGACCGGTTACGACCTCATCGTGGACAACGAGACCGGCTACAATCTCAACCGTTTGATCGTAGGCGCCGAAGGCACCTTGGCCCATATCTGCACCGTCACGTTCAAGCTGGAGCCCGCCCCCGAGATGATGAAGTCCCTGACCTACGCCTTCCCCACCCTGAAGGAGGCTGGAAAGCCCCTGATGGAGGTTTGCAGGTCCCGGGTCAGGCCGCTGCACATAGGCTTCAGCGATCCGAACCACTTCGAACTGCTCAAGAAGGCGGGAAAACACACCATCGAGGACGGCGCCGTGCTCAACGTCCAGCTGGAGGGCGACAAGGAGATCGTGGCCTGGGAAGAGAAGAAGATCGACGAGATCATGGTCAAGCATGGCGGCAAGCGCTTGGCGGACGATGTCGCCTCCCACGAGTGGGACGAGCGCTGCTACGAATACCGCTGCCGGGAGATCGGCATCGGCAGCATTCCCGGAGAGGCGGTCCTGCCTCTGAACAAGTTCGAGGATACGGTCGACGCCTGCTACAGCTTCCTGAGCGACCTAAAGCTGAAGGGAGCCATCATCGGGTCCATGGTCGACCGCAACACGGTCATGTTCATGCCCTACTACCTGTTCAACCCCGACGAGCTGCAGAACCTGACGGCCTTCGGCTTCAACGCCAAGTTCGCCAACTACTCTCTGTCAATTGGCGGACGTCCGCTGGGCTTCGGGTCGTTCTTCGCTTCCAATCTGGACCCCATCCGGGGCTCTGGAGCCAAATATATACGGGACATCAAGAAGCTGATCGACCCTCAGGACATCATGAACCCCGGCAAGCTGACCGGGACGACGCTGCGCTACGGCATCAAGATCCCGCCCGCGCTGTTCCAAATAGGAATGGGAGCCATGGGGACGATCAAGAAGATGTTCCCTACCGAGGAAGAGGTCGAGGACCGGCAAGAAGCCTACGCCCAGGAGCGCGCCAACGCCTCCCGCGACGGCCGCCACAAGAGCCACTAAAACCTAAAGCGGGCCCAAGACCCGCCTCCTTAGTTTTTTTAATAAAAAATGAAAGGGTTTGCCTCTCACTTCTTCACGTACTTCTCCGGGTTCGAATCGAACTTCTTCTTGCATCCCGGGGCGCAGAAGTAGTACTTCTTGCCTTTGTGATCAGACGTCCACTTAGCGTTCTTCTCGTCCACGTCCATCAGGCATATGGGGTCCACGGCCATTCATTCACCTCCCTTGCGTTTGATCTCCGGCGTATATCGTTTGAGCAGGGCGGCGTTGGATACGACGGACACGGAGGAGAAGGCCATGGCCCCGGCGGCAATGATCGGCGACAGCAGTATGCCGAAAAATGGGTACAGCACGCCCGCGGCCACAGGTATGCCGGCGGTATTGTAGCCGAAGGCCCAGAACAAGTTCTGCCTTATCTTCCTCATGGTCTGACGGCTAAGCTGAATGGCCGCCACCACGTCCCGGGGGTCGTCCTTGATGAGCACGATGTCCCCAGCCTCCACGGCCACGTCCGTTCCGGATCCGATGGCCAGACCGACGTCGGCCTGCGCCAGGGCCGGGGCGTCGTTTATGCCGTCCCCGACCATGGCCACCACCTTTCCCTCGCTCTGTAATCTGGCTATCTCTTTGGCCTTGTCCCCCGGCAGAACTTCCGCCAGCACCTTGGTGATGCCCAGGCTTTGGGCGATGGCCTCAGCGGTGCGGCGGTTGTCCCCGGTGAGCATGACCACCTCGATGTTCATGCGCCGCAGCTCGGCCACGGCCTCCTTGGAAGTTGGCTTCAACGTGTCAGCGATGCCCACGACCCCGCACGGCCGGCCGTTCAGCAGCACCAGCACGGCGGTCATGCCACGCTCCTCTAAGGCAGATATCTCCTTCTCCCTTTCCCCCATCGGGACGTCCATCTCCCGCAGCAGACCGCGGTTTCCGGCCACGACCGTCCTTCCGTCCACCACAGCCTTGACGCCCTTGCCCGCCAGGCTCTCGAACTCCGACGCGTCTAATAGCTCCAGACCGTCCGCCCGGGCCTTGCGCACAATCGCTTCGCCCAAAGGATGCTCGGAACCGAACTCAGCGCTAGCCACCATCCTGAGCATGTCTGGGCAGGAGGCGTCGAAGCTCAGGACCTCCACGACCTCTGGCTCGCCTTTGGTCAGCGTGCCGGTCTTGTCGAACACCACCGTCTGGATCCGGCCGGCGATCTCCAGGGATTCACCGCCCTTGATCAGGATCCCATTCTCCGCCCCCTTGCCCGTACCGACCATTATGGCCGTGGGCGTAGCCAATCCAAGAGCGCAGGGACAGGCGATCACCAGGACGGTTATGAAGACCGTAAGGGAGAAGGTGAAGGGCGCCTCGGCGACACCGAAGGCGTCCACCCCCACGAAGTACCAGAGCATGAACGACAACAGGGCGATGCTGATGACCACCGGCACGAACACGGCCGCGACGCGGTCGGCCACCCGCTGTATGGGAGCCTTGCTGATCTGAGCGTCCTCAACTAGTTTCACTATTTGCGCTAGGGCGGTGTCCCTGCCCACCTTGGTGGCCCGCACCTTCAGCAGGCCGTTCTTGTTCAGGGTGGCTCCGATGACCGTCGAGCCCTCTTCCTTGCTCACCGGCAAGCTCTCCCCGGTTATGATGCTCTCGTCCACCGACGAGCGGCCGTCAAGGACGACCCCGTCCGTAGGTATCTTCTCGCCAGGACGAATGAGCATCACGTCCCCCACGTCCAGGTCGTCGCCGGATATCTCCACTTCCGCTCCGTCCCTGATCACGCGCGCGGTCTTGGCCTGCAGGCCCATGAGGCGCTTTATGGCCTCGGACGTCGAACCTTTGGCCTTGGCCTCCAAGTATTTACCGAAAAGGATGAGGGCCACGATCATGGCCGAGCTGTCGAAGTACACGTGATCGAAGACCACAGTTCCCGGGACGAACACCGCGGCCACGCTGTAGAAGTAGGCCGCGGAGGTGCCCACAGCGATGAGCGTGTCCATATTGGCGGTGCGGTTGCGCAAGGCCTTGTAGGCGCCGATATAGAACTGTCGTCCGGCGATGAACTGCACCGGCGTAGCGAGAATGAACATGGCGATATTGCCATAGTCCATCAGCGCCTCGTGCCACAGGTGGGTGAACTCCATCAGCAGCATGATGACCATGGTGGGTATGGCCAGAACCAGGGAGAGCAACAGAAGTCGTCTTTGCCGCGCGGTCTCCTTCTCCCTAACCTCCTTCTCCACGTCCAGGGTCTGGGCCTCCATCACCTCGTATCCAGCGTCCCGTACCGCCTTCTTGATCTGAGGTACCCTCACCTTCTGCGGATCGTATCGCACCGTCAGCTTTTCAGTGGCTAGGTTCACGGTGGCGGAGAAAATGCCATCCAGAGCGCCAACGACCTCCTCGATGGTGTTGGCGCAGGTGGCGCAGCTCATGCCAGAGATGGAGACGGAGAGCTCGTTGATTATGACACCGTAACCGGCGCCCTCCACGGCCTTCTGCAGCTTGAGCACGTCGACCTTCTCCGGGTCGTAGGTCACCGCCGCGCGTTCCGTGACCAAATTCACGTCCGCACCGAAGACGCCCTCCAGGTCGTTCAATGAATCGCTGATGGTGGCGGCGCAGGTGGCGCAGGTCATCCCCGTGACCGCAAAGGCCGCGCTTTTCTTCTTCCCGCCCGCCGGTTCCTGACCTTCCCCGCTCATCGGGATAATCAACGATGGTCAATGGTAAAAAACGTTTTGACCCACCTATCGTATGGCTATGAGGTCGATCTCCACCAGGGCGCCCTTGGGCAAGCTCGACACCTGCACCGCAGTCCGAGCTGGATACGGTGTGGCGAAGATCTCAGCGTAGATGCGATTGATCTCGATCATTGAGGACATGTCCGTCAGGAAGATCGTTACCTTGACCGCCTTGTCCAATGAGCTCCCGGCGGCCTCCAGCACTTTCCCGAGGTTAGTGAGCGCCTGATGCGTCTGTTGCAGTATATCGCCGCTCAGCTGGCCGGTGGCGGGGTCCAAACCTATCTGCCCGGAGCAGTAGACCAGGTCACCAACGATCAGGGCTTGGGAGTACGGACCGACAGGTCCGGGAGCCCCTGAGGCGCTTACCTGTTCCATGTCATTCCCTCCAGCACCGCGGGCAGATCGGCCACGCTTCCAATTATGACCTCAGGAGAAAGCCTCTTCCAGGAATCGTATCCATACGCTCCCGTCAAAACCGCCGCGAAAGGCATCTCCGCCCCCTTGGCGCAAAGAAGATCGGTCTCGTGATCGCCGATGAAAAGACATTGGGAATTGGACAATCCCAGCTGCACGAACACCCGCCTGAGGGCCAAGGGGTTGGGTTTGGCCTCGCTGAGGGGGTGGTCGTCCCGGCAGACGATGGTCGGGAAGCGCCCTTCCATTCCCGCCGCTATCAAGGCGCGCATGGTATAGGCACGGCTGCCGCGGGTCAATATCGCCACCGCGATGTCCCTGCTCTCGAGATGTTCCAATGTCGCGAAAGCCCCGGGCATGGCCCGGGACTCGTCCACCCGGGCCATCTCCACTTCTGCGCTGACCCGGTTAAGGTCCGCTTCCAGCTTCTCAGCCCATCCGTCCTGACTATGGGTCTTGAAATAAGCGAAGGCGCGGACGATGCTCTCGTTCACTCGGCCTTTTGAGTCCAGTATGTCCTTGGGCAGTCCGTTCTCCAGAAGGGCGTCCGCCACCGCCCGGTTCATGACCTGAAAATCAATGGTGCTTTTGATGAGCGTGTTGTCAAGGTCGAATATTACCGCCTTGAACGTTTCCCGGTTCAGGCCTTTGACGATCATCGGGTTCATGGTCGAACTCGGTGAACTCCTTCCAGATTATTAATGGTGAGGGCACGTATGTTATCTGTTCTCATCATTGACCAGCATAAAATAATATTTCAAATCCAAAATGAAGATATTTAAACATTACGGTAGCATGCTCAAAGACCATTTTAATAGGCACAAGTCGAACAGGTGATAGAAATAAACAATAAGGTGCTCCAAATGATGGTAAAAACCAAAGTCCTGATCGGTGTTGTGGCGCTGTTCGCCCTATCCGCCTGTGCGATGCTCTTGGGAACGTCAGCTGATATGCTAACCTGGGCTCAATCCATACCCTTCGTCGACCCGCATTCGATACCCTTCGTCGACCCGCATTCGATACCCTTCGTCGACCCGCATGCCATATCGTTCTAAATATAACATTGTGCACATCAGGTGCACAATCTTTCCCTATTTTCCTTGACCCTTTGTAACAGCTTCTGATGCCCTATCCTGTTCGCTATTTCGTACGCTTCGTCCAAGAAGGAAATGGCCTCCTCACGGTCATTGTTTTGCACATAGATATCGGCTATCTCCAATAGCCATTGCCCCAAGCGTGCTGGCATATCGATTTTCCTCAGGATATCGATGGCGTTCTCAAAGTCCGTCCTGGCCTGCTCCCACCGGTGGCGACTGGTGTGAATATAACCGCTGTGAAAAAGCATCGTCGAGGTCATCAAGGGGTCATTCAGCTTAATCGATATAGGCAGACAGCGGCGAACCAGATCTTCCGCCCCGTCAAGGTCTCCTCCGTTCAGCCTGCATCCGGCCAAGTTGAACAAAGCATAACCCATAGTGCTGAGGTCACCAATCCTGTTGGCTAGTTCGGTAGCCCGTTCCAAAAATTTCATACCCTCTTCGTTCATGTCAAGCGTGCACATGTCGTTGCCGATGCTGATGCAGGCCTTGGCCATCATGTTTGTGTCCCCGCGCCTCTCGAGTATGGCCAGTGCTTCCTTCTTGTAACGTATCGCCAGATCATATTCCCTGAGGGTGGAGTAGGTACGGCCCAGGCCGTAGAGGGCCTTGCCCAAGGCCAGGTCGTCGGCCAGTTCAAGGGCCACGGACCTGGCCTTCTCGAACTGTTCCAGCGCTTCTCCGCTCTGCCCTCTCCTCTCCAGAAGGCCGCCGATATCGTATAATATATCGGCCTGGGTCGCCAGATCGCCGTTTCTCAGGGTGATGTCCATCCCGTCGCGAAGATAGGTCATGGCCTGGTCATAATCGCCGCGATTTAGGTGTATGACCCCGATCATGCGGTTCACCTCGCTCAGCGCCCGTCCCTCCCTCTCCTCTGGCAGCGACCGGCGCAAAGATTCCAGAACGCCCCGGGCTCGGTCCCATTCACCTTGCAGATAAAGTACCTCGCCCTGCAGCAGGCTGATCTCCACCAGATCGCTCCTCTCCGCCCCGTCCATGTCCCGGACCAGCCGGTCCAGCAGCGGCGCGAACTGTGTGGCGTAGCCCTTGTCGATTATGACCCGTCCATCCCCGGCGGCTATGGATACGGCCGTGGGCAAGTCCCCGGCCATAATGGAGTGGTAAAGGCCTTCCACCCGGGCTGGAGCGGACCTGTCCTGAAGGTAATAGGCTGCCGCCGCACGGTGGTAGACGCGCCGCTGCCTGGGCGTGAGGCGAGAGAGGGCGAACTCCCTGAGCAGGTCGTGCATGCCTATCATGCGGCCTATCGACTCATAGATGATGGACTTGGACAGAAGAGAGTCCACCGCCTCGTAGCTCACGGCGAAGTCTCCGCCCTCCAGTTCCACCTTCTCGATGCCCGCGGCCGAATGTATCTCCTCCTCCACGAGGAAGAATGCGTCGATGAGCACAGGGTAGCGGAACACCGCGGCTATGCTCATTATCTTGCGTTCGGCCACGCCCAGGCGGGAGAACACTTCCTGTTCAATGAAGATGCGGATGTTCTTGCCCAAGGCCAGCTTGGGATCGTCTATAAGTTCCAGAAAGAGCGGGTGACCACTGGTTACACGGAATATCTCCTCGAAGTTGCCGTCGAGCAGCCCCCGGGCCTTCATCATCTGATTGCTGCTACCCCGGTCCAGCCCCTCCAGATTGATCTCCTCCACCAGGCCGCGAAAGACCGCCCCGCGGGGATAGAAGGAAGGTAGCTCCCGAGCCGTGCATACCAAGCGCACACGTTCCAACCCCTCCAGCACGCTAAGCAGGGCGCGGAGCAGTTCTAAGACCGAGGGGTCGGCCTTGTGCACATCGTCGAAGATCAGCAGCGCCGAGACATCCTTGAGGTCGGCCTCCAGGATGTGCGTGACCTCGCCCACCGCAGGCGCCTCCGTCTGATTGAGATACCATTCCAGGTTCCTCCGTCCCATCTGTGTGAGGAACTCCGCCAGGGGGCGCAGCATGGTCTTCATGTTGGCCCACTCGTGCACCTTGTACCAGAAGACGTTGGTGCTCTCCCGGACGTTCTGAGCGAACTTGGCCAGCAGGGTGGTCTTCCCTATGCCAGGGATGCCGTTGATGACCACTAAGCGTCTGCTCTCCGAGGTCAGGAGGTCGGAGAGTATCTGTATCTCCCTCTCCCGACCGAAGAAGCTCCTCACCGCCGGTTTCTTGTCAGTGAAATCCACATAACGGCGCTCCTCCCGCATCTTGTTCTCATGGAAGTTGCGGCAGTCGATGCTGTTTTGCACGATGCCGTTGACCAGCTCCAGCAGTCCGTAGCGCTTGGGGAGGTAGTTGCCCAGACGGCCGATCTCGTCCTGGTGCTGCTGTCCATTCAGGTCGATGACCTCCACGACGGTGGCCTCCAATCCCTGCTTTATGCGTTTGGCCTCCTCCTGTCCGGTCGGGGTGAGGAAATATACCTTCCGGACGCTAGGCAGTCCTTTGACGTGACGGGTGAAGGTCTCCACCAACCCTTCCTTGTCCATATCCGCCAGGACCTTGGCCACGTTATTACGGCCCACGTCCACGGCGGTAGCCACCCCCTCCTGGGTGACGGTCTTGGGAGAATCGGGGTCCATCATGAAGCGCTGTTGGAACAGCAGATGAAGGAACACCCTCTCCTTCACCGTCAATAGTGATCGGCCAACAGTGTGGTTCACAAGGGAAAATCGCCCTCCCTCTATCAATAACCTTTCCCACCGCCTTCAGCACCTGATTCTCATACCGTCAAAGTAGCATGCTCAAACTCCCTTTAAATACCGTCAAAAAGAAGATTAGGGACAAGGATTGGAGGAACAAGCATATGGAACAAACCACAGGTGCCAAGGTCTCGCTGTTGGTAGAAGGATATCCCCGCAATGGTTTCCAGATCTATTCAAGATACCTCTCCGGAGAGAAGGGGGTCTGCATCACCCGCCTGCATCCCGAATACGTGGTCGAGAAGTACGGGCTCAAGAACACCAAGTTTCACTGGCTGAGCGGGATGAAGCAGAAGGGAACGCTCAACCCTGAGAGCGTCAGCACCCTGGTGAGACAGGTGAGGGCCGAGGTCAAGGATGGGAAGAGAAAGTTCTTCCTGGATGGTCTGGAGTACATTCTGCTCTGGAATGACATGGTCAAGATCATATCTTCCTTACAGGAGATAGGTCAGATGCTTGAGGGAGCCCAGGGCTCCATGATAGTTTCCATCGATCCCCTGACCTTCGAGGAGAAGGACCTGAAAATGCTATGTGGATCATTCCCCAAGTTCGACGTCTCCGCGCTCAATGAATTATCTCAGCAAAGCGCCGCAGACGAGCCAGCTGGCAAGGGTCGAATAGGCGAGGGTCTACTGGTATCAAAAGGATTGACCGCGACGCCATGATCACGTCGTTCAGCTCTTCCAGGAAGATGTTGAGCGAACGGAAATCGGTGAAGAGCGAGATATACTCCAATCCATCGAGGACCGCGGCCGCGTTCTTGCGTGGTTCCACGAAGTCCGCGATCTCGCGCACAATTCTATCCAGTTGTTCAGGGGATATCCGCTCGCTCATGCCGCTTTGACTGAGCCAAACGGCGTGAATATCTTGCAGGGGATACCGCTCCCGTAACATGTCCGGATGCATGCGGCTGACGCAAATGATCTCCTTGCCGGAAGTGGCCAGGGAGTTTACGAGCGAAAGCGTCTTGTCCAGGCGTTCGTTCATCACCAGATATATGCGGCCGTGGTCTAGGGTGAACAGACCGAAGTCCGAATGAACGTTGATTGAGAAGAACTTCTCACCAGCGGTAATATCCAGGTCAGCGTTCACAACCTTCTCCCCGCGCCCTTCCCCCGAATTGCGTGAAAGGTAATCTCCATTCTCTATAAATAATAGTATTCGCCAATCAAAAACGGCGTTAACAAAAAATAGGTGACCGGAGGCCTACGCCTCCGGAGTTACTAAGGGGGGATTATTTCAATTCGCCGTTCAGGTACTTGTCGTATCCAGGCAGGTCCAGCAGACCATGCCCGGACAGGTTGAAGACGATGGTCTTCTTCTCGTTCTTGCGTTTAGCCTCCCGAGCTAGGTCAACGGCCACAGCGATGGCGTGGGTGCTCTCCGGAGCAGGTATGACGCCCTCGGCCAAGGCGAACTGAACTCCGGCAGCGTAGGTGTCGTTCTGCTCCACCGTCACCGACCTCATCAATCCCAGGTCCTTCATCAGGCTGACCGTGGGCGCCATTCCGTGGTAACGCAGACCACCGGCGTGAATGGGGGAAGGCATGAACTCATGGCCCAGGGTGTACATCTTCAACAACGGGGTCATACCTCCGGTGTCGCCGAAGTCGTAACGGTACTCGCCTTTGGTTAGAGACGGAACGGCCACTGGCTCAGCGGCGATGATGTCGGTCTCGACCTTTTTCTTGATCTTCTTGCCCAGCATCGGGAAGGCGAATCCGGCGAAGTTGCTGCCCCCGCCCACGCAGCCGATCATATGATCAGGGGTGATATCGCCTATGTCCATCTGCTGCATAAGTTCCTGTCCTATTACGGTCTGATGCAGCATGACGTGGTTCAGCACGCTTCCTAGGCTGTACTTGGTATGGGGAGTGGTCACGGCCATTTCCACGGCCTCTGTGATCGCAATGCCCAGGCTGCCAGGGCAGTCAGGGTCCTTCTCCAATATCATCCGGCCGAATTCGGTCTCCCTGCTGGGGGAAGGATAGACCTTGGCGCCGTATGTCTGCATGGCAAAACGGCGATAGGGTTTGGAATCATGGGAAACCCGGACCATGAAAACCTTGCAGCTCATGTCGAACATGGAGCAGGCCAAGGACAGGGCCATTCCCCATTGCCCAGCACCGGTCTCGGTAGTGATGTGCTCCGTCCCCGCCACCTTGTTGTAATAGGCTTGCGGCACCGCGGTGTTGGGCTTGTGGGATCCGCAGGGGCTGAGGTCCTCCCGCTTGTAATAGATCTTGGCCGGGGTCTTGAGCGCCTTTTCCAGACGCACCGCCCGTACTAAGGGGGAGGGGCGGTTCAACATGACGTAGGCGTCCCTAACCTCCTCCGGAATGTCGATATATCGGTCGGTGGAGAACTCCTGGTCGATCAAATTCCGGGGAAAGATGGCTTCCATCTCCTCCGGCTTGAGAGGCTGATTCGTGCCAGGATTCAGATGCGGAGGTATCGGGACAGGGGAATCGGCAGCGATGTTATACCAGTGCTTCGGAATGTCGTCCAAACTGAGTGTGATCTTGATGTCCTTTTCCATGAAATAGGGAAAAGATGCTGCAATATATAACATTTATGGACTATGATGTACAATAGTATACAATAATGTACTTAAAAATGTTCAAACGTTTACTTTATTTACCATTTACTTGACCAATATCATTTCCATTCACAAACCCACACCAGATAAAAAGTTAGTTATGGTCTAAAGGGATTCTCCCCTTCGGGATTCGCTGATGAGATACGGAGCTACTACCCGGTTGAGCCCGGAACGGGCATTGGAGAAGGCTAAGGAATATTTTGGTAGGTTGGAGCTCGCCATCGAAGAACAATCATCGGCACACGTGCATTTTAAGGGTGCCAACGGTTTCGTTCAGATTAAGGTGGAAACTGTGAACGGCACCGAACTGGATATAGAGACCAAGGGATTCGACTTGCAGGTCAAGGAGTTCCTGCAGCGCATCGGCTGATCAGCATTCCTCGCACTCGGTGTTCTTCATCTTGCCGCGGTCCCGCAACAGACGATTCTCCATTTCATTTCCGGACAATGCTCCCTCTTCCGTAATTATCGAGCCGAACAGCGACAGAGGAGATATCTCGAACAGGTCCTCGTGATAGACCAATCCGTCAATCTCACGGATGGAGGAAACTGGATCGATCTCCAGGACCGGGATCAGCTTGGAGGTGGAACATACGACGATGACCGTTTTTCCCTTTTCCAGGGCCGCCAAGGCCAGCGACCTGGTGCCAACCTTGTTCACCACTCCCTCAGGGCACACACCATCCGCTCCAATCAATACCAGGTCGGCCTTGGCGACCACCGACGACATCATGGAATCCCGGAACAATGAAGCGTTCATTCCGTTATCCATTAGGCGGCGACAGGTCATGGCTCCCTCGCCGAGGGGCAGGGACTCCGCCACGAGCACTGCGGTGTCCTTGGGCATGGCCAACAGGGAGGCCATGACCGTGCTGGAATAGGAAATGGTCACGATCCTCTTCGGCCTGTAAGCTTTTACGAATATCTCGGCGATAGCGTCAGGCGCCATCGTTTCCTTCGCTTTAAGGCCCATGATGAATCCCTTGATGAATCCGTTGATATGGTCCTCGGGGATGCTGGCGTTCATAAGGACCTTGATGGACCCGGCCACGTTCTGCAGGGGGGCCATGGACCTCTTTATCTTGGATAGGCCGTCGGCGAACTCGCGCCACTGTTGACAGGACGGTCTTTGCGCGACAGCCTTCTCCAGGCCTTTCAGAAGGTTGGAATAGATCTCCGAGGAACCGGACACGGAATCCTCGGCTATCTTTGATAATAGATCATCAAGAATGGACATGGGCTCACCGATAACCTTTCACCATCAATAGGGTTTCTAAAAAAAGAGGGAAGGGGGTCGGAGGACACCCCCTCAAGTTCAAGTGCAGACGACCTCGTCGGAGATGCGCTCCAGAGCGCCAACGTTCCCCGGGGAATGCTCATTAGGGTCTAGGCTGATGAAGAATTCCGCCTTGCCCAGTCCACCGCGGGCCCGCCTGATGGAGTCGATGACCGGCCTGATCCCGTTCCAATTGTACAGGACATCCAGTCCATTGAGCACCACGATGGGGTCCTCGTTCTCGTTAAGGAAGCTGACTATGCTATCCTCGAACATCTGCAGGTTCATGGGCGGAATGCAATTATCCTCGGGCTTGGGCATCAGCCATTTGGCGGTCATGTTCTCCTTGACCTGCTCTAACTGCGTCTCCAGCTGCCTGGGTGAATGCTTTGATATGTACAGGGCCTTACGTCCTTTCTTGAGCTCCCGGCGCAGCATCTCGTGCGTGCGTAAAGGCACCCGTTCCTTGATCATTACCAGCTTTCCTTCCTTGCCCGTCATTTTTTCCACGCCGAAATATTGTTCGACGAGTAGGTGTAGCTGCGCTGACAGCATAGCGAAAAAAGACGATCAAGACCGCTATAAAAGCGGGCCAGGTGTCGGGTGAGGGTAGTAGGCCCCCTTCTGTTTCAGGCGACATTCAACTGCGCGCCCTACCCGCCGGTCCTGAGCTGTCATTCCGGCTGTTTGGGCTTGCTCCGGTGGGGGGTCGCCGTTTCACCAAATCCTCGGGGAACGTCCTCGCCAGGCGATTCATGCTACCCCGGGGCTGTGTCGTTTCTGTGCCCTTGCCTTGGCTCTCGCCAAACCACTTTCGCGGTCCACCTTTCTCATGGAGGAGGGACCTTCCTCAGCTGGGTCCGAAGACCCTACCGTCAGTCGCTCTCCCTCTCCCGACATTCTATCTTATGAAATGCCCCTATATAAATCAGTTGAAACGCCGTCAAATATATAGTTCGATTCGCTGCCAGATGCCCCCGGACATATGTCGCTGGAGCGCCTCCCAACATGCAAAGGTTAATAACCGCTTCCTACATTCCCAAAAAAGTTAAGCGGGGGTAGCCAAGCTTGGCCAACGGCGCTAGATTGAGAGTCTAGTCCCTAGCGGTCCTTGGGTTCAAATCCCAACCCCCGCACCAAAAAGCATATCTAGACATATATTTTCCTTTTTTAATCAAAAGAGAATCGTTTTTAAACCTCGAGGCTGCTTTGGAGCTGTGAGAGCGTTCTTCCGAATCTCATCTTTTCTATTTTCAACATAAACATTATGTGCGAGGCACCATTCACCTGATGGTCTTATGTTCGAATCCCGTTGTGGAGTTAGTTGCGAGACCTGCGTGCGTAAGGAGAAAGTCAAATGCACTGGCTGCATCAGTATGCCTGCCCCCTTCTGGGGAGGCAAGTGCGGCGTCAAGTCGTGCTGCGAAGAGAAACACCTCGATCATTGCGGTCTTTGCAGCAAGTTCCCGTGCAAGATGGAAGCGGAAATGGGCAAAGATATGGGTTTTGACCCAACCCCGCGTTTGGAACGTTGCCGGGAATGGGCGAAAGGTTGATGTTCGGTAAAAAGTCTTAATTATATATATGTATAAAGATAATTATTACCGATGGTGCCATAGATTGGCCGAGTTCCGACCGTCATACCGATTCCCCCCATCGGGCGATCCGGGCACTCTCCCGAAAAAGGGAAAAACCGAAATAGTTGCGTTTGTGCTGTTAAATCTGTTATAATACCAAACTTTTTATAAATTCGTCAGATGTCGAATCAGCAATCTGCCAGTTTTTCCTGGGTAAACCTGGCAAATGATGTCCAACGCACGGCAGAAGGTTCGATGGCAAAGGTTTATCCGAGCAGTGCCATAATGACCTCCGATGCAAATGACCGAAAATTTCAGCGACGCTTATTCCACTTTGATGGCCCGTTCCAAGGAGATGTTCGTCCTCGGATCCGCCGGTGACATACTTTACTGGGACATGGAGACCAAGATGCCGCCCGCGGCCCATGCCATGCGCGGCGAGCAGCTCTCGGCCATCGAGCTGATATTGCACAAAATGCTTACCAACCCGGAGAACGACCAGCTTCTTCTCAGGTGCGAGAGCGACCTTAATTCATTCGATCAGTTGCAGAAAAGGAACCTGCACCTCCTGCGTAAGAGCTACGATGAGAACTCCAAGCTCCCCGATTTCTTGGTCACGGAGACGGCCAAGCACCAGTCCAAATGCAACATGGTATGGAAAAAGGCCAAGGCCGCCCACGACTTCAAGATGTTCCGCGACGACCTGGCCAAGATGATCGATCTGCGGGAACAGGCCGCGGACATACTGATGAAGGTCAAAGGGACCAAGACGCCCTACGACGCCCTACTGGACCAGTACGAGCCCAAGATGACCGCGGGGCGCATCGACGAGGTCTTCGCCGAGCTGCGCGACGGTCTGATCAAGCTCATCAACAAGGTCGAATCCTCGGACGTTAAGCCGGACCTGTCGCCCATGTCCCGCAAGGTGCCGATCGAGATGCAGAAGAAGATCTCCACCGACGTCATGAGCTTCATCGGCTACGATACCGTTAGCGATAAGGCCGCCGGCCGTCTGGACGAGACGGAGCACCCTTTCACCGTCGGCAAGTACGACGATGTGCGCATCACCACGCACTACTACGAGGACCGCTTCTTCTCCAACGTCTTCAGCGTCATGCACGAGGGTGGCCACGCCTTATACGACCAGGGGATACCGCGGGAATGGATGTTCCAGCCCATAGGGACGCCCTGCTCCTACGGCATACACGAGTCGCAGAGCCGTTTCGTGGAGAACATCGTGGGACGCAGTCCGGAGTTCCTCAGCTACGCTTTGCCGCGCTTCCGCAAGTTCTCCCCCAAGTCCTTCAAGGGACTGAAGAACAAGGACATCATCGCCGCGGCCAACGCCGTCGTTCCGTCGAAGGTGCGCATAGAGGCCGACGAGGTCACCTACGCCCTGCACGTCATCATCCGCTTCGAGATAGAGAAGGATATCTTCGCTCACAAGGTCACCGTGGACGAGCTGCCCGCGCTGTGGAACCAAAAGTACGCCGATTACCTCGGGGTCAAGGTGGAGCACGACGGCGAGGGCGTGCTGCAGGACACGCACTGGTCCGGCGGCAGCTTCGGCTACTTCCCCTCCTACGCCTTGGGCAACATCTATTCCGGCATGTTCCTGGAGAAGATGCAGAAGGACATGCCGCAGTGGCGCAAGGGGCTGCGTCACGGCGACTTCTCTCCGGTGCTGCAATGGCTTCGCACGAACGTGCATGCTAAGGGAGACCTGTACGACCCGGCCGACCTGGTGAAGGCGGTCACCGGCAAGGACCTGACCATCGCTCCCTTCCTGAAGTACCTGGACAGGAAGATGGGCCGCATATACGGGTTCTGAACCGGGGATTTCCCCCTTTCTTTCAATTTTTTTTAAAATGAGGTTGAGTAAAAGGTTTTTCGATCGGCTACTTGAAGCGTATGGTCTCCAGGTTCATCGGCGCCCTGGTCTCCACGTTGAACTTCTTGTATATGGCCGAGGCCAGTTCCAGGCATTTGTGCTCCTCGCCGTGCCCGATCACGATGCGTTCGGGCTTGGGGTCCAGGCTGGCGATGTAGTTGATGAGCTGCCGGCGGTCCGAGTGCCCGGAGAACCCGTCCACGATCTCCACGTTCATGCGGAAGTCCACGGTGATGCTTCCCCCCTTGTCCTGCAAGGTCAGTTCCCGCACGCCCTTCTGGATCTTGCGGCCGATGGTGCCATCGGCCTGATATCCTACGAACACCAGGGTCTGCATCGGGTCGCTGGCCCAGGCCTTCACGTACTCCATGACCGGCCCGCCGTTCATCATGCCGCTCGTGGCCAGGACGATGCACGGCTCCGGATCGTGCAGGATCTTCTCCCGCATCTCCTGACTGTCCACCCGTTTGAACATGTCGCTGAGGAAGGGGTTCTGCCCCATCTGGAATATCTGCGTCCTGAGCTGGCTGTTGAGGTACTCCGGGTAGGCCGTGTGGATGGCCGTAGCTTCCCATATGCTGCCGTCAAGATATATCGGCACCTTGTCCACCTTGCCGGTGCGGGCCAGCTCCTCGATGACCAGCATGACCTCCTGTGAACGGCCGACGGCGAAGACCGGGATGACCATCTTGCCCTTGCGCTGCATGATGGCCCGCTCGATGATCCCTTTCAACTGGGTGGCGGCGTCAATCCTGCTGGGCTGGATGTCGTTGAACCCTCCGTACGTCGATTCAATGACCAGCGTCTCCAACCGGGGGAACTTGTTGTTGGTGGCGTTGAACAGCCACGTCCTCTCATACTTCATGTCGCCGCTGAAGGCCACGTTGTAAAGGCCGTCGCCCACGTGGAAGTGGCAGACCGCGGAACCGAGGATATGCCCGGCGTTCTGCATGGTGAGCCGGACGTCCGGGGCGATATCGGTGGTCTCTCCGTACTTCAGGGTGATGCAGTGCTTCACCACCTCGCGGATGTGCTTGGCCTCGAACTCGGACTTGTTAGCTTCCCCGTGCGACACCTTGATACCGTCCAGAAGGCTCAAGGACATCATGTCCCTGGTGGGCGGGGTGCAATATACTGGTCCATCGTAACCGAACTTATATAATACCGGAAGCAGACCGCAGTGGTCCATGTGGGCGTGGGTTATGACCACGGCGTCGATCTGGTCCAGAGGCAGGAACTCCGGGGCGTTGAAGAAGGGCTTGCTGGAGCTGCTGGAAGGGTGCATGCCGCAGTCAATGAGGATCTTGCTGTCGTGGGTGGAGAGCAAAGTGCAGGACCGGCCGACCTCACGGTATCCGCCCAGGCAGGTCATCCTTATCCAGTTCTCCCCCTCGTACTTGGTCTGGGCCAGGCGCTTCCCGACCCGGCGCAGGAACTCCTTACGCTCGGCCTGGACCTCCCTCAGATAGGCCCTGGTCTCGTATACGGTCTTGGAGGGGATGGGAGGGGCGCGAATGACCTTCGGAGCCCATCCGATCTCCTTCTTTATCTCGTTCAGGACCGCGCCCTGCTTGCCGATGACCAGGCCGGGGGCGATGGCCTCTATGGTGACCTCCCCGGTCTCGTCCTCGAATGAGATGTTGGTTATCTGCGCCTCCTCAGGGATGATCTCCCGGAGGCGCTTCTCCACGTCCACGGAGTTGGCCAAGGTGGACGGGTCGGGGCGAATGGCCACCCGGCGTCTCAATCCCTGCGCCAGCTGGCGGATCATGTCGTTCCCGGAGGCGAAGGCCTCCATGTCCTTGGTGTAAATGACCACTACTGGGCCCTCAAAATCGATGGAAGATATGTTGATATGGGACGGTACGATCTTCCTGACCTGTTCTCGGGCTTCCTCGAGAATTTTTTCTGCGCTCATGACGTTCACTTTATTGGATTTATAACAGGAAAGTATGTTGGAAAGGGGTTTAGTTCGGCCTGGGGACGTTGATCCCCATGCGCGAGGCGCGTTTAAGGATCTCCTCCTGGGAGACCTCCACGTAACCATCCTTGGTGATGGTCACGATGTCCATCCCGTCGCCGCTGGCCGAATCCCTCTTCATGGCCGCGTTCAAGGCGCGTATGGCCAGGTTGATGGAGTCGTCCAAGGTGATGTCCTGCTTGTAATGGTCTTCCAGGACACCGTAGGCGTAAGGGGAACCGGAACCGACGCTGATGTAATGGTCAGCTATGGAACCGCCGGCCGCGTCCAGAGAGAACACGTGACCGCCCTCCTTGTCGTAGCCTCCCACGATCAGCCCTACGTAGTAATATCCGTAGGCGCCGCCTCCTCTCCGGAGGATGTTGGAAGTGAGAGTGGCCGCGGACTTGACCGACATGTCCGTGGTCCTCTTCAGCTTGTAAAGCTCTACCTCAGCCCTTAAGTAACGGACCATGACCTGCGCGTCCCCTACCAATCCGGCGGTGGTTAGCCCCAGGTTCGTATCGATCTTAAAGACCTTCTGGGTCTCCTTGTGAGCGATGAAATTGCCCATGGTTGCCCTGTGCTCGGATGCCATGACCACGCCGTCTGCGTTGACTATACCAATGGTGGTAGTACCAGTCTTCATATTGTCCATATAAATCATGCCTCCAAAATGGTAAAAGTGAATGATATGGATTGACTGGTGCTCAATCTACAAGACTGTATATAAGCATTTTCCCAGCGTTCAGCGTGCGTGAGAATGGATGGCTAGCCCGGTCATGGCGAACCGCCCTCGCCCCCGTTCTCTTTCGCGAAAAATCGTTCCACGAGCATTCCCGCCCCCCAACCCAAGCCTAGGCCGGCCAGGCACCCGGTCGCCGCCCTTATCAGGTTGCTTGATTCATAGGAGGTCAAAGCCTGCGCTCCCCCGTCCAAGGCCATGGGTATCAGCATTAGCAGTAAAAAGGCCCATCGCACCGGACGCCGGACCAACAGGTAGGCGGCCAATCCCATGATCAGGCCGCTTAGGATGCCCAGGTCTCGGGCGCATACGGGCAGCTGGTTGTCGTTCAGGAAGAACGACCGGTCGGCCTGCTGATGGCAGTTGAGGTCCCCGACCGCGTAGACCAGGCGCTGCAGCGGAGGCATGCTCTGAAGTTCGTCCCAGTTGTCCACGGACCCTATCCTGCCGTCGAGCCCGGGCACCGATCCCGATGGAAGGGTCAGGGGCGACAGCAACACGCTGAGGAAGGCCAGGAGCAGGAACGCTTCCAGGAGGACCATGGTACGCAGGGCGGGAGTAAGCCTCATGACGTTCCGGCTACCGCGCCTCCGACTAATAATCCTTCACTTGATTCTGGCGAATAAAATTTTATATCTCACCTCACAGAGTACCCAGCATGACCCGGTTGCCTGAGGACCTGAAGGGGCTCGCTGATTTTCATGGACATCTCGGTCCCTACGTCTTGCTGGGCTACAGGATGGGCCTGATGGCCAAGAGCTATTTTCCGGGTAAGTTCTTCGCCACGGCCTACACTGGCACAGAGCCTCCGGTCTCCTGCCTCGTCGATGGCGTGCAGTTCTCCTCGAACTGCACTTTGGGGAAGGGGAACATAGATGTAAAGGAAGGGGGAAGGCCGTTGGTACGCTTCTATGACGGCATTCGCACCATGGAGATCTCTCCACTGGAGACCGTGCAGAAGAGGGTTGACAAGGTCAGCAGCTACGAGGGCGGGGAAAGGCTGGCCTTGGAGCTTCATCAGCTCAGCGACCTGGAGCTGCTTTTGGTCAGAGCAGGCGGAAAAGAAACATCTGACCGCATAGTGAAGTTGTGAGGAAGACCGCCATGGCGGCCGCTCCGCGCAGACCGTACGACCGTAATTTGTCCTGTCTCTTGTGCCATCCATCAAGGTTCGACGTGAAGTAGTTGACCACCAAGGCCAGCTCGACCACGTAAACGGAGGCTACGGCCATCAGCCATTCCCTGTCCCCGCCCAGCATGCCCATTATGCCGCTGGTGAGGCCGATGATGGCCGGGGCGAACATCAGGCTGGTCGAGGTCATCATGTCCACCACCGAACGCAGGTTCTCCCGGATGCGCCTCTTGGTCCTCAGCAGATCGTCCTGGCATTGGGCCAGATTTATGGCCACCTTTCCCGCACCCCGGTGGTCCTCGCGGGCGCAATCCATTACGGTCAGGTAGCACTGGTGCAAGGCCGAGCTGAACGTCATAAGCTCCTGGTCCTCCTTCACCGCGTCCAACAGGGAGACGCGGCTAGTGCGAGTGGCGTGTACCATCCTCAACCCCCAACATTGGAACGCCCCCGGCTCCATGAGCACCGCGTCCTCAAAGGAGGCTTCCAGGTCCTGCCCACCGAGCATGGCGTTGCCCAATCGATACAGACCGTCTACGAAGGGACGTTCTTCCTCTCCCTCGCCCTTTTTAGTTCTTCCTCCGGTCAGATAGAATGCCAGGAGGATCAGTGTTAGAGAAGATGTCGCCGCCATCACTACCTGTCCGGTCAGCACGAGCAAGGCGAAGAACAGAAATGGTGATGCGGCGATCAGCGCTATAGGTCCCTTGCCCAGCCGAGCGGCGGTCGTGGCGCGGTTCAGGGGGTTCCTGCCGATCAAGGCTCTGACATAAAGTATGGTGACGGTCGGCACCAGGACCAGAAGGACCACGGCCAGGGAGGTTATGTCCAGCGTACCTCCCGTCCCAGGGATCCCCGAGCCCAGCCCGAGCAACGGGATGAGGGAGAAAAGCATGACCGGGGCCAGCACACCGAAGGCGAAGACCAGCATGACCGGGAAGGAGAGGGAACCGACGTATCTTTCGCAGGTCTCCTTCATCCCTTCCAGCACCATGGCGTTGGCCCTGTCAAGCAATCGGTCCCGTCCTTCTTTTCCCGGTTCCTCCTCGGCGGCGATCATGAGGTGGATGGATCGTTTCAGACACTCGTTCCTGGGGTCAAGGTTGGCGGTCCAGGCGGAAATGCCCCGGCGCAGGTCCTGGACCTCTCCCGTCAGGGCTTTCCACACCACCGAGGACAGGGACGCCTGCAAGGCTCCATCGCCAGAGCGGACGCCCACCTCCATGGCCCTTTCCAAGGAAGGGGACCGATTCATGCTCATGCTCATGGCTCCCACCACCGCGGGTGAGTCCAAGAGATAGGAGCGCTGCTCCGCCCGGTAGGCTCGCAACGGTTCAGAGGTCACATAGGAGGGAACGACCAGAACGGTCAGGACCAATGCGACAGAGAACAGGCTGTATGGATAAGGAGCGAGGATCGATGCTAAGATCGCTATTGGCATTAGGGTCAGCAGGCAGCACAGCAGGGCGTTGTACCCTCGAAGATTGTGGTCCTCCATACGCTCCCCTTTCCGCTTCAGGAGGTCCAGGGTTCCGGGGGTCATTTTCACTGAGTAGACCTTAATGAACGCTCCTGGGACCTTGGTGGAGAGGATCGGCCATCCTTGAAATGATATCACCATGGTCACCGCTCCCGCATGTAAGCGGCGAACTCAGAAACCAGGTCCCCATTACCTGACGGTGGCCCGCGCCACAGGAACTCATTGGCCATCAAGGCGGCCGAGGGAGAGAGGTAGAAGGGGTCGTCCCGGGACATGTCCAGGAGCATCCGGCGCAGGGCGATGCGCCGTTCCAGGTTCCGCAATCCCTCCTCATAGCTCACTCCCCAACCGGATGATATGCGCCCTATCAGTGGCATCACCCGATCGCTGAGGTGATATGCGCCATCATAAGTGAGCATAGGCAGAAAGTCCAGACCGTACTCCGTCTTGACCACCTCGGCCACCTCCGTGATCCTGCGCAGCTGCCCCAAGCCTCCCCCGGGACGCACCAGGCCCATGGTGACGATGACATCGGTGGAAGCGAAGGACGCCTCCGGGATGCCCATCTCGTTGACCACCCGGTCTCGCACCTCGCGGGCACCATCACCGTGAATCGTGCCCAGGACCGACGAGCCCGCTTTTCCCGTGCGCATGCTTTCGTACAGGGTCATGGCCTCCTTGCCCCGCACCTCCCCTACCACGATGGCCGATTCGCCCAAACGCAGGGAGACGCGTAAGGCCTCCTCAGCCGCCTCCGCCCGGTCCATGCCTTGCACGGGATCTACCAGCATGGACTGCACTTTGAAGCCCAGAGACTGCAGGGTGTGCACCGGGACCTCCCGCGTATCCTCTATGACCAGTATCCTCTGGTTCTGCGGGAACTCGAATAGCAGCGAGGACAGTAGCGACGATTTGCCGGAGCCGCGAGCCCCGCACACGAGCATGGACGCTCGCCCATCGACCAGGAAGGAGAGCAGCCCGGCGGCCACGGCGTCCATGGCTCCGCAGCTGGCCAACCGCAACAGCGTCCAGGGCGTGGACGAACGGCGGCGCAGGGCCAAGGCAAGCCCGTCTGGGCTGAGCGGTGGGCAGAGGGCGGTGGCCCGCACCTCGCTGTCCCCCAGGTCCGTTTCCAAGACCGGGTTCGAACGCGAGAACGGTCTGCCTGAACTGTACTTCAATCGGCTTACCAGTCCCTCCATCTCGCTCTCACAGACGATCAGATTGCTCTCGCATCGTCCGAAGATGTGTCCGGGACCGGCTTGGTTCAGGGTGATGTAGGTCCGGTTCCTCTGACAGGGGGCGTCCACGTATGCGTCCTCGACCCGATGGTCCCTGAGCAGAACGTCCAACACACCTAAGCCAAGGGTGTTGCGCATGACCGCGTCCAGGAACTCCTCGTCCTTCTCTGTCCGAAGGCCCATGGATCGCACTACCGATCGGACGTGGGCTACCAGCTCGACCTCGCCGCCCTTGAACCCCTGAGGCGGTCGGGAGCGCACCAGCTCTATGGCCTTGGCTAATTGGGATTGGGTCTCCCGGTCGGCGGTGTGTTCCCAGGGTAATAGGAAGTACCTGTGCTGAAGACCGGAAGGATCAACTAAAAGGTCGATGTGCCCGCCTCGGACATGCTTCTGGTCCACCACCTTCCATCCTGGCGGGACATCCCTCTCTATCCAATAACCTGAGAACGAAGGTTTGATCAGCCGGTCCCGCCTCAGCGCCGGCAGCGCCTGTCCCAGACCTTCCTTGTTGGGGATCATCATCTATTCCCACCTCCACTGACCTCGGTTATGCGGAACCGGTCGGCGGCCAAGCTGCGTCGTGCTTGGCGACGGCCGCCTTCCAGCAGTCCAAGGGCGTCTCCCTGTACCTTGAGGCAATCCTGACAGCGACGCCCTTCCCCCGAACAAAAGAGCTCGAAATGACCGTTGGCCGTCCTCTCGAAGTATCTGGCGACCTTCTCCGCAGGCAACGGTCTGAAACAAGGCAGCGAGCGGACGATGGAACGGAAATCCTCCCAGGACCTTTCCGCGGATAGGAGGGAGCGCAGCGTTTCCATGCCCCTCTCCCTGATCCAAACGTGCTCTTCTCCTAAAAGCACCATGTCTGAGGTCTCAGGATGGGCTACCAAGGCGGAACGGATCCCAGGCATACAACCCTCGTTCGGGGCGTCCATGGAATACTGGCATCCCCGACATTCCATGCGCAGCTCACTGCCTTCGACAATGTATGCGCAGCCTTTCATCACGGACGCCGCCTGTTTCGCCGCGTCGTTCCTGGGCATCTTCACGACCTTGGCCATTTTCTTCCCTGACCGAGGACGGCCGGAGGAACTATTTGACCCGACAATTAACCGTAAGCTACGTTCCAGCGGGATTAATAAGCGAGCAGACGATTCCGGAGGCATGGAGCTCCTTGCCCCAGTGGGCACTCTCGAATCGCTCAAGGCGGCCGTGGCCGGAGGAGCGGACGCCGTCTACCTGGGCGGAAAGGACTTCGGTGCCCGGTACTTCGCCAGCAACTTTGACGACCGCCAACTGGCCGGGGCCATCAAGCTGACGCACGATTACGGCATGAGGACGTACGTCACTGTCAACACCCTGATCAAGGAGTCGGAGGTTCCGGCAGCCCTATCCTTCGTGGAGATGCTGGACTCCTTGGGGGCGGACGCGGTAATTGTCCAGGACCGGGGGCTGATGACCCTTATCAAGGAACGCTTCTCCATCCCCATCCACGCCTCTACCCAGATGGGTGTACACAGCCGTTACGGCGTTCAATGGGCCCAGGAACAGGGCATCGAACGGGTGATACTGGCCCGCGAGCTTGGTCTGGATATGATCAAGGAGATGGCCGAAAGCTCTCCAGTGGGCATCGAGGTGTTCGTTCACGGCGCCCTATGCTACTGCTTCTCCGGGCAATGCCTGTTCTCCAGCTTTCTCGGGGGGCGTTCCGGGAACAGGGGCATGTGCGCCCAACCCTGTCGGAAAAGATACTCTATCGGTAAAAAGGAAGGTTTCCTGCTCAGCACGGCCGACACCTTCGCCGTGGATTCCATCCCCGAGCTCATGCGGGCGGGCGTCGTTTCATTGAAGATCGAGGGGCGCATGCGCTCCCCTCAGTACGTCTACCTCACCTCCCGGATATATTCGCAAGCCATAAAGAAGGCCAGGAACGGTGAGACGCCGCTCCTGACCGAAAGGGAGAGAGAACTTCTGGAGGTCGTTTTCAACCGGGGTTTCTCCGGCGGTTATCTGGCGGACAAGGAAGTGATGCAGACCGCCTTCCCCGAATCCAGAGGAAAGCCCTTAGGGCCGGCACTGATGAGGAACGGGACGCTGAGCATGGTCAGGGGCCTATTGGCGGCCGGGGACGGCATCAGCCTGTACATAGGCGACGAGAAGGTCGGAGGGTTCGACCTCCGCTCCGAGGACATGGAAGCTGACAGCATCAAGGCGGCGCCTCCCTTCGCCCTGAAGGAAGGCCAGTACTTCGTATACAAGACCAAGGACCGGGAGTTCCCCTCCATCGAGGAACTGATCGGCCGTGTAAGGTTCCAGGAGGGGGAGGCGGTGCGCAAGCTGATGGACGTCCCCGCCAAAAGGTTCCGAAGGACGGAGAAGAGGAGCGAACTGTCGTTCTACGTCTCCAGCATGACCATCCTGCAGGCCATCCTGCCTTTCGCCGATCGCGTCTATTACGACGGGACGAAGCAGGCCGAGGAGGCCGAGGCCGCTTGCGCCGCGGTTGGAAAGGAGTTCGTCCAGGTACTGCCGCGTCTGAGGTTCCAAGAGCTGGAATCGGAGGCGGTCGTGGTCATGGTGCACACCTCTGACCAGTACCATGTCAACCGCCGCAAGCGCTGCTACGGTTCCTATCACATGAACGTCTTCAACAGCTTCACCGTGCCGAGGATGCACCAATGGACGCTGTCCCCGGAGCTGAACCAGGAGGAGCTGTTCCAACTGCTCACCGCCACTGAAGAGAGGTGCGAGGTCCTGGCCTTTGGACGGGTCGAACTGATGCTGAGCCGCGACCCCACCCTGCCAGAAGGTACACTGGTGGACGACCGGGGCGTGCGATATCTGGTACACCGCGATCCTGAAGGCTTCATGCACATACTGCACAGCACCGACCTGCTCATGCTGGACAAGGTCCCGGAGCTCCAGGCCATGGGCGTGGATTCGTTGGGGATCGACTTGCGCCGCCGGCATCCGGATTTAGCCGCATATGTTGCCAAAGCTTTTTACGAAGTGGACCTGGGGGCCGTGGAGGAACTGCGGCGCAAATGCGGCCGCAGCAGCCTGGGGCACTATCGCAAGGGCGTGTTCTGAGTTAGGCTACACCTAATGGTCAGGGGGATGTCGCCCCTCGACAAATCCCTTTCATGCGGATAGGCAGGGGAAGGGACGACAGAGGTATAGGCGGTTTCCTGGAATCCATCCTGGCGGTCATGGTGGTGATCACCGCCTCCTCCGTGTTCATGGTGATACTATCGGCCAGCACTATGCAGGAAGGTCCTGAGATGGACGGGGATGAGCTGATCGACGCTCTGTGCGAGCAGGGGCTGTGGGTTCGCGACGGGGGACTGCTGGAATATGATCTTTTAGAGATGCGTTTCGCTTCCATCATGGATCTGCCAATGGACCTGAACGGAATTTGCCTTACCTATCGGACCATGGGCGGAACGGAGCCGTTGCTCGCTATGGGCGTCGCCGCTCCGATGAACACCACCGTATACAGCGAACAGGCACCGCTGCTCCTTTCGTTAGACGGTCGGACGGTGCCGGCCATGGTGGAGGTGCGGGCTTGGTGATGTCCAAGGACCGGAGGGGATTGGCGGTGCTGATGGACGCCATGTTGTTCCTGGTGGTCCTCACCGTGCTCTGCGCCTGCTTGTTGATGCCCAATGCCTCCCTGAAAGAAGATTGGCAAGTGATCCCTATCAAGGACTATCACACAGTGATGCTGGGCGGGGAGGTCCCGGGCGGGGACGGCAGCGCCATGTCCCAGACATCCCTATCCTCTTTCATCATCATGACCGCTCAGGACGGCGACCTTTCGGCATTAGAGATGGAGCGTCTCGGGATGGCCGTGAACGGGACATTGCATGAGATTGAGAACATGGGCCTGTCTTCATGGTGGACGCTGAGCGTCGACGGGGAGGAGCACGTTTTCGGCCAACAGGATTCCAGCGAAACGGCCTCGATCTACGTGGACCGTCGGGTGCTTAGCGAGGAACCGCACATCGTCTGTACGCTAACGGTCAGCGTCTAATGGACCTTTCCCACGCGCTGCTTGGCCAGCTCGGTGGTCCGGTTCAGCTCGATGTAGAAGAAGACCATGGCGGATATCAAAGAGCCGAACATGATGTAAAGGCGGTACTGTCCCAGTCCCACATCCGTCTCGGTGACCTCCAAGGCTACGAACACAGCGCCTATCGCGCTCAGGGCGTAGCTGAGGTATCCGTAAATGGACAAGGGAATGGCGATGATCCGGCTCTTCGCTCCGCAAAGGGAGCAGGTTCCCCAATTGTGCCACGACCTCGGCCGCAGGTCCTTGCACTCCGGGCAATAGGTGAACTTCACGTCTCCTGCATAAAATTGCCCGGTTAATAATTTACCCGGTCAGGTCAACCCTTCCTGCTCATGTTCCCGGTCCCACACCGAATCGGGGAGGCTGGCGTACAGTTCCACCGGCTCGTTCCGGTCCGGAACATCCTCCAGTAATTTGTTTATGTTCTCCCAGTTGAAGGACCAGTAAAAGATGCGCCAGTTGCGCCCGGTGATCAATTGCGCCTCCTCCCATCGTGTGCTCAATATCTTCATATCCTGCAGGAAGTAGAACAGTCGGCGATCGTCATGGTCCAGGGCGTTGTCGATGATCTCGTCGTGATATCCGAAATAGTTGAGCACGCGTAAGGCCACCTCATCCGCCACCGGGCCGCTAAGGCCCACGCTCTTGGTCAAAACCTTGACCACCGAGGCATGCCCTAAATATGGCTCCAATCGAGCTCACCTATGTGAATAGCGGTCTATCCCTCCTAAATAGGTTGGGAAAGGGTCATGCATCAGAACGGAACTATCTTGGCGACCCCATTTTATTAATATACGGCGCGTTACCGTTTCAACTGTCAATCTGGACACCGATCATGCTCATCGATTCCATCAACCAGTTCGTCATCGACCTCATCAATAGTGCCGGGTATCTCGGCATATTCATAGCTATGCTGATAGAGGGTGTGTTCACCCCCATCCCCAGCGAGCTCATCATGCCCTTCGCGGGATACGTGGCCTCCACCGGCGAACTGAACTTCTTCCTGGTCATATTGATCGGATCGATCGGCGCCATGGTGGGCTCCTTCATAGCCTACCTTCTGGCCTGGAAATTAGGGCGCCCCATCATCGACAAGATAGGTCCTTACATCGGGCTGAACCAGGAGAACCTGGAGAAGGCCGAGCGCTGGTTCAAGAGGTGGGGGGTATGGGGCATACTCATTGGGCACTCCCTGCCGGGCATCCGTTCCATCATATCCTTCCCCGCCGGCCTGGCCAAGATGGACCGCGTCAAGTTCGTCACCTTCACTTTTATTGGTGCGTTGATCTGGAACTCCGTGCTGGTCACGGCGGGATACCTTCTCGGCGAGGAATGGATGCAGTTCTGGAAGAGCACTGACGGCCTGGACTACGTGATGCTCGGCGCCCTGGGCTTGGTACTGGTGGCTTATTACGTTTACATCAAGCGGAAAAAGGACCAGGTCACTCGACCATCAGATGACGAATGACGTCCTGACGGGATACCATGCCTTTTAATGACCCCCTCTCCACCACGGGGATGCTGCGCAGATTGAACTCCACCATGAAGTCCGCGGCGGTGGAAAGGTCATCGTCCGGAGAAATGAAAATGTGGGCGGTGTGCATGATCTCCGCAGCGGTCTTGCTGTAGAGCATCAGGAAACGGCCCACGCTGACGTTCATTCCGAGGGAGAAGGCCTTCAGCAGGTCTAACTTGCTTACCATGCCTACTAACTTCTGTCCATCCAGGACGGGAAAGCTGTTGAAATCGTACTTCTCGAACATCTCCTTCAACTGCTTGATGTCGGTTTCAGGTTTGACCGTGACGACCTCCTTGGTCATGACGTCCTTGACCTTCTTGCGGGCGATATGACGTTCCATGCGGACCTCTTTTAACATTTAGGGTGTCCATTCGATATTGAACTATCGGCCGGTGCTGAGCGATATGGGCACGGTCATCGCGATGAAACAGTTTAATCCGCCCTGGAGGATACGTCAACATGGCCGGAGAACAGGACTGGGGGGCGGTTAGGTCCAAGGTGAAGGGTCAGTGTCCCAACTGCCCCAGGGACCGAACGAAGATGCCAGTCCATCTCGCTCGAAGGAGCGATCCGTCCAAGGTCGAATTTTTGATCATTTCACAAGAACCGGGGTTCTGGCTTCGGCAACTGGGTTCGAATGAGGCCGTGGAGCAGAAGCTCATCGCGCTGTGCAAGAACGGAGGTCCGGCCGATGAGGTCAAGAAAACCAATCCTCTGATCAAATTGCTGCAGATCTTCGGAAGCTTCGACCCGACCGAGGGGCGGATATACTGGACGCATGCCTTGAAATGTGTCCCGGCCAACGGCGACCGGGATGTCAACAAGGAGTGGCGCAAGGCCGCGACGAAATGCCAGGAACACTTCAGTAACGAGCTCCGGTCGCTAGGGAAGGATGAGCTGAACGTCATCGCTTTCGGCAAGTACGCTCTCGAAATATGCCTTACAGTGTTCGACGAACAGGATATCGACCAGGAGTTGAGCATCAGCGAGTTCATGCAGTCGACGAAGCTGCCGCTTACTTACAAGCACCGTTTCAAGGATGGCACGTCCAAGAACATCAACCTGTTCGTGTTCACCAATCCATCCGCTGAAGTCGTCAAGATCATGAAGAGCGGGGGCAAGATGACCACCGAGGAGATCCAGGACCTGGAAGGGAACAAGGTCCGGGATATTTTCAATAGAAAAGGCGCTAAGTGACTCGGCCATCGACGCACCAATGTTGCTCTGAAATGTCACCTATCTGGTAAGATGAAAACTTTGGTCCAGACTAACCTTCCCTCACAAGTTGAAATTCGTTTCAAATCATAAGGGACCCGCACAGCAGGCACTTCACCGCGCCGGCCGGGTTCATGCCCCCGCATACGGAGCACTTCCTTTGGGCGTCTATCTCAGTTACTCCCATGGCGTATTCATTGCGCGTAGGTCCTCATAAAACATTCTGTATTCGGCAAAAAAATGTTCATTATTAGTCCGGACCACACACCCATAATCTTAATAGTGCTCCGGGGAAATTGATCTCTTATATGGACAGATCATCTTTCGAAAGGGTGGAAGGGCAGATCGGTCACTGTGGTCTATGGTGCGGGAGCTGCATCGTGGGAAATGGGCTCCTGGCCGAGATGACAAGAATGTACGAGACGGTCGTTTGTGGTCACGGCGTTCACAAGTGGGGGTTAAAGGAGAAAGGGGAGGATTTCGTTGCAGCCTTGCGCTCGATTGAGGCCATACCTGTCTGTCCGGGATGTCTCATGGGTGGTGGGGACGATACCTGTCGCATGAGGGAATGCACCAAAGTTAAAGGGCTGGTCCATTGCGATGATTGCGATGCAGGTGATAACTGCCCACATCTCAAGATCATCAACTATATGCACGAAGGCGGAAGGGCTGCCGGTATGCTTGTCATAAGAGGCGAAAGAGATCGAAAGCGACTCGACGAGGTATGTCGTATCTATTTCAAAACGTACCCTGGGGATCTGTTAAATGAACCAGGATCAAAGGAGTGATCAAAGAATTCGTTCTTTGGTTCATGGTGCAGGGGTGGAATTTTTATACTCCAGAACCGCTTTAATTATGTTCTTAAGTCCTACGCCGTTGATCGCGATAGCCAATAAAAATTGAATATTACAAATAAATATTTATCTTTTCAATATTAAGAGAGGAGGCGATATAACATTCGAGGCTGAGAACGGTGCGTAATTCGATCGGGGGCTGAAGCTCGATTATGCACCATCGGTCCTTTCACTTCATAGCCGCCACATCGGCGAATTGGATCCTCTCGATGGCGAGTGCAACCTGGTTGGCAAAGGTCTGAAGGAGCTTTTCTTGGTCGGGTGTGATGAATTTGTTGCTCTCATCAGGCTTTATGCCCAGAATGCCCACCACACCTCGGCTCGTTCTCATGGGGATATACCTCAATAAAGCGTCCCTCAGTGTGTCCGTTTGATATCCAGCGATGGTTTGATTGTTGAAAGCCCAAATGGCCACTGCCATTTCCTTATCTGAAACCACAAGGTCTGGGGTCTTTACCAGTGTCTCGAAAATGTTGAATCTGGGTACAATGAAAGCCGCTCCCCAGGTGAACGTACTTTGAACGCTGTGCACGATCACCTCCCCCACTTCCTCGACACTCTTGGCGACCGTCAATCCTTGGCTCAAGGAATACAAGGCCAAGGTTTGCGTTTCTCTTTTTTGAGCTGAGATCGCATATTCCTTCGTTCGTACAACCAGATAGGATATCACTATGCTTACGATAAACAAAGTGGCAAAGGTGATCAAGTACTGAGAATCAGAGATTTTTAAGGTAAACCGAGGGCTGACGAAGAAGAAGTCTAACGCCAGGACGCTTAAACCTGAGGTGACGATGGCTGGATATAATCCAAATCTCAAGGACGCTATGACCACTACCAAGAGGTAAAGCATGCCGATGTTCGTTAGCTCCAAATAATCATTGATCAGAACGGCAATGATGCTCACGATGAGGATCATCCAGAAACAATAGAAATAATTATCACGGTTGGTCTTGAAGGCTGACAATAGGTTGTTTTGATAGTTATCCTTCGGTTTTTTATCCGTTATGATGTAAATTTCTATGGCTCCGCTCAACCGGATCAACCGATCGACGAAGGACACACTGAACATCTCTCGCCACCAGTTGTGCACCTGACGACCGACGATTATGCGGGTGATGTTATTCTTTTTTGCGAACTTAACGATCTCTTCTGCCTCCGATACCCCGAAAGTCGAATCCGTGTGCGCACCAAGTGATTCCGCCAGGTCCAAAGCCTTTCCGACCCCCTCCCGAACCTTGGGTAACAATCGGTTGCTAGAGGGAGTATCAACATAGAGCGCATACCATTCCACCTTCGTCTCGTCCGCAAGGCGTCTGGTCCTACGGATCAGTTTCTCGTTAAGTAACTGGTTATGCCCGATGCAGACAAGAAGACGATCACTGGCAGCCCAAGGGCCAGGTATGGACATATGCTCCATGTAGTCTCGCATATCCTCGTCCACTCTCTCGGCACCCAGCCTCAACACCATCTCCCTTAGGGCGATGAGGTTGCCTTCATTGAAAAAATTCTCCAATGCGGTCCTGGTCATCTCTGGAACGTAAACCTTGCCGTCCCTGAGCCGTTGGATCAGCTCTTCCGGAGGAAGGTCCACGATCTTGATCTCCGACGCCTCATCAACAATGCTGTCTGGCACCGTTTCGCGGACCCGGACCCCCGTGATCTGTTGGACCGTATCATTAAGGCTTTCCAGGTGCTGGATGTTCATCGTCGAATAGACGTCGATTCCGTTCTCCAGGAGTTCGATCACGTCCTGGTATCTCTTCAAGTGTCGTGATCCAGGAGCATTGGTATGAGCAAGTTCATCAACGATAGCCACTTCCGGCTGCTGTGCGATGATGGCGTCGATGTCCATCTCCTTCAATTTGATGTTCATGTGCTCCAGTTCGCGGAGAGGGGCCACATCCAGACCGTCGAGGAGAATGTCCGTTTCCGTCCGTCCATGCGTCTCTACGTAACCTACAACGACCTTCTTTCCCGCTTTAACCGCTATACGAGCGTCGGTTAGCATGGCATAGGTCTTTCCAACCCCGGCGGAGTAACCGAGGAACAGTTTCAGCTTTCCCCGATTGACCTTCTTCTCCTCTTCCTTGACCTTTTTCAACAAAGCTTCCGGGTCTGGTCGATCATCATTCATTCTCTTCACCTCAGGGTAGGAACAGATGTTCCGCTATCGGTCCCAACGCTAAACATGCTAGGTAGCTTAAGGCACCTAGGAGGAATACAACCCCCACCAGCCAGGTTATGAACAAAGGCGTATGGGTAGGTAATGTGCCGGAGGAGACTGGTACCGTTCGTTTCATGGCCATCGATTGAGCGAGGGCTAGTGTTAGTATCGCTACAGGATATCGTCCTATGAGCATCGCTATTCCTAGTGCGATATTATAGAATAAACTGTTCGAAGCCAGACCGGCCATGGCACTTCCGTTGTTCTGGGCTGCGGATGTGAACGCATAGAGTATCTCAGAAAAACCGTGTGGCCCAGGGTTGAGAATTCCTGCTCTACCTTCCGGGAGCAATACTGCCAATGCAGTTCCCAATAGGATCACCATCAAAGGTATGATGATTATTGCCACGCAGAGCTTCATCTCACGGGGGCCGATCTTCTTGCCGAGGTATTCTGGCATCCTCCCTATCATGAGACCGGCTATGAAATTGGCCAATATCACGAAGACCAACATGCCATAAAGGCCGGAGCCAACACCACCGAAGACCACCTCGCCGAACTGCATGAGGAAAAGCGGGACCGCCCCTCCCAAAGGAGTATACGAATCGATCATGGAGTTCACCGCCCCGCATGCTGTCGCCGTCGAGGAAACCACAAAGAAGGTAGAGGGGACGGTGCCGAACCGCACCTCCTTTCCCTCCAGGTTCCCACCCGGATGGATGTCAGTGGCGGTCTGGTCTATCCCCAGGCTGGTCAAGGCCGGATTGCCACCCTCCTCTGCCCAGATCGCTATTCCCAGGAATGCCACGAAGAGTATCAACATGGCAACGAGGATGGCCACGCCCTGGCGGCGGTCCTTGACCATCAATCCGAAGGTGATGCAGAGTCCCATTGGTATGATGAGCATCGCCAAGATCTCGATCAGATTGCTGATGGAATTAGGATTTTCGAAAGGATGGGCGGAATTGACGTTGAAAAAACCACCGCCATTGGTGCCCAGCATCTTGATGGCCTCTTGAGAGGCTACTGGCCCTAACGGGATAATCTGCTCCGTGATCAGATTACCGCCATCATCGATGACCGGTTGAAGTAATTGGACCGTCAACGGGCCATCGAAGGTCTGTACGCAACCCTGTGAGACGAGGAGCAGGGCTATGATGAATGATAATGGCAATAGGATCAGCGTAGCTTTGATGATGTCAAACCAGAAATTGCCCAATTTCTTAGTGGATTGCCGGGAAAATCCGCGGATCAATGCGAAGAGAACAGCCAAGCCGGTCGTGGCCGAAAGGAAGTTCTGCACGGTCAAACCGACCATCTGGGAGAAATAGCTCATGGTCGTCTCCCCGCCATACGATTGCCAGTTGGTGTTGGTACCAAAACTTACCGCTGCGTTGAAGGCCACGTCCACTGGAACCCCCGGCAGGTCTTGTGGGTTCAGGGGCAGATAATTTTGTGTTACCAGGACTACGAACAGGAAAAGGATACCAATGAAATTGAAAAGGACCAAGGAGAAGGCGTAGCCCTTCCAGTCCATCTCATCGTTCTCCAGACCTTTGGCATGACGGGAGATGAAGTTATGGCCTCGGTCCACCCAATTCGAGATGATGGTCCTCTCTCCGCTGAATATCTTGAAGATGAAGGTACCCATCGGCACTATCATCAACGCCAGCAAGACGAAGACGATCATCAGGAAGATCCATTCCAACGTGGTCAAACCGAGGAACCTCGTGTCCACTCCAGCGGACTTGACCACCTCCTCGTCGCTCGGGACAGCGGAGGATACGAAGGCGTCCAACGCCAAATTCAATTCCAGAACATTAACAACCTTCTCGCCAAGGACCCCCAGGACCCGATCGTCGGTATTGGCCTCGATGAGCGCGGCAACTTCCTCTTGGTTAAAGTTTCTCTCCCGGGCCACGCGGGGTAACTGATAATAGGCGGCAGCGACACTGATATGCGGGTCCAACCCGCTCCCGGAGGAGGTCACCAGGTCGGACGGAATGGGGGAGGTGTTGTTGGGGTCCACGGCGTGCAAGGCTGCGATCCTCTCCTCCACCATCGCGGTCAGGACGGGATTGCTGGAGCCAAGATTTGACCCGGAGGACATTGAGGCATTGTATTCGAACCCCGGGGTAGCGGACAATCTGCCCCAAAAGTAATCAGGGTCACTGAAAGGCTGTCCGATCAGTTCAGATCCGATGACCGTCCCATTTTGCTCAATAATGCTTCCGTTCGCCTGGTGAGGAAATAGGGTCTGGGCGAATCCCGTGACCAAGATGGGGTACGCGAACCCGGTCAACAACATCAGCAGCATGAACAATACGACGGCAGGTTTTGACTGCTTTTTCAAAGCGGCCAACACTCTGGCCGAAGATGTCACGATCGCACGGATCATCCCTGCACCCCCAGTAGGACCAGGAGGATATCTATCGCCTTGATGCCAATGAACGGTATCACAAGACCTCCCAAGCCATATATCAGGATGTTCTTTCTTAGCGCTTCCTCTGCCGACATCGGAGCGTACTTCACTCCTCTAAGGGCCAAGGGGATCAGCATCACGATGATGATGGCGTTGAATATCACTGCTGAGAGAATGGCGTTCTCCAGGCCCATGAAGTTCAAGGTGTCAAGGACTGGGTAAGTGGATGTGAAGGCCGCAGGAATGATGACGAAGTACTTGGCCACATCATTGGTCACGCTGAACGTTGTCAACGATCCCCTGGTCATTAAAAGCTGTTTCCCGGTCTCAACGATCTCGATGAGCTTGGTGGGGTTGGAATCAAGATCGATCATGTTAGCTGCTTCCCTTGCTGGTTGAGTGCCAGTGTTCATGGCGACGGCCACATCCGCTTGGGCCAGAGCTGGGGCGTCGTTCGTCCCATCTCCGGTCATGGCCACCGTTTTCCCCTCGCTCTGATAATGGCGTATCAGTTCCAGCTTCCTTTCTGGTGTCGCCTCGGCAAGGAAATCATCCACTCCCGCCTCGGCCGCGATAGCGGCGGCGGTCAATTTGTTATCCCCTGTTATCATGACGGTCCGAATGCCCATCTTGCGTAGCTGGGCGAACCTTTCCCTTATGCCGCTCTTGACGATGTCTTTGAGATTGATAACGCCAACGGCCTTTCCATCTCTTACCACGATCAATGGGGTTCCACCTGACATCGCCACCTTGTCCACGGCCAACTTCAATTCCAAGGATGGTGTGCTCCCCCTTTCTTGGATGAATTTATACATCATATCCGGGGCGCCTTTGCGCACCGATATTCCTTTTCCATCAATGCCGCTCATCCTGGTCTGAGCGGAGAACGCGATGAAATTGTAGGGTGTGTACTGGCTGATAATTTCATCGATCCCTGATTTTTGATGATTCATTCCCTCCGCAAGTACTAGGACGCTCCTTCCTTCCGGGGTTTCATCGGCCACAGAAGCGAGTTGAGCGGATTCAGCCACTTGATCTACGGAATGGCCATCCACAGGGATGAATTCCACCGCCTGGCGATTCCCTAAAGTTATGGTCCCCGTTTTGTCCAACAGCAGGACATCTATGTCTCCGGCCGCCTCTATGGCCTGCCCGGACAAGGCGATAACGTTCTTTTTTATCAGCCTGTTCATGCCTGCTATACCAATGGCGCTGAGCAGACCGCCGATCGTCGTAGGTGCCAGACAGACCAGCAGGGCCACCAGCACCGTGACCGTCACGACGTCCCCCTGTCCCGACGTGTCGACGATGAATGTGGAGAATGCCAATAGCACGATACAAATGATCAAAAAAATGACCGTAAGCCCAATGAGCAGGATGTCCAGAGCGATCTCGTTGGGCGTCTTCTTCCTCTTCGCCCCTTCAATGAGGCCTATCATGCGGTCCACGAAGCTATCGCCAGGATCGTTGCTGACCTTCACCACCAACCAATCTGACAATATCTTGGTACCTCCTGTCACCGCACTACAATCACCTCCCGCCTCTCGGATCACCGGAGCGCTCTCTCCGGTAATGGCGCTCTCATCCACGGAAGCAGCGCCCAGAACAACATCCCCGTCGGCCGGAATGATATCGGACCTCTGTACAAGGAAAAGGTCCCCCTTGCCCAAAGATGTCAATGGGACGAGCTCGTAATCGTTTTCATTGGGGATCTCCCTCTTTTCGACGTGGAAGGACGATCTAAGCCGGCGAACGCTCGTCTCCACTCTCATTTTCTTTAAAGCGTCAGCCTGAGCCTTTCCACGCCCTTCCGCGAGGGCTTCGGAGAAGTTCGCAAAAATCACGGTGAACCAAAGCCATATCGAGACGAAGCCAACGAAAAACGCGTCATCATTGACGAGACCCAACAGCACCATGAAGTAGATCAGGGTGGTGAGAATGCTTCCTATCTCGACCACCAGCATGACGAAATTGTGACGTAATTTAATGGGATTCAGCTTGATGACAGATTGAACTAAGGCGTCGCGATAGATATTCCACCGCTTCTCTTTTTTCTCACGAACGGTCGGTTTTTTCGCATTTTTAATAGTCAATTGAATATTATCATCTCATTTTACTGCACAAATGACTCTATGCCACGTTATCAATTGTTTCAATAAATACTTAATGAAATGCCAATTTGCCGATTGTTTTTATTTCCTTCAGTCGCCAATGGCTATCCCTTTGTTATTTAATAAAAATTTGGTGCAGGGGTGGAGATTTGAACTCCATAACCGATAGGGATAGGATTCTAAGACTTACCTTAAGCATTAACCCTCTCTATCGACTATCTATCTAAATAAATTCACGGTGTTAACTACAGTAATTCTTAGACTAAATGACTATAAGAATTATGTGATTCTTGTCCAACGATTCCAAGAATAGCCTAGATGCAAAATTCATTCATAACATCAAGGATAGCACCCTTCATTTGCGATCATTATGGTGGTGCCATGCCGCGGCTTGAATTTTACCATGGTCCGGTTTATTCGCATTTCTTTGATTATCTTCTTTCTGCTTACGATTCCCCCAAATATTGCCACCAATGCCTAATGTAATTCCAGTGATTATTAATAATAAACCAATCCCAACCATGATTCCATTTCCTGCAGTGGCTCCAAGTATGATTGCAAAGATCCCAAATAAAAATAAAAATGCAAAAACAATGTTACTAGCTCCAGTAATCGCCGCTACGACAGCCGCATCGATCACTTCTCCAGCCTTACTTATTGATCTTAATTTACTAACACCAGCTATTAACATTATCAACCCTATTGATGTTATCAACAATGGGGCGATGATGTACCCGGCATAACCCGGACGAAAAAAAAAGAAAGAAAATATTCCTAATATCGTAAATAGCATACCACCGTTGATAATATTTTTATAGTCTGCGATGCCCCAGTTGGACGTCATATATTCATCACCTTCAAGTTCACATTGATATAATTCAACCGTACCTGCAATATTACCATTTGGTTGACAATTGACAGGAGAATTAAATGTATATATATTCTTGTTTTTTTATTGAAAAACAAACCTGTGTTGACGAATCTATGTATCCTTAAGGCGTGTTTGATCGTCTCTCGTTGAATGGAATCGTTTATTTAGTGACTCCCCGACACGTGGTGAATAATGGGTTCATGATTACTGCCCAAGCCTGAATATTAATTTTTCTCCTAATGCTACTGGTTTAACGACCCCATCGTGGCTTGAAATACCAGCGCATCTCATAGATTTAAATAATACTGGTTATTCGGAGGAGATTGATCCGATAGTAGTTATATGTCCGATCAACGCCTTAATCATATTGATTACGATTGGGGAATTATAAATCGAAAGATTATAGGAAAGAAATGATATCTGAGCTGAAATCGCATTCTACACCTATAATATATCCAAGATATTGGTGAATCAATGAAATAATTGGTGCAGGGGTGGAGATTTGAACTCCAGAACCGCTAGGGATAGGATCCTAAGTCCTACGCCGTTGGCCAAGCTTGGCTACCCCTGCTTGTGATTTCCGAATGCCAATTTCCTATTTATCCTGTCGCCCAATGAGCTCCTGGAGCATGATCTTGGCGTTCTCCAAGGCCTTCTCCCGCCGTTTCGGATAGCTCTCCACCTTCGCCCGAACGTGAATGCAGTCATCGCCGGTGAATATCACCAATTGCTCCTCGAAAGCCTTCTGCTTGTCCAGGCGGAAGAAGATCTGCCCATCCTCGTCCATCCGTTGGTCGACCGAGGACAGCAGCTCTTTCAAAGCGTCCATCGGGATGTTCTTGAAGAATGCCCGGATGTCCGCCTTGCGTGTGATGGCGAGCTCCATTATCAGGATCTTGTTGCCGTGATAGCCCTCGGAGTGCGTCACCACGGGCTCCAGGCCACCGGATACGAACTTCATAGCCTTCATTACCCTCTCCTCCACCTCGGTGGCGTGGCAGAAGGTTCTCAGCTCGATACGGATGACGCTCATCGCCTCGGCTATAGCAGCCTTGATTGAAAATAATTTGCCGTGCCTCAGGCGCAACGGACCATGCGGTACTGCGAATAACCGACCAACACCTTCTGGTATCCGCCCATCTTTTGGTCCAGGTCGACGTTTCCGGAATCGGAACGTAGGCAGGCGATCTCCCGCAATTTTGCCGTGGTGGCTATTATCTGGATGTTCTCAGTTCCGATTATTTCGACCACCCGGGGGGAGAGTTGTTGATTGCCCCTTCCCAGGACGAATCCCTGTCGTCCGATTGGCGTCAATATCAATTTGACCTTCCGACCTTGAATTGACCCGAGCAAGTCCTTTTCAGTGACGTCGGCTTGCACCAATATTCCATCCTGGTATACATCCACGCCCAGCAGGGTCTTGGGCTGCCCCAGGCGGTCCGCAATGGCCTTGGTGGTCGTGCCTGGACCTAAGATGTACAGCGTTCCCGGTTCCATATATTCCACCACATGATCGGCGATGACCGCCTTCTGCTCGTCGTCCGAGGAGCCGTAGACGGATCCTTTCGGTGGCTGCATGCCGTTCGTCTCCGGCACGCGCACATATCCATACAGGCTGGCTTTCAGCTCCCCCGAGCGGAAAGCCTCCTCGTCCACGTCCATCACCTCTGCCAGGCGGGTCGGCGCTCCATTTAAGTAAGACATAACTGCGTCGCCAGCTTCCTCCGGGGTGTTGGCGAAGACCGCGGAATGCATCTTGACGCCTGAGGGAATACCGACCACTGGCACAATCTCACCAATAACGTCCAGGACGTCCCGAGCGGTCCCGTCGCCTCCGCAGAAGATGATCAGATCCACGTTCCTTTTTAGAAATGCGACACAAGCCTTGCGTGTGTCGTCCGCTCCGGTCTGGCCTTCGACATTATAAACGACTTCACACGTCAGGCCCAGATCGGAGAGCACCGCCGCTCCCATCTCCCCGGAGGCGGTGATGAATCTCACATCTCCGCTGGTGCGAGAAAGGGCGCGCATGGCCCGATCGCGGGCTACTGGAACGGCACCGCGCTTCAGCGCTTGGCCATACGCTTCACCGTCCGTCCCTTTCAAGGCCACCCTCCCGCCCATGCCGGCCACGGGGTTGATGACGAGTCCCACGAGCACAGCACGATAATGGAAAGGCACGAAATAAGACCTTTGAACAGCAGTTCGTTCAGAATTGTAATGGAATTGATTTGGGGGTGGTGCGGCGGCAGACATCCGCCGCACCGGTAGCGTTTAGGAAGCCGATTATCGGTTTACCGCATCAGTCCCAGTTCGCCGGTCGGGCGCAGGTCGACCTCGGCCGAGGCCTGGGCGGCCACGAGCAGCTCGGGCATGGCGTACTGAGGTACTTTGGCCTCGATCTTCTGCTCGTCCGAGTGCATGTACTGGATGACCTCTTCGGTAAGAGCGCTCATGAAGGACATGCTGACCTGGGAGCAGAACGAATCGATTATCTTGACCACGCTGTTGTCGATGACGGAGAAGGCCTTGTTCAGGGGCATCTCTTCGGCGATGTTCAGCAGCCGGTCGTTCTCCACCACCACGGTGGTCTTGGCTATCTTCCTGATCTTGGATATGCCCATCTGGGCCTTCTGCATCCTCTCCGTCTCGAAGGAGAATGGGGTGATCGCTATGACGAAAGTAATGGAGTTCAGGTCCTTGGCCGCCTGAGCCACTACCGGAGCGGTACCAGTTCCCGTCCCGCCGCCCATGCCAGCGATGACGAACACGATGTCCCGGTCCTTTATGGCCTCCTTGATGGCGTCCTTGGCGCATTCCGCGCAGTACTCCCCGACCTCAGGGAATCCTTCTGCGCCCCGCCCCTCGGTCACGTCCTTGCCGATGAGCAGCTTCTTGTGCGCGTTGACCTTCTGCAGCGAGCGCTCATCGGTGTTGATGGCGACCGTCTGCACGTTCTTCTTGCAGCTGCCGAAGATGTTGTTGACAATGTTGTTGCCAGCACCTCCACAGCCCACTACCGATATCTTAGGTTCGGTCAGGCCTCGGCTGAGCATTGAAACCATTTGCTCGGTCCTGATCGTTTGTTCCATTATTCCAGCTTCCATGTTTTTGGCCCCCGTGTTTCGTACGGTGCGCGTCAGCGCCTCCGCTAAGGTAAGTTAGTGCATCCCATCCCTGTGCGCTCTCGCCCAGAGCGATTTCCGCAGGTCCTTTACATCCTTGCCGCGATCTGCCTTTGCTTGGTCAGAAGCTCGTCCTTGGCCTTCTGCAGGCTCTCCGCGGACACGAACTCCTTTCGTAGGCATTCCACGACTATGTCCTCCACCGAGTTGTAGTAGCCATCCTCCACCATCCCTTCCATCATGCTACGTACGACCGGCGGAACTTTAACGACCATCTCGCCCTTGGAGCTCTCCACCCGCGTTCCACCATCCCTATCCATGAACGCGCGGAGGGCGATCCTTGCCAACTGCGACCGGTTCGAGATCTCCGGGTGCTCCTCGATGAACTCATCGATAAGCTCCAGGTCCTCGCCCTCGAGGCGCAGTGATATTCTCTCTCCCTCCATGGTTTATAAGCTCCTTGGTACGGACTGAAAATTAGATTGTCATACGAACTATATAAAATGTAGGTCATTTGTCATATTTTGTCATACTAAGTACAGCCAGTAGTAAAAAATTCGATAAAAAAGGCTTAGAACGTTTGAGCGATGTGGTCATAAATATCCATGGCCATATACTCTCCGATAGACGATGACGAAATGTGCGAGCTGCGGAAAGGTCATTCTGGATGACATGAGCTTCTGCCCCTACTGTGGCCAGCCGGTCGTTTCGGATGAGTCGGAACGTTTCGAGCCGGCCAAGGGCGAGGTCATTACCGCGGTGGCCGCTCCAGTGCGCATCGAAGGACACGAGGGCATCTTCGCGCTGGCCTTCACCAAAGAGCGCTTGATATTCGCCCGCATCGAATCTCACCTGGGGGACAGGACCAAAGGAGAACTGCTGCAGGCGGGAATATTCTTTCCTGGCTCCAGCGGAACGTCCAACGTCTCCCGCTTCTACGAGATGACCCCGGAACAGGTGCTTGAGGAATCCCCGGTCAATTTCATTTTGGACAACGCGGATGTCGACGCGGTCAAATTGTCATACGACGCAGGCAGCTACGTGGCGGACCTTCGCCATAGCGAGAAACGAACGAAGATCACCCTGCCCTACGACAAGTACTACCGCGACCTGCTGTTCCGGGCCTTCGAGAACCGCATGTCCTGGTGATCAGATGTCCATGTGGTCCAGCTCCAGCATCAGCTGGTAGAAGTCGATGCCTGAGACCGGTCCGGAATCCCGATAGGTCTCCAGCAGGCGCTGCTTGCCGGCCTTGAGCACCTTGGAGCTCACGCCGTACTTTATGGAGGAGTTGGCCTCTATGAAGGCCGCCAGATTGTCGCAGCCTTTGAGCATGGCTCCGTCGGTCGCGAACGGTCTGTCGTCCTTGACATCGCCGTTCCTGGCCCGGTTCCGGAAGGGATCCAGAACTAGCAGCTCGAAGTCCTTGCGCCAGGTGGCTGGCAGCAAAGGCAACAGGATCTCCTCCACCTCCCGCTCCTCGTAAGCGGCTATCAGCTCCTCCAGCCCGCCCACGGACTTTTTGACCGGGGTGATGATGTCCTTGGTCAGGACCTCGGGCAGGTCGTGGAACAGGGCGGTATAGAAGTTGTTGACCGTGCGCTTCGCATCGGCGTTCACGCGCAGAGAGCACAGATAGGACATGATGGCCACCATAAGCATGTGCCCCAGGACGGACGTCCGGGGGATGCGCGGGGCCCGGGCCCAGCGCTGCTGGTAGCGCAGTTGCCCGCAGAACTCGATGAAACCATAGGACTTCTTGGCCAGCATGATGCGCTGCACGCCGATGAGATCGTAGTGGTCCTCGATCTGCATCTCGATGCTGTGCTTGGTGGACTCTATCCCCATCATGGTGGGGTTGGCCGCGTATATCAGACGGAACTCCCAGTTGGTGGCCAGATAGTGCGCCGCGCGCAACACCCTCCGCTCGACGCTCTCGTCCTTCTCCGAATGATAGGCTTTGAATCGCGATAGGAACTCCGGGTCGATGTCCGGCACCTCGGATATCAGTTCGTGAAAGACGTACTCGTTGAGCTCCTGCCCCTTCTCCTTCTGCATGCGATGATACACCGGCGGCTTGAGGTCCGTCAAGAAGATGCGGTGCAGGAATTCGAAGATGCCCCCCTCGATTATCTTGGTCCAATCGATGTTGCGCCCCTTCTCCGTCTCCTCGAACCTGGCCAGCACATAGGCGATGACCATCTTGTGCGACTGCTTGTCCAGTTCGGTCAGTTCCACGGGGCGGATATGGTCGTTCCACCGTTGCATGTTGGCCGCTTCGAAGAACTTGTAGATCAACTTGGCATTCATTGGACCTTGGGACATGGGGCTCCTTCGGGAATAGGATGAGGAGGGAATTAAGGGTTGGCCCCGGCGGCGCTGACGCGTCCAGGACAACCTTTTGATATCCTTTGCCGATTCCACGCCGTGAGCGGACCAGGAACGGAAGACCGGATGCGCCGTCTGTACCAGGCTAACAGGAAGAACATATTGAAACTGACCCGCACCAAGAACAAGGGAAGAAAGGCCACCACCCAGGTGGACATAATGCTGGAGACCGGGGAGGTGCTCCTCAGCGTCAATATACGGCCGTCGCGGGTGATATACACCGAGGATAGGAGCTACCTCACGTTCTTCGTGCGTCATGATGCCAAACTGACCGAGCAGGAAGTGGACGCCTTGTTCGAGAAGGCGCTGTCCGAGGCGGATACGGACCAGTGATACCCCGTTAAATGAAAAAAGGTTTATCGGGCCTGTGCCCTGACCTGTGACGTGAAAAAGCAGCAGGTGGCCATGCTGGCGGTGGCCGGCGGGATCCTCATTTTCGTGATCAAGCTGGTCGCATACATCATCTCCGATTCAGTGGCGCTGCTGTCCGACGCCCTGGAATCCATCGTCAACATCGTGGCCTCGGTCATGATGGTGGTGTCCATTCACATCGCGTTAAAGCCTGCGGACCAGGAGCACAAGTACGGGCATCAGAGGGCGGAGAACATATCCTGCCTGGTGGAAGGCATACTGATCATATTCGCCGCCATGCTCATCGTAATGGCCAGCGTGGGACGCCTGTTCGACCCCGTTCCCTTCTCGTCCATCGATCTGGCGCTGGTGATCTCTCTGATCGCTACGTCCATGAACGGTGGCCTGTCATACCTCCTCACCCGCTCCTCCCGTGAGAACGGGTCCATCGCCTTGGAAGGGGACGCTAAGCATCTGCTGTCCGATGTCATCTCCTCCATAGGTGTGGTCATCGGCCTGTTCCTGGCCAAGGTCACCGGCTGGTACATATTGGACCCCATCCTGGCGCTCGTCGTGGCCGCTCTGCTGATACGGATGGCCTATTCCGTGCTGATGAAGACCGGCGATGATCTCATGGACCACAGCTGCCTGGAGGTCGAAGCCACCATCGAATCGGTGCTGCAGGAGCAGGAAGGCTTCTTGCAGTACCATGACCTCAAGACCCGGCACGTAGGGGACCAGGTCTACGCGGAGATGCATTTGTGCGTTCGTGCCGAGAGCACCGTGGCCGAAGCCCACGAGCTCACGGAAAGGATCGAAGTAGCCTTGTGCCAAAAGATCCCTAACATAATCGTCACCATTCACATGGAGACCGAACGGGAGCTCAAGAACTGATCACCATCTCAGGCGCGACAGCCGGACACAGGCCGATTTGAGGATATCGTCCTTCTTGGCGAAACAGAACCGGACCAGGTCCTCACCGCCATCGTGGTAGAAGGCGGAACCGGGTACGCTGGCCACGCCGCACTCCTTCAGTATGTGCAAGGCTTTCTCCTTCGAATCCCGGCCCGGGACGGAGCTGACGTCCGCCAGCACGTAATAGGAACCCTGGGGGACGTGCGGGTACAATCCGCCCTCGCGCAGCCCCTGCACCATCATCTCCCTTTTTGCCTGATACTGCTGGCACAACCGCCGGTAGAACTCACCCGAGAGCTGGTCGATCCCTTTGGCCACACCCACCTGCAACGGCGCCGGGGCGCAGACGTAGACCAGGTCGTTCATATAGCCGATCATGCGCGCCCATCTTTTGTCACAAACAGCGTATCCGATGCGCCAGCCAGTTATGCTGAACGTCTTGGAATAGCCGGATATTACGATGACGCGGTCCCGGGCGTCCGGGAACGAGAAGGGGGAGACGTGCTGCCTATCGTCGTAAACGAAGTACTCGTAGATCTCATCGGAAAAGATGAAGAGGTCGTGGTCCACGGCCAGTTCGGTCAAGGCCTTGAGCTCGTCGCGCCGGAACACCTTTCCCGAAGGATTGGAAGGGGTATTGACCACGATGGCCTTGGTCCGGGGACTTATGGCCTCCTTGACGGCCTCCAGGTCCAGCTCCCATTCCGGCGGGTGCATGCTCACGAACACCGGGACCGCTTCCATGGCCAGAAGCGTGTTCACATGATAGCCGTAGTACGGTTCGATCACGATGACCTCGTCTTTAGGGTTCAGCAGGGCCATGCA
>Ga0247841_10001529_pt1 | contig 51395 bp, 51 predicted proteins | sample LaCruzMarch2015__2_FD_192410 | JGI IMG/M metagenome (GOLD analysis project Ga0247841, IMG submission 192410) | Freshwater microbial communities from meromictic Lake La Cruz, Castile-La Mancha, Spain - LaCruzMarch2015_18m | ecosystem: Environmental > Aquatic > Freshwater > Lake | place: Spain... | reverse complement strand
TTGCCGCAGGCAAGCCTTACCCATCCCTCCCCCCGAACGCCTGCCGCGGCGAGCGGTGCCGGGTTTGGGGGCGCACAGCCCCCATCAAACTGGTGCTTTTTCACCCACAGATTTTTGTGAAGAGCCTCTTTTTTAAACATTTGATTCCTTGCGGACGCTGGCAACGTTGCCACCATCGCGCCGCCGCATTGAAACGAAGGTGTGAGAGACGCCCAGCATCCGCGCCAGTTCGCGGTCTGAGAGGGTTCCATTTTTCGACAAGGCCAGGTCAACGGCATCCCGCTTTTCCTGTCGGGTCATCGTGCGCCGGGGGCGAGGGTTCGCGCTGTGCGCCCGCTGTCGGGCTTCCGGCTGGCCGGGTGCTGTCATGGTATTCCCGGCAACCGGGGCGGGATTCTGCGGGGCGTTTCGCGCAGGCGCAGGCGATGCCGCAGGAATCTCCTCCGGGCTTGATCCCCCGCCAGCCCATCGCCGCAGATCATCGGATCCAGGGTGCTCGATCAATCTGCCGAAATGATACCAGCCCTTCCCGGCCAGCATATCCGGCGCGGCCTGTCGTTTGATATGGTCGGGCAATCCTGCCCAGCTTTGCGTTGTGGTCATTTCCAAAGTATCGAAGGGATGTTGTGTTTGCGCCGGAACGCCCCGGCTTCATGCGTGCGATCGGCAAGCCAGCACCCTTCCCCCGAGAGAAGGGCGGGGATGTCGGCTCCGGCCAGTTCCTCGTCACTCGCGGCGCGCGGCGGGGACATTTGCCAGCCTCCACCACGTCCTCGTCGGAAGTCGATGGCCACGATTTGTCCCGAAAGAGAGTGGATCTTGGTTTTTTTCGTCGGGGTTTTGTTGTGTCTGATTTTCATGATTTGTTTCCAAGCAGGACATGCCCGGAGCAGATGCACGCGCCGGGGCGGAGGGCTCGCGCCCAATGGACCCAGCACACAGGGCACCACTCGGCGGGCGGATGCAGGGGGGGCGGTTTGATGATCGTGGCGAGCGTGCCCGTTTGATGGGTGCGATTTGAAATTGCAGCGGGCGGAGGCGAGGGAGGGGTTGGCGGTCTGACTTCTGGGAGTCGGTCAGTGGTGGGGTAAAGCCAATTTGGGCGAGTGTTCCGCGATGTCCTGACTGGGGCGGAGGCTACACGCACTTTGCCGGGGTGCTTGCCTCGGCTAGCCGGAGGGGTCCATCCGTTCTGTTGTGCCAAGTGAACGAGCGTGCCGATCCCGACCTTTGTCATGCGGCACTTGTGCTTGGTGGCATATTCGCCTGGGCGGATTTCGGGAGCCCATTCTTGAAGAATTTTGCAACCTTCAGCCATCGGTAGCGCGGCCCAGACAGCAGAAGAAATCCGCATCCATTCGGCGTAGGGTTGAGGGGTTGGAATTTTGGCCAGCATGGAGGCGATTTCGGCAGATGAAAAGGGGGTGTTCATTTGGGGAAATTTCCAAGTTTTTCGATTTGGTGTTTTCCCCTGGGGAAGCAGAGGGGAAACGGAAGCCTATATAGGCTTCCCTTCCGTTTCCCTTCCAAGCCTCCTGAAGGGGAGGGGAAATTTCCGGAAATTCTTCCCCTTTTCCCCTCGTTAAATTCCCCCCTATTTTGCAACCTCATAATTCCGGTCCTCCCGGCGAATAATGACCCCCATTTCCACCATGCTTTTGATCCGGGTGCGGGCGGTCCGGTCGGTCGATTTGATCTCTTTCATGATCGCCTGTTGCAGCCCCGTGTGAGTCATCACGGGAGCGGAGAACACCCGGCCAGCCAATCCCCGCAGATGCTCCGCCTTCTCGACCATCTTCCCCTGCTTGCGGGCCTCGCTCGGGTCACTCACGGTGACGTGCATGCCCTCGTTAATCGACCAACGAAAATAAGTGCTGTCATTCTTTGGCCATTCGCCATCCCGGAGAATCCCATTCTTGCCACACATGGCGGAAATTCCATCATCGCCTTTTGTGATTCCGATGCATGATTGCGCTTTCCGCCATAGCTCGCTGCCGAAATGTCCGCGCGTTTTTCCACTCTCGGCATTCGGGTTGTCATGAATGACGACGACGACTAGGCACGCATGCTTGACCGCAAAACGGTGCATTGCTGCCACCATATTCCGGGAGGCCTCCTCGTCGTTGAGGAGGAGCAGGAAGTCGGCTCCGCCGTCGAATACGACCATGCGAACCGGTGCCTGCTCGGCCAGGCTTTCGGCGGCAAGCTGACATGCCGGCCAGCGGTCCTTTACCTCGGCCTCCAAAAAAGAAAAGGATTTCAAGCATGGGGGTATGTCCCGGAGGCGAGCGCGTTTCTCCACCGCATTTTTTATCAACTGGTGGTGCCCCCTGGGCGACTGCTCGCAATCGAAGTGCAAGATCCACCCCTCCCGCTCCGGGACTTCCAGTCCGAGAAAATCGCCAGTAGATCCTGGCGGGGCGATGGCGGCGGCGATGATCGCAGACAGGACGCCGGATTTTCCGCACTTCATCAGCCCTTCGATCGTGACGATGTTCCCGGCCTCCCCGAGAATCGTTCCGTCGTCTCTTTGCAGTATGATCGGGCATGCCTGGGGGGCGGTCAAGATGCTGGTGAGCGAACCTTTTTCAAGGATCGCTTGTAGGCGTTCAACCTCCTGCTCCTCGGCGGTCAGCTCCCGCCATGCCTCAACGTCAAGCGGGACGGCCTCCGGGTTGTGGCAGCACCCCGGATCGGCCGACAAAAACGCCAACCTCGAAACATCTTTCGTGGCGGGGTCAAGCTCAAGGTTGTGAGTCTTGGCCAGGTATTCCCTCGCCGCCCCAAAAGCAACCTTATGCTCGGCGTCGTTGGCTGGGAGGCGGTCCAATAATAGTCCGCCCTTGATCCCGCTGCCGGACGGGCTGGCGTAGAAAAAAACCACATGCGGATCACCAGCAAGGCAATCCTTCGCGCGCTGCATGTCCTCGTCTTCCAGGTGGTCGATGTCAATCGTCATCAGCCCGCTGTGGGCCTTTAGTGAGTCATTCTTTCGGTGCTTGAAAGTCCCGGATATTGTGACTCCCGGCAGGGATTTCTTGATTGCGTCTCTCTCCTCAGAGAGCTTGATCTCATCGTCTAAATCCTGGGCGATGGAGGCTTCCTTGGCTTTTGCACGCCATTGTTTGAGCGTCTGGGTGATCCTTATTGTTGGCCGTCGAATCATCCCGACAAGCTCATCAATCGTGATTTCACGCTTTGGTTTCGGGTCGGTCGCGCAAGTGTAAAAGGAGATCATAGTATCCTCCTCTCGTCATCGCCCGCTTGGATGGCCTGTTGAAATTTCATCGGCCAGACGTGCAGGCAGGCGAGTTCCACCGCATCAATCGCGGAGTTGTCGCAGTCGGCAATCAGGGTGTCGATTATGGCTATGAACTCTTCTGCAAGCTCCCATCGGTATCCAAGCGCAACAACATCCTCCCGGAGTGAAAGCAGGTTGCCGCGCACGTTCTCTCGAATCTCAGAATCGGTTGCAATCATCGCGCGCCCTCCCTGTGCCCCTTGGCGAGCCTGCGGTTGTCGGCCTGCCCGGTTGGCAGTCCAAGGAACGCAAGCGCGTGAAGTGGCATAGGCGCAGTGGCGAGCCATGCGCGGATTGCGTTTGCCAGCTTGGCGGGTAGTGCTCGCATCCTCATTTTGATTCCTCCCCGGCGAGAAGTTCGCAGGCGATAGCCGCAGCGTGTTCTTTGATGAGCCCGGCAAGGATCCGCTCCCGCATCCAGTCGGAGAGCGACACCCCCTTGATTGCCCGCGCCGCCTCCCGCAGCCCGTCAAGCGGGGTTTGACTTCCGGCTTGATCCGGCGCGGGGGCTTGGTATCCTGCGGTTGCTTCTGTGATTCCGGGCTGGTCAGTTTCGTCGCTGACCGGCCCTCTTCTTTTTCCGGTCGGCCCGGTGTCGGGGTGCTCGATCATACCGCCCTCCGTTCGAGGTAGTCAGCCAGATCAGACGGACGGATGCGGACGCACCGCGAGGAGAGGCGGACGACTTTCAGATGTCCGGCCTTGATTTGAAGCTCCAGAAATCTCCGGCAGCAATTTAGGCTTGCGGCGACTTGCGGGAGGGTGAACCCGGCAACATCCAGTTGTCGTTTGGAGGAGGGTTTCATTTCGCCTCCTTTGTCTTTTCGCCCAGACCGCGAGCGAAGTTTTCCAGCGTGTCCCGGTGATAGCCAAGAACGCGCGGTGCGATTTTAACGAGTTTCAGAATTCCCGACTTATGCCAGCGGGATAAAGTGGCAGGCGTAACGCCCAGTTTTTTGGCAGCTTCTTGCCGCCTGATAAAAAGCATCTGCATGGAAAATCCTCCTGTTGGAGTTTTCGGCTTATCCGGCACGGGTGGATTCCCTGCGAATGCAGATCCGCGTGGCGGTGCTTTGTCTCTTAAAGGCACTGGCGAGTTGCCAGCGTTATCTTCAGAGCATCCGGTCGGAGCATTTTCCGATTATCGGCTTGGTTGAGTCTCTGCCCTCGATGTGCCCGAGTGTCAACAAGAATTATCTAAACGAATCCATAATTTTCCTGCAAGCCGTGCAACTACCGACGACTCACTCCTCTCTCGCCCTGTATTGATGCAGGTTTGCGGGTTCTTTGCGCGACGTTGCCCGCCACGGGCTTTTTCTTTCGCGGGAGCGCAGAGGCAGCGGACGCTTTCTTTTTCGCAGGCTTCTTCATTTTCCGAACCCCTTGATTCGTCTTCCTGCCGGGGCCGGTGGGGCCATGAGTTGCCGGATCGCGGAAAAGATGGTTTGGATGTCCCTGTCCTGATTGCCGACCTTGCTTTCCAGTGCCGCAATTTTTGCGGCCAGTTCCTTGTTCCCGGCGATGACTTCCCGCAGGCGCACGAACGCCCGCACAACGTAAACGCTCATCTCGGTCGCCCGCTTGGAATTGAGGACCGATGCCAGCATGATTGCGCCGTGCTCGGTGAAAGCGTGGGGGAGGTATTTGATATTCTGCCCGCGCTTCAAGGTCACAGATTGTGATCTTGAACGTTGCAAATCCTCCACTTCCCCGGCGGTCAACTGGAACATGAAGTCCACAGGGAAACGGGAGGCATTGCGTTTGACCGCCTGATTCAGTGCCCGCGTTTCCACGCCATACACATCGGCTAAGTCGGATGCCAGCATGACCTTTTGCCCACGGATCAAGTTGATCTGGCTTTCAATCGGAAGGAGTTCGTTTTTCATAATTTTCATTCAAGCGGCATTTTCCGCAAAGTTGAGGATTTTCCCCTCGGCCACGGTCGGGGTGATTTGGAAAAATGCAGCGGCGGCGGTCGGCTTCACCAGCTCGGCATAGTGGCGCAGGATGATCGCCGGACTGTTCCCGGCGCCGGTGGCAACCCTGCCGATGTCCTTGGTCATGGCGAGCCGGTAGGAAATCGCGCCGTGCCGCAGGCAGTTGGCTGGCCACGGTAAGAGGTCGGCTTTCCTCTTCTCGGCAGCGGTCAGGAGGTCTTGCAAAACGTCATCCTCCCGGCCCTCGAATGACGGCTTGAATCCGGCACGAACCCGCGCCCGGTCAAACAGTCGCCGGAAGTCGGACGGCATCACGTCCCCGGACTTCTTGGCATGGGGGGCGAGCCATGCCACTGCATTGTCGGGGATGTCCACAACGCGACGGCTCCCGGTCTTGGCAATGCTCGCGTCCACCGTCACAATCTTTTCGTCGAGGTCAACCGCACTCCATTGCAGGCGTTCAAGCTCCGCTTGCCGCAACCCGCAAAAAACCGCGAGGGCAACGGCGGGGAGGGTGGAATCATCACAGGCGGTCAGGAGGCGGGCGGTCTGTTCGATGGTCAGAATCTCGATCTTGCCAGCCTTGTTTTTGAAGATGCCAGCACGGTCAACCGGGTTCTTCTCCACATATCCGCGCCCAACGGCAAACTCGAACATGGTCCGCAAGTCCCGGCGAAACGTGTTCGCGGTGCCGGGTGCCAGTCCCAAGTTGGCAAGGAAAGCGTCAACATCGGCCGTCGTGATTTCCCGGCTGGTCTTTTTCGGGAATGCCTCAGTGAACCGCCCCAACCGCAGGCGGAGGTCTTGAACGTAGCGAGCCGATGCGCCCTCGGTGGTCCGCGCGGCGGTCAACTCCTTCACGACTTGCGTCAGTGGCACCCCGCCTCGGCGGGATTCGAGGAAAGCAACGTAGTGCTCCACGGCCTCGGCCACGGTCGCCCCGTAGGGTTCCAGTTTTCGCGCCCCCTCGATGGCCTGCCCCCGGAGGCGGTCGGTCAATTCCATCGCCTGTGCTCCGAATTGTGCAATCTGGACCTTGCTCCGCTCATGGAAAATCCGGGCATCCTCCCGGTCCTTGAACGTCTTGCGGATGCGCCCCCCGGTCGGCGAGGGTGCCGTGACTTGCCAGAAGGTTTTTCCGCCGATCTTGACCCGGCGGGGGAGGGAGAGGTTTACTTTTCTCATAAGGGCGAATTGTTGCGAACGACAGCGAAACAATGCGCCAAAAGGTAAGCAGAGGGCAAGTATTTTTCTCTCTCCTACATAACCAACGTCCTTTTAAGGCGTTGGTTGTGGGTTCGAGTCCCACCCGACCCAAACCCCGATTTTTTACATGTTTGCTCTCGAAAGCCGGGGGCTTGACTGCCCATCGTTCCTGGCCACATTTGAGGTGATGGTGCCCAATTCTTCTGCCGACCTCCTGCTCTTCCCTGCAAGGCGATGAGTTCCGCCCATGCAGCGCCACCTCTTCCTGATGCATCGCAGCGCCTTGCCTCGCGGATGCGGCCGGCGGGACCTGCGGTGATGTATCAGCGGTGGAGCGATCTGCTGTTCCTGCATTGGGCATATTCTGCCGAGGCGATTCAGGCCAGGCTGCCGGATGGGCTTTTTGTCGATACATTCGGCGGCAAGGCCTATCTCGGCGTCGTACCGTTTTTTATGCAAAACATCCGCCCGCGCTTTCTGCCCGCCGTGCCGGGCATCTCGGATTTTCTGGAGATGAACCTGCGCACGTACGTTCATGACCGGGCGGGAGTGCCGGGCGTTTGGTTTTTTTCGCTCGATGCAAATCAATGGCTGGCAGTGAACATCGCGCGCCGGTTTTTCCACCTGCCCTACGAGCACGCGAAGATGACATCGTCCCGCACAGCACAGGGCGGCATCCGATTTGAGTCGGAGCGCACGGGGGGACGGGGAGCAGTCGCCCGCAGCGCGTTTGACTATTCCCCGGGGGTGGAACTGCCCCAGCCGAAACCAGGCTCGCTGGAGTTTTTTCTCGTCGAGCGCTACCGGCTTTATTCGGGCGCGCCCGGCGGCCTCCGGCGCGGCGCGGTTTTCCACGAACCGTACCGGCTGTGCCGCGCGGAGTTGGGGGCCTGGGACGAGAACCTGCTGCCGCTCGACGGCTTCCCTGCGACCGGCCGTCCGCCCGACCACGCGGTCATGTCGCGCGGGGTGGATGTCACAATTTTTCCCCTCGAGCGCGCGGGGAGCATATCGTGTTCTTAGGAACACATCGATCTGGAACACAAACATGAACCAGAAAAAGGCGTCAATACGCGGGACTGGCCCGAATGGCGATAACTTAAGCCCCGAATGGGGCTACATCCAACAGCCCAGGGCAAGCGTCAGCGCCGCCCTGGGTCTTGCAAGGAAGGGGTATCTGCCCTGAAAGGGCAGCATCCTAAACTGCCCTTCTGTTATACCATTTCTACATCGAAACGGGTGAAATCCACGGACGGCTCGGCGAGCCATCCCTACCAAAAATCGGTAGGGGCACATCGCCGAGGTGCCCGACTTTTTGTACATATCCCGCTGTGTATTTGGTGTTAGTGCCATTCGGGACTGACCCCGCCTCTCTGACAGCTGTTGGCAGGGTCATTCCGCTGGCAGTGTTGGGAAGCCTTCGCGTTGGGCCACCCCGGCCAGTTGGCGGTCGAGTGTGATAAAGGGCAGTTGCTCTGGATGTTCTCCGGCCAGAAGCAGCGCAGCAGCCAATTGGAGGGAATCCGCAGCGCGCAGAGGGTGGGTCATCAGAAGCCGTCGCGAATATCGCCGAACCTCGGTGCCCGGAAGAATTTCATGCGCCCCCGCCAATAGGTTTTTCAGCGTCGAATCCGCCTTCGTGACATCCGCGCGCGTCAGCTTCCCCTCCCGTTCGCAGCGCGCCAGAGCCGAGAGACACTCCGTCTCGGTTCCCCACCAAACCGCAATTTCCCTGTCCTCCTGGAGAAGTTTCAGCATCGATTCTGAGGCCGCCTCACGAACCAACAGGGGAACAATCGCCGAGCTATCCCAAAATGTCATCGTCCCTCCCTCCGCTCTTGAACCAGGGAGTCCACCGCACCAATGCCCGGGCCCGCCTCGACGGGAACGATGGGCCGCTGGGCAGGCCGTGTTTTGGCAAGAGCAAGATTTCCGGATCGGGCGAGAGAAGCGACCCGCGCGGCCCATTGCCCGCGGCCGGCGGTGCCCTGGTAGGGCACGAGCATGGCGATCGGATGCGTGCGATCTGAAATGATCACCTGCTCTCCCCCTTTCACTTGGTCGAGATAGCTGCTGAAACGGTTTTTGACCGTGGATATGTTGGCCTGAATCATCTGTCTATTATAGCCATGTAGAACGCTTTGTCACCAGCAATCGCCGCCTGCTCCCCGTCCCCACTTTCCACATCACTGCGCTAGCGCTCCGGTTGCCACCCTAGCCAAACATTCGACTCACCCTTCTCACAAAGCGCTAACGCGCTGGTTTTCCGCTTTTCAAGACTCGGAACAGACAAAAGCCCCATTTCCCCAAAAAAAGCGTCAATACACGGGACCCCACAGGACCTAAAAGCTGACGAGCCTGAGGGGGCTGAAGTATCTGCGCATGAACCCGTCGTCATCGGTTGCGAGCTGATCGGCCTGAATCAAGGCGTGGGCACCAACGAGAAAATCTGCCAACATCCGGTCCCTCTGACCGCCCGCTGCGCGGTAGGCTTGGTGGATTTGTCCGGCTCGGCACGCCGCCTCGAAGGAAACCGGCAAGAACTGCACCCCCAACTTTTCCAGCTGTTGGCGGTGAACTTCATCGGATGCCAACGCTGGGCGTGTCTCGGCAATCACGATCTCGCAGGCCACGAGGCGCGAGCTTTTTCGGAGGGAAATCAGCTTTTCCAGCCAGTGAATTCCGTTCGGCTCGGCCTTGTAGATGGAGAGGATCACCGAGCTGTCAATCGCGGTATTCACAGAGAGTCCCGCTCGTATCCCCGGCTCTGGGCGAGAATTTCCTGACTGGTTTTCGAAGGTTCAAAGTGCGCCGCACACCCGATCACCGACTTCATCTCCGTCACATCGAACGAGGGACGCGCAACCAGGCACTCCCCCTGCTCGGCAAACTCCAGCTTCGTTCCGGGCTTCCATCCAAGCCGTCGCCTCAAGGCGGCTGGCAACGTGACCTGACCTTTCGAGCTGATCCTGCTTGTCATAAATGGAAAGATATTCCGATGGATGGTTATGTAAAGAAAAGCCTCTTTACATAATACATCTTCGTCCCGCCCTCTAGCATAGAGGCAACGTTTTCCTGCCCATCGGCAGTCTAAAGCGGTTTAAGTAAAGTCGTATCCGCAGATTGCGCAGATAAACGCAGATTGTCTGGGAGAGAAGAGATCGCCACAAGAGTGTCGAAGGGTTCAGGCCAAGGCAGCTTTCCATCTGTGTAATCTGCGAAATCTGCGGATCAAAAGGACCTAAGTGACTGCCACACTGCTGTTTAAAATTCTCTGACGCTCATCCCGGTTTCCAGCTGCTCGGCGGAACCGGCAATGAAAAAGTCGGCGCTGACGGAGCATCGCCCTCCAGGGGGCATCCCCCCAAGCTTGGAGGGATGCCCTCCGTGGCCCTCAAGCTTGACTTATCAGATGATATCTGATTTCTTTTTCATCAGGATGAAAACCATGACAGTAACTGAGGTTTCGAGGAATTTTCGCGAGGTGATGGATGGGGTGGAAGAGAGCGGTGAGGAGGTCGTGCTGATGCGCAATCGCCGCCCAATCGCACGGCTCCTTCCCGAACCAGCCGAGCAGACAGCTTTGCAAGTTCTTGGCGACATTTACCGCATGCTGGATGAGGAGACAGGAAACGCGTTGGCCGAGGCTGTCGCGCGCGGTAAGTTGGCCGACAAAGTCGGTGACCTCAGGAACCCATGGGCTTCCTGATCGATACTTCGATCTGGATTGCCATCGAGCGTGGAAGGATCGGTGCCGCAGATATCCATGGGCATTGAGTTTCGGGTCCAAGATTTGTGGTTGGCTGCGCAGGCGGTTCAGCGAGGATTCCACCTCCTGACATTCAACGGCAAAGATTTCCGGGATGTTCCCGGATTGAATCTGGTCGTGGTTCCCTCGGCCTGATGCTGGGCCAGGGGCGGGCGCCCGAAAGTTGCAAAGAGCAGAGAGAACAGGCGTCTCGCCCAATACTCTCAGTATCAGGGGCAACGACATTCCTGTCGTTGGAGGCTGGCGTGCCATGGACAGGAATGTCCATGCTCCTCAGATGCTCGTGCGATCGCGATTTTTCGTAAAACTGACAGCATTGGGCGTCTCGCCTGTTTGGAGACTGGCTGTCGCTGCCAAACCTGCGCCCACACGGACGGGACGTGCCCCGCGCCGCCCTTTTTTTGAAGGGCCGTACAAACGGGCTCACCGTCGAGTGGCCGGGCGGTATCGATTTCTGCCCGGATGTTCTCCGGGTCTGGTGTCAGGCCGAAGCGGTTCTGCCCCCAAACGAAACCGGCGCTGACGGAGCATCGCCCTCCAGTGTGGCCCCCAGCTTGGAGGGATGCCCTCCGTGGCGTCCGTCGATTTTCCCTTCATCCATCGATCACCAGACCGGCCGCTCCCTTCAGGCCTCCGCCATCCGCTTTTCACATTCCAAGTCTCGGAATAGACAACAGCCGCAATTTCCCAAAAAGGCGTCAATACGCGGGACTGACCCCATCCGCTGCCGGGTTCCGCTGATAACTGAACACTGAGAACTTAAAACTCCGCCCGCAGGGCGGACAATGTGACGAAATCGTAACATTCCACGCCTTTCGCGGCTGGGGAATCTGGCGAAATGTATCGGACGATTTTGCCCATGCTTCGTCCCTTCCGCCAAATTGACCAGCATCATGCCTCCCGGCGTGCTGCGGCGGCGTGTCGGGACCGCGTCCGCAGCCAACAATCTCCGACCCCTGACGCCCTCCGTCGCTCGCCATCCTCCCTGCGTCCCGGCTCATTCGTCCTTCATACTTTCCTCTTGGTTTCCCTGATCGTGAGCGGGTGGCCGCCGGTCGTCCAGGCCGGCGACATCCTTCGCGGCGGTGCGACGACGACCGGGGGCGGACGCAAGAATGCCGAGGCCCGGCAGAGCGCGGGGGCCGACGCGGCGGCGCTGGCAAAAACTAAAGCCGCCGACCGGCTTGCTCGCACGACGAAAGCGGTCACCGACATGCGGAACCTCCAGGAAGCCGCCCGGAATGCCGCCGGGGCGGGCGGGGTGCCCGACGGCCTGACCCCCGGCGGACTCAAAGTCGCGACCGGAGCCAACGCGAAGTGGACCGGCGCGCTCGCCCCGGTGCAGTCCGGGAGCAACGTCAACATCACCCAAACCCAATCTCAGGCGCTCCTGCACTGGGAGACGTTCAACGTCGGCAAAAATACGACCGTCAACTTCGATCAGAAAGCCGGCGGCGTTGACGCGAGGAAGTGGGTGGCGTTCAACAAGGTGGTAGCCTCAGCCACGCCCTCACAGATCCTAGGTAGCATCAACGCCGACGGCCATGTTTACATCATCAACCCGAACGGCATCATTTTCGGAGCCGGCAGCCAGGTTAACGCCCGTGCACTCGTCGCCTCCGCGCTCCCGATAAACCCCTTCTTCGTTGAAAAAGGCCTCCTCGCGAACGAAAACAAAAATCCGCAGTTTGTTTTCGATGCGGATTTGGAGACGGCCCCAGCCGGCGGCTACGGGACGGTGACCGTACAGGCGGGGGCTATGCTCAGCAGCCCGAGAACCGAGGACAAGACGGGGGGCCGCGTAGCCCTGATCGGATCAAGCGTGACCAATGAGGGGATGATCAGCACTCCTGATGGGCAAACGGTCCTGGCTGCCGGACTGCAAGTTGGTTGGGAGGCCTCGACGGATACCACGCTGAGAGGGCTTGATGTGTATGTGGGGAGGGTCTCAGCGGGAGGGGGGGAGGCCATCAACCGGGGTTTGATTGAAGCGCCACGCGGAGATGTTTACCTGACGGGTAAAAACGTTCGCCAACTGGGTGTTGTTGAAAGTTCGACATCGGTCGCAGTCAACGGAAGAGTAGACCTGAAAGCATCTTATGGGGCTACTCCGAACCCTCTTTATGAGAGTGGCGCCGCAGACAAACCCCCATTCTTGTACGCCAATACAGGTTTTGTCGAGCTCGGCACTTCCAGCGTAACCCGTATCCTGCCCGAGTGGGACAGCACGGAAAAAATTGCCAAGAGCGGGGTCGATCTGCTGCGATCAACCGTGGAGATTGAGGGGAGGCTGGTCTACTTCGCAAAAGACTCTTCGCTTCTCGCCCCGAGCGGAAACGTAGCCGTTAGAGCCGGCGTCTGGGAGCCACAAATTTCACGGCTCGAAGATCGTTTTGTATTTACAAAGGGGCAAATCTATCTTGACCAAGGATCCTTGGTGGACGTTTCTGGAAGCACAGAGGTTCTGGTGCCAATCGACCAGAATATCCTCTCAGTCGAGCTGCGCGGCAATGAATTGGCTAACTCCCCACTCCAGCGGGGAGGGAAACTTCGGGGCACACCCCTGACGGTTGATGTCCGTAACAAAGGCACTTACAATGGCAACGAATGGACAGGGACTCCACTCGGTGATGCCTCGGGCTTCGAGGGTTTAATTGAGCGCTCGATTGGTGAGTTAACGGTGAGCGGTGGCAGTATTGCCTTGCAGGCGGGCGAGTCGGTTGTTGTGCGGAATGGAGCAACTCTGGATGTGTCCGGAGGCTACATCAATTACCAAACAGCTACCTACGAAACATCCAGGGTCCTATACAAAGGCCGCCTCATCGACATTAAAGACGCGAATCCTGATCTTGAATACGATGGCATCGGATTGCGCCTGACCGACTTTAAAAATGAGGAACACACCGGTTGGGCAGATCCATATTTTGATTCGATCGGCGGCACAGAAAGTGATCTAAACGCACGCCTTGGTGCAAGCGACTACGGGGACATTCGTAATTACTATACAGGTTACAATGTTAACGTCCGAACGCATAAAGGCAGCATTCGCGAGGTCGAGATTTTCCAAAACCCTCTTGCTCCTCCCTCCGCAACGAAGGTGACGGAGCAGAGCTACTACCATGGGGGAGATGCTGGAAGCGTCGCGATCTCTGCCCCCGGAATGGCCATTGATGGGGCTTTGCTCGGTCAGGTGGTCGAAGGAAAAAAACAAATCCGGAACGGTGTCAACGTTGAGGATGGAAGCTCCCTGCCGGAATCCGCCTCACTGACGCTGCGCTTCGAAGCCCAGGATCCTGTTAGCTACACAGGGCTTGAGTCGATTCGGGTTTTCTATTCCCCCACGCCGCCAGTCGTGGAAATTGCGTCCGGGACGCAGTCCCCTGCAGCAGAGTTTTCCGCGACGGCAGATCTTGAGGTTCCGGCACTCTCATCAGAAAGAACTGCGAAGGTGATGCTGGATCCGGAACTCCTCGAGGAGCAGGGTTTTTCCAACCTGACTGTTGAAAATAGCGAAGGCCTCTTTTTGGTCCCGCAGACGACGGACATTGAGTTGAGACCTGGGGGAAGTCTGGTCGTCGAGGCCGCAAATGTCAGCGTTAAAGGGCGAATACGAATTCCTGGGGGGCAAGTCAGCCTCACGGCTTACAACTTTTCGCCATATCTCTCCAGGGTCTGGCTTGCTGACAAAGCCAAGTATGCCTTGCCACTTGCCGACCCGCTTCGCGGGACCGTTGCCTTTGGGCCCGCAGCGGTGGTTGATGTTTCAGGACTCATGGTGGATGATCGGCCGACTTCCTCGACTGCCTGGACCCTTCCCCTCCAGCTGGATGGGGGAAATGTCAATGTGGAGGCGTATAACATTGACCTCGCAGCAGGCAGTTTGATCGATGTCTCCGGTGGGGTGCACCTCAGCTCGACGACAATCAAGAAGCGCCTGGGCGTTGTCACAGATGTGAGAGCGCAGAGCACCGTCACTTACGGTGATGTAGGTTCCATCAGCCTGCTCGCCGGTCGAGACCCCGGAATCAACAGCATTTTCGGTGGTCTCCTTATGCTAAGGGGGAACCTCCGAGGCTTCACCGGGATGGACTCGACAGAACATGACAGCGATACCGGCACTCTCACTCTTCAAGCGCAAAGAGTTGTAATCGGATCCGAGCAGTTCTCCGACGGATTGACCTTAAGTCTCCCCGCAGAATTCTTCCGAGCGTACGGCTTTACACATTATGAACTGCGCGGCCTCGGGCTGGAATCTCTGGATATTTCGCCTTCCGGGCTCGACCCTCTGGTTCATCCTGAACTCACCGGCGTTGAAGTCCTGCCAAACGCCGTAATCGAGCCTGTCGCCAATAGCTTCCTTGCCAGGCCGTATTCCGAAAATGGACAAGCGGTCCTGTCTACGCATCTGCTCCCGCTGGGGGAAAACCGCAACCCGGTCAGCCTGACGCTAAAATCTTCCTTAACTGTGGATGCCTTCTCCGGAGACATGCTTCTCCGTGGTGATGTGATCATCGGCACAGGGTCACGGATCACCACCGATCCAAAAGGGTCGGTTGCTGTAGAGGGAACGACCGTTTCTGTTCTCGGGTCGATTTTTGCGCCGGGGGGATCCATCAAAATATCGGGGAGCAGCTCTTCAACTGTTGCAGGGGGGACAAGCCAGGATAGCGCACTTCTGAGTGTTTTCATCGGGCCGAGAAGCGTGCTTTCGACAGCTGGACTCTTGCTGCGCACGCCCGATGCGTTCGGGAGAATCCGAGGCGAAGTTCTTGATGGCGGCACAATTAGCATCAAAGGCAACATTCTTGCGAGCCAAGGTGCTCTGATTGATGTCTCCGGGGCTGCCGCAGTGTTGGATTACACGCTTGCTGAAGCCGGCTTGGATAACTCCCCCTCTGTTGCAAAGAACTCGGGAGTCAACGCCAGATTGGAACGACAGAGGACTGTGCCTACAACGGAAGAAAGCGATGGAGGGGTCATCGCTCTGGAAGGGTTGGAGTTTCTGTTTTCTGACGCCACGCTCCTAGGAAGGCCCGGTGGGCCATCTGCCGCAGGTGGAGCCTTGGTCGTCAGCTCCGGAAAATTTTATTCTTCGACCGCCACGTCCAGAAAAAGCACGGATATCAATCTTCAAGTCACCCAAGGCAACATGGTCACCGAGGGTTTGGTCGCGCAGGTCGGAGGCAGACTGGCACGTGCAGGTGTTGAAGTCGCTCTGGGCGAGCAGCTCGGGCACTTTTCGGCCGATCGGTTTGCTCAAGGCGGTTTTGACCATTTGGTGCTCAAGGGGAACATCGGGTTCGTCGGGCCCGTCGCTATCTCGGCGCCGGGAAGCATCCGCATCGCCTCAAAGGGAGTCATTAGTGCCGACTCGGCAACCAGCTTGTCTGCTCCGTATGTTGCGCTTGGTAAAATTTCCGACGAAAAAGTTCAGAATTTGTTTACCGACGAGTTAACCGGTCTTCCGTTGGCCGCTATCCCCACGTTCGGCTCCGGCCGGCTATCGATCTCCTCGTCCTTCATCGACGTTGGTGTCCTGGTTCTCAATGGGATCGGCACTGCGGATTTCTCAGCGGACGGAGGAGATATCCGGTTTGTGGGAGTCCCGGTTGAAGACGCGAAAACCGATATCACGCAATACACCGGCGGCTTGTCGATGGTCGGAGATCTGAAGCTGAAAGCCGCACAAGTCTATCCGGCCACGGCCCATAGCATCGGGGTCTATGTTTATGATCCGCCCGGCGGATCAGGCAGCGTCACAATTTCTGGCTCCGGCGAGGCATCACTTCCCCTTTCTGCTGGCGGCAATCTCGAGTTTTATGCCCGGACGATTACTCAGGCTGGGGTTGTCCGCGCTCCCATCGGCTCGATCGCGCTGGGTTACGATGGCACTGGCACTGCCCCCATTGACCCGATATCTAAACAGGCAGCCCCGATCTCTGTCTCTACTGTACTTGCCGCTGGAAGCGAGACTTCTGTGTCGGCTGTCGGATTAAACGGAGCTGCGCTCATTCTGCCGTATGGGACCAGCTCGGATGGTACAAACTGGACCAGCCCTTCTGGAATCAACATCACTGCTGGAGGGGTCCCTGAAAAATCCGTGACGGTTTCTGGATTGACGGTCACGACTGAGGCTGGGTCGGTGGTGGACCTGACAGGAGGAGGTGACCTCATGGCCTATCGCTGGATCACCGGGACGGGTGGCACGTCTGATATCCTTGCGTCCGAAGATTCTTACGCGGTCATCCCCGGTTTCTCCTCGAAGTTTGCACCATATTCTCCTGGGTATCTGAATACAAACCTCGGAAATGCAAACGAGCTCTTCTCCGACTCTCTCTTATCAAATAATCAGCTCGGCGTGGGAAGCCGTGTCTATCTGGACGAGGGATCGGGGTTGCCAGCCGGCGACTACACCTTGCTGCCAGCGCGATATGCTTTGTTGGATGGGGCTTATCTTGTAACAAAAAAATCTAGTAAATCGCCGGGCGCTATCCAGCGACCCGATGGCACGTGGAGGGTTTCCGGTTTTGCGTACAATGGTCTGAACTCCGGCCGGAAGGTCACAGGCAAGCGAGAGCAGTTCGAGGTTCTCAACTCCGAGCAGATCCACACGAGGGCAGAATATGTTCTCTACAGCGCAAACGAGTTTTTGCGTGACAGTGCCAAGCGCCTTGACCAAACGGTTCCGATGCTGCCGGCGGATGCTGGTGCTGTGGCCTTTCAGGCTGTCGGCGTGCTGGATCTGCGGGGGGCTGTGCGCGGCAAGCCTGCTACGGGCGGCGTGGGGGCACGGGTTGACATCAGCACAACTGGCGACATCCTTATCGCTGGGCCAGGATCCAGAAGCACCTCCTCCCTCACCGTTTTGGACACCTCAATTCTCAACTCCTGGGGTGCCGAGAGCCTCTTGATCGGAGGTATCCGCCAAGCCACCGCGGATGGCGTTTCTCTCGCAACGAAAGCGCAGAACATCACAGTCAACAACGCCGGGACTGCCCTCGCAGCTCCCGAGGTGATTCTTGCCGCAAAACAGACTCTGGAGCTTCTTCCTGGAGCCTCCATTCTCCAGGAAGGCGTTCGCAGGGCATCGTCCGGCATGTGGACAGCCGGAAATCCTTCCGTTGCGGCCAGTGGGAACGGTGTGCTGCTCTGGATATCTAGCGATGAGTCAGCCGACATCTTTCGCTCAGGCACCAGCACCGCGGCCGGTCCGAATTTGATTGTCCACTCCGGGGTTACCCTCCGCGGAAATCGCCTGATTTTGGACTCCACATCCGGAACATCACTTTCCGCAGGTGCTTCGTTGTCCGCTGATGTGCTCTCCCTGAACAGTGGTCGAATCAGTGTCCAGCTGAATTCCCCCGGAGCCTTGCTTCCGACGAACGGGCTCGTTCTCGGTCAGGATATCCTGAATAGTATCGCTTCAACAAGGGACCTTTCGTTCCTGAGCTACACGACGTTTGATATTTACGGGACCGGTCGGATTGGCTCGTCGAGTCTCTCTCGCCTCGCTCTCCGATCCGGAGAGATCCGAGGGTTTAACAACGCCGGGGGAACCGTCACCGTTTCCGCCTCAACGATTCAGTTGGATAACCTGACCGGCAACAGCGGCCCAGGCCCGGTCGCTCCGCTCTCGGGAACTCTCGCGTTCGAAGCCACAAAAATTCTGCTTGGGGTCAACCAAGTAAACGTCGATCAATATGCGCTTCTGCGCTTAGATGCGACGGGCGGGATCGCTCTATCTGGCGAGGGCTCCGACACCCGCGGGTTGAGATCGCAGGGATCGATCCGGGTATCCACGCCGATTCTCGCGGCGGCTGCGGGGACAACCTTTGCGATGATAGCCGACAGCGGATTCCTGGATATCGTGAATTCCGGCACCGCCCCAGGAGCAGGTATCGTTAGCGGCCTCGGCGCAAAAATCTCATTGAAGGGACCGGCTTTAACTGTTTCCTCAGATATCTCTCTTCCGAGCGGAATCCTCGATCTTCGAGCGACCGCAGGCGATCTGGTTATTGGCGGCCACCTGGACGTCGCGGGGACTTCGAAAGAGTTCTACGATGTTGTTCGCTTTACTGACGGCGGTACGATCCGCCTGTCAGCCGATACGGGCAACGTCAGGATCCTGTCGGGGGCAAGCCTTGACGTCGGGGCTCAGGCGGGCGCAGGAGATGCCGGAAAAATCGCCATCAGCGCCCCGGTTGGAAACTTTGTTTTGGGGGGATCTTTCAATGGGACTCCCGGGGTAGGTGGGCTGGGAGGAAGCTTCTCGCTGGACACCAACGCCCTCCTGAGCACCCAGGCGTTGTTTGCGTCGCTCAACGCAGGAGCCTTCTCGGGATCACGTGAGCTCCGCATGCGCACCGGGGATGTGAGGGTGGAGGGGGGGTCACAGTCCTCGGAGTTGGTGATCTCTGCCGATGGAGGAAAAATCGAAGTCATCGGCACCGGGCCAAATGCTGCCTCTCTTTTTGCCGGGGGAGCAACGGGAGGAAGAGTTGCCCTCGTTTCGCGGGGCGATTTGATTGTCAGGAACGGGGCCACAATTTCGGTTCGTGCCCAAGATTACCAGTCTTCCGGCAAGGGTGGATCAATCCTGCTGGAAGCAGGCACTCAGGTAAATGGGGTGCAGGGAACCGGGACCCTCACCTTGGAGGCCGGGGCACTGCTCGACCTCACGGTTGTTGATGCTGCGCAGCTCGGGGAACTCTCCGGAACCCTCCACCTGCGCGCTCCTCGCACAGGAGTTACCGCAGCCGGTGTGGGTGCAGGCAACGGCATCAGTATTTCATCGCTCGGCTCAACAATCGTCGGGGCATCCAGCATCGTCGTGGAGGGATATAAGGTCTATTCAAACGCCACAGCTGACATCAGCGGTGTGGCGGGAACCATCACCACGGCGCTTCAAAATAAGATCCTTGCGGAAGGCCAGACGTTCCTGGGCGTTTCCGGAACCGCAAGTGCAACGTATACGGCCATAAAAAATTCCCTGCTGGCCAGCCAGCCCGGCCTCGAATCGGCCCTCGTGATTTTGCCGGGTGCGGAAATCGTCAATACGGGCGGCGACTTGACTCTGGGCACATCCTCCTCTGCGAATACAAGTGATTGGAATCTTGGGACGTACCGATTTGGACCCAAAGCTGCTCCAGGTGTGCTGACGCTCCGGGCTTCCCGTGACGTCATCTTCTTCAATACGCTGAGCGATGGATTTACGGCTGTTGTCCCATCGCTCTTAAACTCCTACCCGAACATCAACGGAAACTCGTCGATGTGGCTCGCCCCGCTGATGGGCATGGTTAACAACCTGCCTGCCGATCCCACGAAAAATCTGCCCATCAACGCGCAATCGTGGTCGTACCGGATCACTGGTGGAGCCTCGCTGGGTGCTGCAAATTCTGCCGCCGTCGGCTCGTCAGGATCCGTGCTCATCGGCAAGGATAAGCGTGTGAATGATCAAAGGATCTCGGGGGGGTCATTAGCGGAAACCGACGATGCCGTGCGCAATGGATTATACCAAGTTGTCCGAACCGGGACGGGCAGCATCACCATCAACGCAGCAACCGATGTTCAGCTGCGGAACCCTCTCGCGTCAATCTATACAGCAGGGGTGGCTCTGCCCACAGCATCAGCGGTTATCGGCGGAGCCGCCGTCCGCCTGATGACGATTTCCTCGCTGAACGACTTCATTGTCCCGGTTCTGTCGCCAAACCTGACAGGCTTGATCGTCCAGTCGCCACTCTCTGCATTCGGATCGGATGCTCTTGGCGTCAGCCAGCAAGTGTACCAAGCCTTCTACTCTTTGGCAGGTGGGGATGTTTCGATCAGCGCGGGAAATGACATCCGGCGGGTTACCCGGACTAGCGCAGGCGCGCTGATCGACGACTCTTCGCGACAGATGCCAGGGAGTTGGCTGTATCGGAGGGGATACTTGGATAGCACGGGGGATTCTGGCGTTTCCGGCGTCCTGCAGTCGAACGTCAATGCCAGCATCACCGACCCGGAGGCCTCCACGACTTGGTGGGTGGATTTCAGCAATTTCTTCCTGAGCGTTGGTGCGCTCGGCGGGGGAGATGTGACGCTTCGTGCAGGAAACGATGTGATGAATGTGGACGCGGTTATTCCCACCAATGCGCGGATGGCGATGGGCAACCCTACCACGGCCGCATTTGTCGAACTCGGCGGAGGCGATCTCTTTGTTTCTGCCGGTCGCGATGTCAATGGAGGAGTTTATTATGTCGAGCGGGGGACTGGAACGATCACCGCGGGCCGGTCCGTGACAACAAACGACACCCGCTCGCCGTCGCTCGGGATTCTTTCAACAACCAAAAGTGTCCAAGACAGTTCAACCTGGCTGGGAACAACCCTGTTTGTGGGTAAATCCTCGTTTGACGTCTCCGCTCGTGGGAACGTGCTCCTTGGGCCAGTATCGAACCCATTCCTTCTCCCCTCTGGAATCAACAATGGGTACTGGTACAAATCGTACTTTACTACTTACAGCCCGACGGCTGCCGTTTCCGCAACGTCGCTTTCGGGGGATGTCACGATCCGGCAGGCGGTTTCGGTCAACACCTCATCTGCGTCCGCCCCGGCGCTACAGGAATGGTACCGGACGCAGAACCAGCTTTCGTCCACGTCCGCAGCCTTTCTGCAGCCATGGCTACGGCTCTCCGAGTCGGCCGTTGCTCCGTTTAGCTGGAGCCTCCGGCTCATGGCTCCCAACCTCACTGCGGCCTCGTACAGCGGCTCCGTGAAGCTGCTGGGTGACATTGTGCTGTTCCCCTCCGCGTCCGGCGGGCTCGAGGTGCTCGCGGCCAATCGCATCGAAGGGTTCGGTCAAACTGGAGTTTTTGGTGGATCTGCGGGGCCCAACGGAATTACCGGTGGTGTCGCCAGCTATCGCTCGGCGTGGATCAACGTCTCCGACGCGGATCCGAGCCTGTTTCCTCGGGTGACATCTCCGTTTGCCTATCAATCCCATCGGGGGGGCTCTCGGGTTAAGTCTGCCCTGATCAGCACAGATACCGATTTCCTGCTCTCCAAGATCGATCTTCGCCTCAAGGAAAGCGGCGAGACCTCGGGAACGGAAGCGTTCCTCCAGAAAAAGTTGGCCCGCCATGCCTCGTCGGGGCTTCATGCGAACGATGTAACTCCCGTGCGGTTGTATTCGGGGCTCGGCAATATCGAGAGCCTCACCCTCTTCACTCCAAAGTTGACACAGATTTATTCCGGAAAGGACCTGACCGATGTCGCACTGTATATTCAGAACGCGAGCGAGGACAGCATCTCGATGATCTCAGCGAGCCGGGACATCATTCCTTATAATGAGAACTCTCCGCTGAGAAGTGTTGCCACTAAGGCGGGTTATCGTATCACAGATCCATCCTTTGCCTTCACGGCCGACGACGATACCAACTCTTTGGCAGGAGACATCCAGATCAGCGGCCCCGGACTTCTGGAGGTTCTTGCGGGCAGAGATCTCGACCTTGGTTCCGCGCCCGCCTTTGGAACAACCGGGCGGGGAGCCGGCCTGATCAGCGTCGGAAATGCAAGAAACCCAGCACTGCCTTTCGGGGGTGCTGAGATCATTGCTGGCTCGGGGATCGGGTTCTCTGCGGGTTTGGCGGGTGGTGTTCTTGACTATGCATCATTCTTGGATGAGGTGGAGAAGGAGGATAGCCTCCAAGGTTACTTGGAGTCGCTGCTCCAGGAGTTTGGCGTAACGGATGTGGATGCCTTGGATGCAGAAAGCCAGGCGCGTGTGGCATTGAGCCTTTTCTACCGGGTTCTTCGCAACACGGGACGATTGAACAAAGAAACCGGGAGTTACGAAACTGGATTTGCCGCTATTGAGTCGCTCTTCGGACCCACCTCGGGGAAAACCGGTGAAATCAAAACACAGCAGCGAAGCATTCGGACAGCGACCGGGGGGGCGGTCAGCCTCTTTGCGCCAAACGGCGGGCTCCGCTTGCAGGAGGCTCTCACAGATGGGCAGGAGAGTTTAACTCCGCCAGGAATTGTCACCGAGTATGGCGGAGGGATCTCGATCTTCACGGATACCGACGTTGATATTGGGGTGTCGCGAATCTTCACCCTTCGAGGAGGGGATGTCGTGATCTGGGCCTCTACTGGAGATATCGCCGCCGGGAAATCCTCCAAGACTCTCCAGACTGCCCCACCCACTCGCGTCCTGATCGATCCTGCCAGTGCGGACGTCGAAACCGACCTCTCCGGTCTAGCCACAGGCGGGGGAATCGGCGTGCTCGCAACAGTTGAAGGGATCGAGCCGGGTGATGTCGATCTCATCGCGGTCGAGGGGATTGTTGACGCCGGGGATGCTGGAATCCGTTCATCCGGGAATTTGAATATCTCTGCGACAGCGGTTTTGAATGCTGGCAACATTCAGGCGGGAGGGACCTCTACGGGCGTTCCGTCTAGCGTGACTCCGACTTCCGCGCCCGCACCGGTTGCACCGGCTCCGACGTCGTCCACTGCTGCAGTGAACGCCGCTTCTCAGGAAGCGCTACAGCAGGCGACCCAGAAGCAGGAAATCGAGGAGCCGCCGTCCACGATTACCGTCGAAGTCCTCGGATATGGAGGAGGAGAGGACGATCAGAACCAAGGATGAGATCTGACGAAAGAGTTCATTGGGGATATGAAAACATCTCACACAAAAATCCGTTTAAAATTTCCGATGGCGCTTGTTCTTGTGCTCCTTCTGATTTCGTGGAGATCTGCATTTTGCGCCGATTATAACTCCCTTCTTCCTAAGGCAGATTCTGGCGATGCGGCTGCACAGTTTGAAGTGGGACGCGCTTTACTGCTCGGGCAGGGCGTTAGCCGCGATGAAAAAAAGGCGTTTGAGTGGTTCAGCAAAGCTGCTGAACAGGACCACGCCGAGTCGATCGCAGGCTTGGCGGTGATCTATCGAGAGGGCCGGATTGTTGCGAAAGACGAGGAGCGGGCCAGGGCGCTTTTTGAAAGGGCGGCTGAAGGCGGATCATTAATGGCTGCCTACAATCTGGGGATCATGTTCATGAATGGAGTAGGGGGCCGAACGGATTGCTCCCGCGGGCGGCGCCTCATGGAAAAAGCTGCTGAAGTCGACTTTAAGTCTTCACGACGCGATTTGGCGCTCGCTTATTATCACAGCGCCATGGAACTGCAGGACAGCAGCAGCTACCAGCGCGCCTATTTCTGGGCTGAAAAGGCTGCCAGCAACGGTGATCCGCAGGCCCAAAATCTCTTGGGGGTCTTGTATCAACATGGAAAAGGAATCGGGCAGGACAATAACAAAGCTGCCTTATGGTATGAGAGATCGGCCCGGCAGGGGAACGCCAAGGCGCAGGCCAATCTTGGAGATCTCTATGCATTGGGAAAGGGAGTCAAGACAGACGCCATCCAAGCGCTCATGTGGTTCTATTTATCTGCTGATCAAAATGAAGTGACTGCCATCAACTCCTTGGCTGACTATGAAAAAGGTCGGAGCGTGACAGAGAAAGCAACCGCACGGAAACTGGCAGATAGTTTCGCCGTCAAAGCCGAGTAAAATCATTTTCCCGAGGCTCTGATTGCTTTAGCAGCCTCTCTGGCAGCTTGGAGATGGAGTTCGTTATAAGCCGTCTGCCCGTAGATGGCTCGAACGGAATCGTCCACCGACAATTGAGCATCCTTCCAAGTGGCTTTGTATTCTTCACTGGAGGGCTGAGCCCCTGATTCTTGCACGGCAGCGGCGAAATCCTCTGCCATTGCATCCAAGGTAGCTTGTTGATCGGCAGGAATGGGGCGTTCTGGATCGGGGGGAGCAAAGGCTGCTGGAAGCGATGCCCCCACACCATCGGGCAACGCAACCTCAACAGTGGTCTCGGTTGGAACACCTGAGGCAAGTAGCGCATTCGGTTGGCTGGGGAAGTTCGGCGATGGGCTTGAAAGAACTCTGAAAGTTCCGGATGAAGCTCCAGGGGGTGCTGGTTTTGTATTTTGATCTCTCCGCGAATCAGGCGGCTGATTCGGTGGCTGTTTTCGTGCTGCCCCTTGGCCACTCGACTGCGTCAGCGGTCCAAGGTGCTCTTGCTGGGCATGCGGAGATGAGCTGCTTGCTGGGGAAGGGAGGTTTAGAGAGCTCTCTGCTTTGGCGTTTAATGCGGGTGGTGGAGCGGGAGCGATGGGCGCAACGTTCCTCTTCTCCTGCTGCTGCGATGACTGACTCAACAGGAAATATGATCCCCCTCCTACAACTGTCACGCCAAGAACTATTAACAGGAGAAGCTGTGTTCTATTCATAAAAAAGAACAGGTGCAGAGGCATAGCCCCTGCACCTGTCGGTTTGACTTAGTTAGTTGTTAACAATCTCTCATTACCAGAGAACAAGACCGCCATCGCCAATGCGATCAGCAGCCATCAATCCTGTGTCGATGCCAGCTGTTCCGAGGTTGGTTGGGATCTGTGCAGCCACTGCGTTGCGGAACAATGTTTGTCCGGCGTCCGCAGGACTTGTCGGGATCATGAAGTGCTGCTTGCTCCAGTAGGTGTAGGAACCATTTTTGATGTTGGCAAACGTGGTATCGAGTGCGCCGCCACCATCCGACAGAGAAACGCCATCAAACTTAATGATGCGCGCTCCTGCGCCGGTTGCGGTGTTGAGATCGCTGCCGGTTCCGATGTAACCAAGCATGTATCCAAACGCACTGGCCGCTTTCATCACCTTGGAAAGGTCCCCTCCCGAGTAGTAACCACCGTTGCCATTGTTCACGGGAGCTGAGGCATTTACCTCACCTGCGTCCGTTGTCACTTTATATTGAACAACGGGGTTGGCAATGCCGTAGCCGGTAACAGCAAGGACCGTAGCGCGCGTTCCTGAGGAGGGCGTACGACCAATCAGGTAAACCAGATTGGAGTCGCCTTCGGCTCCTAGGCCGGAAGCCGTCACTGTTCCTTGATACGCAAGGGCGCGGAACTGCTCAGCCGAGATGTTAGTGATCGTTCCAGGCGTGGATTCATTGACGATGAACACAAATGGGGTGATGCCCACGATCGTGTCGTCAACATCTACATCTGAGTATCCGAGCAGGGAACCTGACTCCGCAGTTGCCGTCGAAGCATACACGTCCGAGAAGCCCATCGTTGCTGTGGCAACCTCTGTGGCCGTTGATGTGGTGTTCTCTCCACCGGCAACCGATGAGCCGCTGAGGGGAACGGTAGCCGCAGGAATGAAGTTGCGTGATTTACCAATCACTGCCGCTTCTACCCCTTCGGACGAGCCTTCAAACGAACAATAGATCGTGTAGGTATCATTAACGCCAATATTTCCGATGAATGTCGCATATTTGGCTTTGCTGAGCCCATCGCCTCCTGCTTTTTCGCTATAAGTGTAGCGGTCGTTGCTGATTGCAGCGAGGATCGAATTGTAAACAGCACCTCGGAATGCGGTCGAACCGGTGAGGCGAATCGTGTAATCCGTTGCGAAAGCCGAAGACGCAAATGCGAGAGCGGCAGCACATGTGAGAAGTGATTTGATTTTCATAATAATTTTAGATGGTTAATTTTTTAGGCTTTAAGGTTTTGATTGCGACGGCGAACAAAGAATGCGATGGCAAGGCCAGACATTCCGAGTAGAGCGTAGGTGGATGGTTCCGGGATGGCGTAGATATCACCGTTTTGCCGGATGACGAATGTTGTCTCAAGTGTTCCTGTGCTCGATCCGGAAGCCGGATTGAGGAGGCGATAAACGTCAAGTGCCCCCTCGACATTGCTCACACCTGCAAACGAACCGTTGCTCACAGCACCCATGTTCTGCTCGATATCAGGAAGCGCGATGAAGTCGGTGCCTCCCACGTATTCCGACCAATCGCCAACAACGCTTTTGGCTACCTCGGCACCCCTGCCTAAGCTGGCTGGAGTTGTTGTAGCTGTCTGCGTGTTAAACACGTTCTGCATGCCCATAATGCTCGTTGCAGAAGCAGCGCGTTGGGACTGGAGAGTCACAGAAGGAGCCGTGCTGCCCGTAACCAAGTTGGTACGCGCTTTCGACAAGTAGATTGTCTGAGCAGCGTCACCGTTGACTACTGGATCGGAGTTGATGTTGGATTTGACGCCAGCAATACCCCAGAAGAGGGTTGCATCTGAGAACCAGCCAGCTCCGAAAGCTGCTTCTAAGTCCGTGTTGATGTTTGCGATGAATCCGACGTTCGAGTTATCGCGGAAGCTGGTGGCAAGGCCCAGATTGAACTGGTAAACCGAGCTTGCTCCACTGCGGAACCCGAGGACGAGATCCCCGTTGTCGAACGTGACAACCGCTGCTTTCGCAGAATTGGCTGTCAGCGCCGCACCAGCCAGCGCGATGAGCGCAAACCGGGTGAGTTTTGATTTTATCATGTTTTTTGGTTTTTGGTTTGTATGGCAGCGGCGCAAACCATCCGTACAAGCATGAACATGGCCGTCTGACGTGCCAAGAGATCGGGGAAAATCCGCCCGCTGACGAGGGAAGTATTGTTACGATTTCGTCACAATCAACGCCCTCCGGGCGAAAAGCGAAAAGCGAAAAGCTGAAAGTGGAAAACCAGGGAGCGGGCGCGGATCGTATAATCTGCAATTGGATTCACCATGAAGCTCCTGAAGAGCATGAATATCAATGTATTAGGTTTGTCCAGCACCGTCGATCTCATCCATCCAACGGGTAGCGGTACCCCCGCATGCCGGATTACTTTTTTGAAAGCCTTCCCTTCATGCGGCTTCATGATCTTCGTGGTAAACTCCGGTATGTGGGCGTGAGGGGTCTGTCGCGCGTATTGACGCCTTTTTGGGAGAGCGAAAAGCGAAAAGCGGAAACCTGAGGGCAGCCTTGACATTTCGATTTATGGCATCATGGTGCCAAACATGAGGACAACGATTGACATCCATGATGCCATTTTAAGGGAGTTGAGGGAGGTCTCGGCGAGGGATCGGCGGCCGTTCCGGGTGGTCGTACAGGAAACGCTTCAGCGCGGTCTGGCGGGGAAGGGAGCCGCCGCGAAGACGATCCGGATCGAGCCCCGGGCGGTTGGGGTCAAAACCGCATTCCGGGGACTCAGCATGAACCAGCTCTACGACGAGCTCGAATCCCGATGATCGTTCCGGATGCCAACATTTTGATCTACGCTTACGATACGACGTCGCCGCACCACGTGAAGGCAAAGAGCTGGTGGGAGGCGGCCTTGTCCGGCAGCGAGCCGATCGGCATCCCGTGGGTCGTCGTGCTCGCCTTCACCCGCATCCTGACGCATCCGTCGGTTTGTACGGAGCCGATGACCGTGAAGCAGGTGAGGAAGCGCGTCGGCCAATGGTTTAACCAGCCCCACGTCCGCCTGCTGGCACCGGCTGCGGAGACCATCGCCTTGTTTTTCGAGTTGCTGGAAGCCGCCGAGCTCGGCGGCAACCTTTCAACAGACGCCCTGATTGCCGCGCACGCCAAGGAAAATGGAGCCGTTGTCTATTCCAGCGACCGCGATTTTGACCGGTTTCCTGCGGTCAAATGGAGGAACCCACTCGCGTAGGCGGGCGATGCTCCGTCAGCGCCGACTTTTGCCTTGGTGGTTGGTAACCGCCACCGGCCAACAGGCGAGAGGGGAGCCGGGATGAAGGGAGTGTAAAACTGTTCGTTCTTGTCCCGGACGAGAAGTCGTTTTATGTTTTGCCTATGCAAGCTCACCGCGCTGAAACGACTCTGGCTGAGGATGGGATCGTAACAATCCGCGACACTCCGTTCCGCCGCGGGGAATCCGTCGAGGTGATCGTTTTTCCATTTGCTCCCCCTGCAGACCCAGCCGCGAGCGATCCTCTTCATGGCATTCCGATGACTTTTCTCCCTCCTCCAGAGCCCCTGGGCGAAGCCAAGACTCCGAAGGAACTGTTGGAGATTTTTCGCCGGTTGCAGCAGACCGTTGGCCTGACTCAAGCTGATGCCTCTGCATGGAAGCAGACCGTTGCGGAGGCCAGGCGGTAAAGTACCGTGATCCACCTTGACGCGAACTTTCTGATTGAGGCGTTGCTTCCCGGTAGCGCGGCGGAGACCCGGGTTGTCGAGTGGCTTCACCGCGGAAATCGCTCGGAATCAGCACCTTAGCTTGGGGGGAATTTCTCTGCGGACCCATTTCAAATGCAGCTGAATCTCTGGCGCGACAACTCCTGCCGCACGCGGAGCGCTCGGATGCCGAGTCGGCGGCAAGCCTTTTCAATCTGACAGGCCGACGCTCCAAAAGTTTCGCAGACTGCTGCATCGCGGCAACTGCGATGCGGGTCGGTGTTCCTTTGGCGACCAGCAACCGGAAGGATTTCCTCCCGCTCACCACGCATGGCCTGGTTCTGTCGGATGAGGAGGGAAACCCGAAAATTGAAGGCTGAAAGCGGAAAGCGGAAAACCAGCGAGCGCCCTGAACACGGATCCTATATTCCGCAATTGGGTTCACCGTGAAGCTCCTGAAGACCAGGGAGGTCAGTGTATTAAGTGGGCCAGCGCCGTCGATCTCGTCCAACGGGTAAAGGTACCCCCGCATGTTGGATCACTTTTTTGAAAGCCTTCCCTTCATACTCTTCATGATCTTCGTGGTAAACTCCGGCCTGGGCGTGAGGGGTCATGACGCCTTTTCTGGAAAACAGATCATGCTTTCACGGTAGGCTCTCGGCTTTCGTTGACTGCTACAGAATACCATTCCCGGTCCGATGATTGATGGATGAGAAGGGGGAAATCGACGGACGCCACAGCCCTTGTTCCGCCGTAGTTTTGTCGAAGGCGAAAGGGCATCCCTCCAGGTTTTGGCCCGCCGCTGGAGGGCGATGCTCCGTCAGCGCCGACTTTCGCCTTGGTGGTTGGTAACCGCCACCGTCGAGCTGGCGAGTGGGGGGGCCGGGATGAAGGGAGAGAGTCAGACTGCCGATGGGCAGGAAAACGTTGCCTCTAAGGCAGCGGCGGTTTCGTTCGGGGGCAGAACCGCTTCGGCCTGACACCAGACCCGGAGAACATCCGGGCAGAAATCGATACCGCCCGGCCACTCGACGGTAAGCCCGTTTGTACGGCCTTGCAAAAAAAGGGCGGGATCGCGCAGGGGGTCGTCCGGGGCGAGGGCAGGTGCCAGATCAAGCCGGGCGCTGAAGCCATCCGAGAACGTCAGTTGCACGCGGAAGCCTTCCAGAAAGTTGATGTTGGTGACTCTCATGGCAGTGGAGCGATGCGGTTCAGCGGGCGTCCGGCCCTCATATTATCCCACTCCTGCATTAATTCCCCCTGGTGCAGAGCGGCCCACTCGATAACTTGCCCGAGAACTCTGGGAGGGAGCTTGCCGACCATCACCGCAAAATCGCCGATACGAATAGATGCCTCCCACTCCCCGCTCACGGCATGAAAGTGCGGCGGGTTGTGCTCTGCACGCGTGTTGATGAAAATGCTCACCGGGCCCCATTCGGAAATTTTCGGCATGGGATGGATTGTGTCATCGGGCGTTCAGTCAGTCAACAACCTGGCTGCAACCTGACTGCAAACAGCCCCACAGGGACCGGTTCCATCCGGTCCGATGATTGATGGATGAAGGGGGAAATCGACGGACGCCACGGAGGGCATCCCTCCAGGTTTTGGGTCGCCGCTGGAGGGCGATACTCCGTCAGCGCCGACTTCACGGGGCGTCCCTTCTTCAAGGCTGTCAGCGGAACAGATCGCTGTGCGTGCCGGTGCGCTCGAAGCAAACGTGCGTGTCCTTTTCCGTAAGAGCATAGATCAGCACCCAATCTGGCTCGATATGGCAATCGCGACTGCCTGCAAAATGGCCGCGCAGCGGGTGGTCTTTGAATTGTTCCGGCAGAGAGCCTCCCTCTACGAGCACTTCAAGCACGCTCTTGAGTTTCGCCATGTCGCTGCCCCGCTTGTCCATGCGCTTGACGTCCTTTTTGACCCGGAATTGGGGTCCCGCGTATTGACGCCTTTTCGGGAAGCGGGGCTGTTGTCTATTCCGAGACTTGAAAAGTGGAAAGTGAAAATCTGAAAGCGGATGGCGACGTGATTGACAGATATATGGTTTTCTGGGAATCTGTAGAAATGAAAACAACGCTGGAGATTCCGGACGAGGTTTATCGCGAGCTGAAAATCCGGGCGGCCCGCGAAGGGACTACTCTGACAAAGCTCATTGCCTCCGCCCTGGGATCGGCGCTGAGCCGTCCTTCGGGCATGGCCCCTCCGGTGCGAACGTTGAAAAAGCGGGACGAGCAGATGATTCGTGAATGGATGGAAAATGAGGCTCCCTTCTTGGAGGCCATGCGAGGGCCGGTGTTCGGAGAGGGAGCCGTTGCCGACCTGCTTGGAGGACGCCGGTGAAAATTGTGGTGGACGCCAGCGTGTTCCTGGCCTTCGCAATTCCGGAGGAAAACGAGCATGGGGAGGCGGCGAGATTTTTTGCCTATTGCCAGACCGAGAAGCATCAGATCCTGTTCCCGACCCTCGCTCTGGCGGAGGTCGCGGGAGGGGTGGCTCGAAGGAAGCGCGATCCAGACAAGGCGAATCTGGCGGTTGCGCGGATGCAACGTTTTACGGGCGCCAAATTTTTCCCGTTGTCGGAGGAAGCCGCAGGGACCGCGGCCAAACTGGCTGGCCGCTACTTTCTTCGCGGCGCGGATGCGATCTATTGTCAGCTTGCGCGGGAAAAGGGTGCTCCCCTGGTCACCTTCGACCTGGAAATCCGCGAACGCCTGGCGGGTGTGGTAACGGCGCTATCCCCGCAGGCCTGGATGGATTCAATTTGACGAGGACGGAACGAGTGAAATCGGATGTGGGGCCAGTCCCGAATGGCTCTTAAGATGGGGGGGATGCTGCCCCTACAGGGCAGGGACGCAATTTCTCCAAGACCCAGGGCGGCGCTGGCGCTTGCCCTGGGCTATGGGATGAAGCCCCCTTGGGGCTTAGAAGTGGGATGTGGGGCCAGTCCCGCTTATTGACGCATTTTCTGGAAAACGGATCATGCTTTCACGGGATGCTCTCGGCCTTCGTTGCCTTCTACAGAATACCATTCCCGGTCCGATGGTTGAAGAGGGGGAATCGACGGACGCCACGGAGGGCATCCCTCCAGGTTTTGGCCGGTCGCTGGAGGGCGAGGCTCCGTCGTCATCGTCGGCTTTTTCCGGGATATTGACCGCGCGGAATGCTCTACGCTGGGCGCGGAGTGATGAGTTTCAGCCGGGGGAAATACCGGCGCAAGTAGCCCCGGTCAATGGCTGCAAGGCCGCTACATTGGATCTGGGCATGAGCGGCGATCAAAAAATCCGGAATCAGATGTTCGCGCGGTCCGCCTTCCCGGCGGTAGCGCAGATGGATTTCACCTGCCAGAAAGGCAGCTTCCGGCGAGATCTCTTCGTAGCTGGTGGCTAGAAGGGAGAGATCCCGAAGGACAGCAGCGGGGTTCGGATGGCCAGGCGAGATCTCCGCAAAGGTGACCGGGCACATGCACAGCTGCCCGGAGCGGGCGGCTTGCTCAAGAAGTGTCTGCCAACCCTCATAACCAGATTCCTTCTTGCGGATACACCAGATCACCGATGCGTCGATGGCCGTCTTCAAGGCGCATCCGGTTTGCCGGGCAGTTCGACCGGCCCACGAAGTTCATCCAGAATCTGCCGGGCATCCTGGTCGGGGAACGGATCTTTCCACCCGGATCGAAGTTGATCCCAATCGGCCGGGGAAATCGCTTTGGAGGCTTTGAGGTAGGGAGCCTCCTCGTCAAAATCCAGAACATCTCCAGGCTCGAGCTTCAAGCGCCTGCGCAGCGAGACCGGAATCGTGATTTGCCCCTTCGATGTAAGGGTTCCTTGCATGTACGAAAAAGTAAGGAGATTCTTGCTGACATGCAATCAGATTTTTCAGCTGCGCGAGCCAACGGATACGGGCGGAGTGAGGCGGAAAAGCTGAAATCTGAAACGTGACGGAATTGATCAGCGGCTGAACGCGGGAGCGCAGAGTGCAGCGGAGAAATCGACGGAGGTCACCCCTCCAGGTTTTGGGCCGCCTCTGGAGGGCGATGCTCCGTCGGCGCCGTTAGACCACGATCCCGAGGTCGCCGATCCGGCTGAGCGTCAGGCCGTTGAGGGCTGGGGTCTCTGCGGCCATCTGTCGGAAGACGTCCTCGATCGTGCCGATCCCGTTGGTTCCGGCGAGGGCGAGGATCAGGTCGCGGAGGATTTCCCAATCGTCCCGTGCGTTGCCCGGCGGCTGGATTGCCTGGTTGAGGCGCTGCAGGCGTCCTTTCACATTGATCATCGAGCCGCGCTTTTCGGCCCAGGCGCTCGAGGGCAGGACGACCGCGGAGTGAGCAGTTGTCCGGTTGGCCAGAATTCCCATCGAGACCAGCACATCGAGGCGCATGAGGGCGGCCTCGGAGATCCCGCAGTCGACCGCGTCCTCGCCGAGGACGACGAGTCCGGAGATCGTTCCGTTTTCGACGCCCGAGACGATTCCGGGAAGCCGTCCGGTGGCCACGCCAAGAAGCTTTGCGCCGGAGGTATTCGGGTTGCCGTCGTCCGAGACCAAAAATCCATCCCCCTGCTGCGGGCGGGGGAGGACGTCGAGGTTCTCGATCCCGAGGGATTTTGCGAGGCGTGCCACGAGGAAGAGCTCCTCGTTTGTCATGCGGGCGGAGGCAATGATGGCCGTCTCTTTTGCTGGACGGCCCTTGAGCTTGGCCGCTGCCACTTCGAGCGCACGCGACCATTTTGCCGGGACCTCCTCGCCGCGGACGAACGGTTCTTTGAGGCGGTCGTCGCTGTGGAGGTAGTGAAAATTGAGCCGGTGGCTGTCCGGCATCCAGCACGAATTGACGAGGTCATTTTCGCGCGGGGTGATCCGGTGGACGACGTTCTCGCGGCTCGAGATGAGGATGTTCGTGCCGGTGCCGCATGTGACATCGATGCTCTTGGTTTCCTTGAGGAACCAGACGCGCATCTTGAAGCGGAAATCCTTGCTCGTGAGGGCGCCGACCGGGCAGATGTCGACGGTGTTGAGCGAGTAGTTGCTGTCGAGGCGCTTGCCCGGATAGACCGAGAGCGTCGTGTGGCTGCCGCGGTTCAGGAAGCCGAGCACGTCATCGTGCGCGATCTCCTGCATGAACCGGATGCAGCGCGAGCACATGATGCAGCGCTCGTCATCGAGGACGATCCGCTCGCCAAGGTCGACGCGCTTGGGCTTTTTGACTTTGTCCTCGACAAACCGCGATTCCCCCTTGCCAAACTCAACGGAAAATTCCTGGAGCCGGCACTCGCCGGCCTGGTCGCAGATCGGGCAGTCGAGCGGGTGGTTGATGAGGAGGAATTCCATCACGCCATTCCTGCACTCCTCGACCATCGGGGACGTCGTCTTGACGCCCATGCCGTCCGAGACTTCCGTGGCGCAGGAGATCGCCGGGCGCGGGCCCCACGCGATCTCCGGGCGTCCGTCCGCGCCGAGCACCGGCTTCCGGTCGGGCGTCATTTTTGGCATGCCCATCTCGACGAGACACATGCGGCAGTTGCCCGGCGAGCTGAGCTTCGGATGGTAGCAATAGTGCGGGATGAACTTCCCGCTTTTCATGCAGGCCTCAATCAGGCGGGTGCCTTTGGGGAACTGCTTCCATTCCCCGTCCACCTGCACGTTGACCATTGTGACTTCCGTCGCCGTTCCGCTCATTTTGAAAAGTGTTCCTGGTAAAATTCGCCGTCCGTGGCGGCTTCGATGCGAATACGTATCGACGGGAGTGGTTCTTTCGGCAAGAAAAACCCGCCGGGCAGGCGCGATTCTCGTTGCGTCCGGCTCCCGGATTTTCATGATGTCCGGGTTTGAAGACGATCACGATATTTACGGATGGCGGGTGCCTGGGGAATCCGGGACCTGGCGGCTGGGCGGCGATCTTGCGCTACGGCACGAGCGAGCGGGAGATCTCCGGGGGCGAGCCTGCGACCACCAACAACCGGATGGAGCTCCGCGCCGCGATCGCCGCCCTCGCCACGCTCAAGGAGGCTTGCGAGGTCACCGTGCACACCGACTCGCAGTACCTCAGGCAGGGGATCACCGCATGGATCCATGCCTGGAGGGCAAAGGGCTGGACCACCGCCGGGAGGAAACCGGTCAAAAATGCCGACCTTTGGCGCGAGCTCGATGCCCAGGCCCAACGGCACCGGGTCACCTGGAAATGGCTCAAGGGCCACGCCGGACACCCGGAAAACGAGCGCTGCGACACCCTCGCCGGCGTCGAGATCGCCAGGATCCAACGCACCCACACGCGCGCCCAGCTCGCAGATTGCCTCGAGGCGTTCCGCGCTCCCGCCCCTCCCGCGCAGCCGTCGCTCGGGATTTAGCAGGGGTAGAAACAGGCCCCTCACAGGAAAGAGAGAGTCAGAACTTTTGGTTCACACGAAGGCACGAAGACGCGAAGGATTGAGGGCCATTGACAATCCTTTTGCAGCCTTCCTTGAAAGTCGCCGACCCGAAGTTGATCAGCAGGCCGAGCGGCAGGTTCAGGAGGCGAAGATAGGTGAGGACTTGCTTGGAATGGACGGGGGACAGGTTTTCCACGGACTTCAATTCCACCAAAACGGTGCCTTCGATGATCAGGTCTGCCCGAAAGCCCTCCTCAAATGTGAACCCGGCGTAATGGATGGCAATGGCTTTCTGGCGTTCAACCTCCAAGCCATGATCTCGCAACATCTTTGCCAGCACGACCTCATAAACCGTCTCCAACAGCCCAGGCCCCAAGTCCCGATGCAAACGAAACGCACAATCCACAAGGATTGCTGCAATCGCCTCCTTGTCCTTTCGTGCCTTCGTGTCTCCGTGTGAGTCAGCCATGCTTTCCCATTCCTCCGAAACCAGGCGTCAGCTTACGGTTTGCCCGACGTGCTGATGCGCTGGAAGTCGCGAATTCGCTTCGCTGCTAGCCCGGCAGGGGGAAGCGCGCGGTGAAGGCGGTGACTTTCTTGCGGAGCTCTGCGAGCGCGGCGTCATCGGTCCGGACCTGGAGCGCGGCGTGGATGAAGTCGGCGACCTGCATCATGTCCTCCTCGCCGAGCCCGCGAGTTGTCATCGCGGGGGTGCCGATCCGGATGCCACCGGTCTTGCTGATCGGCTCGGTATCGAACGGGATGGCATTTTTGTTTACCGTGATCGCGGCCTTGTCGAGCGTCGTCTGGGCGTCGACGCCATTGAGCCCCTGCGGGCGGAGGTCGACGAGCATGACGTGATTGTCGGTCCCGCCGGAGACGATCCGGTGGCCGAGCATCGAGAGCCGGGCGGCGAGGGCTTTTGCGTTGCTGGCGACCTGCCGCGCGTATTCCTGAAATTCCGGTTTGAGGGCCTCGCGGAAGCAGACCGCCTTGGCCGCGATGACGTGCATGAGCGGCCCGCCCTGGACGCCGGGAAACATCTGCGAATCGACCTTCTTGGCAAACTCGGCCTTGCACAGGATGAGGCCTGCGCGCGGACCGCAGAGGCTCTTGTGGGTCGTTGTGGTGACGAAATGCGCGTGGGCAACCGGCGAGGGATGCACGCCGCCGGCAACGAGGCCCGCAATATGGGCCATGTCCACAAAGAGGTAGGCCCCGACAGAATCCGCAATCGCCCGCATCCGCTCGAAATCGATCGTGCGAGAGTAAGCAGACGCTCCGGCGGTGATCATCTTGGGCTTCACCTCAGCCGCCTGGCGCGCGAGCGCATCGTAGTCGATCATCTCGGTCTCCTGGCTCACCCCGTAATGGTGGACCTCGTAAAGTTTCCCGGAAAAATTCGCCTTATGCCCGTGCGTGAGGTGCCCGCCGTGGGCGAGGTCCATCGTGAGGATCCGGTCGCCGGGGGTCAGCACGCTGAAATAGACCGCCATGTTCGCCTGGCTTCCGCTATGCGGCTGGACGTTGGCGTGGTCGGCCCCGAAGAGCTCCTTCGCCCGCTCGAGGGCGAGCGTTTCGACGACGTCCACATATTCGCAACCGCCGTACCAGCGGCGCCCCGGGTAACCTTCGGCATACTTGTTCGTCAGGCACGAACCTTGCGCCTCCATCACCGCGCGGCTCGTAAAGTTTTCCGAGGCGATCAGCTCGATGTGTTCGAACTGGCGCTCGTGCTCGTGGCTGATGGCGGAGGCAATTTCCGGGTCAGCGGCGGCGAGCGCCGGAAATTCGTTGGCGGATGCGGATGTCGTCATGGGTGATGTGTTGATTTTCTTTAAGAGGTTTGGGAGGGCGCGCGCAATCGTCTCCTTGCACTTTTCGTAAACCGCGCGGCCCTGGCCGATCGGGTCCGGCACGTCCGGGCTCCCCGGCTCGTCGCCCAGCAGGAGCGTGGCCTTTTCAGCCGACTCCGGAAAAAAGAGCTCCAGGATTCTGAGGTGATCGCGGGTCATGACGAAGACGTGGGTGGCGCGGTCGAGGACGTCTTCGGTGACCGGCTGGCTGCGGAGCTTCGAGATGTCGATGTTATCGGCCGCCAGCACGCGCACGGCGTCCGTGCTCGGCGGCTGGCCGGTGCCCGCGCTGAGTCCGGCGGATTCCACCGAGATCCCCCTGAGCCCCTCGGTCATCTTACGGAAGAGACCCTCCGCCATCGGGCTCCGGCAGATGTTGCCGGTGCAGACAAACAGGATGTGTCGGCGCGCTGAGCTCATGAGGGAATCACACTAGAGGCAATGCGCGCCAAGTCAACCGCCCGCGCGGCCAAAATCCCGCCGATCAAGTCGAAAAAAGCGCGTTCCGAAGCTTCGAGAGCTCGGTTTGTTCGGCGAGCTTTTTCGTGACCCCGCGGAGGCGGCGTCCGAGCGTGCCGGCGACCCCGATGAGGATCCGGATCCCGGCCTCCTGGTAGGTGTTGATGTAGTCCTCGAGGTCCTGCCTTGTGATCATCCAATATTGGCTTGGCTCAATGGTGACGACCGAGCAGACAGCGCTTGCGGGGTCGAAGAGGTCGACCTCGCCGACCCATTCGCCCTGCCGGATCGACCCCAGCAGGATCTCCTTGCCGTTGTCAACATGCCGGGCATGCAGCAGGCCGCTGATGATGAAAAACAGCTTGCCGTGAGGCAGCCCCTCCTCGATGAGGGTGTCTCCGGGATTCGCCAGATGGAAGCTTCCGTACGAGCTGAGCGTATCCCGGTCCTCTTTGGTGAGATCGGCGACGAGCCCGACGGCGGGCAGTTGCGGGGTGGTGATTGACATGGGTCCTTGCAATCAGATTTTTCTCGCCCGCACAAGGATCTAAATCCCGCCCGCCGGGACAGGTCGCCCACGCAGGCCGAGCATCAGCATCGCCGCTCCCGTGAAGAGGGACTGGATCCCGTAAAGCAGGCCGACGACCCAGCCTGAGTCTGCCGGCCAGCGGGCGTAGATCATCCCGCCCAGCACCAGCGCGGCCAACCCGTTCAGCAGAAGCCAGATCCAGGCCGGGTTTTCCCGCATCCGCAACGAGGTCGCCACGCACGCGATGCCCTCGGAAAAAAAGACGGCCGCCAGGATCAGCGTCAGCGCCGCCATCCCGGCCACCGAGTAAAAGAAGAGCGCCGAGCCGGCAGCCATCCGGATCACGCCAGAGACGACGGACAAAAACCGGTGCGGACGATGGCCGACAAAAACCGCTTGGAAGAGGGCGACGAGCCCGCTCACCAGGCACAGGGCCCCGAGGAGCCGCGTCAGGATCAGCCCGAAGATTTCCGGATCCAGCACGGCGCAGATGCCTGCAACGACAGAAATGCCAGCGCCAAAAGTCAGCCATCCTTTTCCGGGGAGGGCGCTCTGAGGGGTTTTCATGGTCAGGTCCCCCGCCTTTTGAATGTGGGTTGGCTCATGCGGAACGCCTACCAGATCCAGCCCCTTCGCCAAAGCAAAATCCCTCCTGCGGGATCGCGGAAATTCTCCCACTTTTCGTTTGCCACGAATGATCGGTGTGGTAGTGATAAGGGCCTCTGCCGACCGAAGGGTCCGTTTTTGACTTAGCTCACGGAGTCTTGGCCGACCGGAGGGCTCCTGAACTTCCGATGTTGTTAAATCCATTACTAGCCTCAACGCTCACGCGCTACGCCCCGAGTATTTTCGACGACGGGGAAAGCTTTGCCGGCTGGCTGACGAACTCGATTTTGGTCGGCGTCATGGTCTCGATCTTCGTGATTTGGGTCTGCCACCGGGCCACGGCGCAGATGACGCTGATCCCCGGGGCGCGGCAAAATTCGTTTGAGGCCGTCGTGCAGGGTCTCTACGACATGCTCGAGGGGATCGTCGGGTCGCACATGATCGGGCGGACGTTTTCGTTGCTCGCGACGCTTTTCATCTTTATTCTGGCCTCGAACTGGTTTGCGCTGCTGCCCGGGGTGGGATCGATCGGCTGGGGCGAGACGGCCCCCGGGTTCCTGCGAAGCCTGCCCTCGGTCGAGACCCCTCTCCTGCGGCCGACCACCGCCGACCTCAACATGACGCTCGCGATGGCCGCGATCTTCATGGTCATGTGGCTCTACTGGGCGCTCAGCGAGGTCGGGGTCAAAAACTTTTTGAACCACCTCTTCGGGGTAAAGGGCGGCCTGAAGGGAATCATGGCGCTGATCCTGATCCCGATCTTCTTTTTTGTCGGGATCATCGAGGTCGTCTCGATCCTCTTCCGCCCGGTCTCGCTGTCCCTGCGGCTTTTTGGCAACGTCTTTGCGGGCGAGAACCTGCTCGCGACGATGATCACGCTGGGCAGGGACATGAACCTGCCCGAGTGGCTCGCCTACATCGCATCGGTCACGATCCCGATCCCGTTCTACTTCCTGGAGCTCCTTGTCGGGGTGCTCCAGGCTACCGTCTTTATGCTCCTCTGCGCGGTCTACATCCAGCTCGCGACGACCCACGACGAGGAGGAGCACTAACCCCTTTTCCGCCGGGACCGTGGCAAGACTGCGGGCGGCGGGGAAACCAACAAAAAACATACCAAACATGAATCCATACCTCATCGCAGAAGCAGCCGCAGCGGCTGCCGGTGTCACGGGCAGCTTAACCCTCGCGGTTGCTGGAGCCGGATCCGCCCTCGGAATCGGAATGATCGGCGCCAAGGCGGTCGAAGCCGTCGGCCGGAATCCGGGTGCCTCCGGAAAAGTGCTCACCCTGAGCATCATCGGCATGGCGCTCGCGGAAGCGATCGCGATCTACGCCCTCATCCTCGCCTTCGGAGGACGCTGACAAACTTTGCCGGGGTGCGGGCGACCGCCCGCCACCCCGGCAACTCCCCAATTTTTTAGACCATGGACGCGATCACGCAACTACTCACCGACTTCGGGGTCAGCTGGCCGAAATTTATCGCCCAGGTCATCCTGTTTTTGATCGTTTACACCGTACTCCGCAAATTTGCCTTCGGCCCGGTCGTGGCGATGTTTGAGGAGCGCCGCCGCCGGATCGAGGAGGGGCAGGTGAATGCGGAAAAGATCAAGAAGCAGCTGGCCGAGTCGGAAATCCGCTGCCAGGAGATCCTGCGCAAGGCCAACGCCGATGCGCAGCGGATCCTCGACGAGGGCCGGGAATCCAGCGAGGCCCACGCCCAGAAGGCGACGCAGCAGGCGATCAAGGATGCCGAGAGCATCATCGCCCGAGCGCATGAGGCGGTCGTTCTGGACCGCTCGAAGATGATCGCCGAGGTGCGGCACGAGATGCTCCACCTCGTGGTGGACACGACCTCGAAGGTCGCCGGCAAGATCCTGACCGCGCAGGACCAGGAGCGCCTGGCCGCAGAGACCTCCAAGCAGCTCGCCGCCTGATCGCATGAAACTGAGCCGAGAAGCCAGACGCCAGGCCCGCGAGCTCTTTGAGCTGACGATGGTTGACGGGAAGCTCGACGCCGGGCGCCTCGGGCAGGTGTTCGACGGGGTGGCCGAGCGCAAGCCGCGCTCGTTCATCCAGATCCTCAAGGAGCTGACCCGGCTGGTCCGGCTCGAGGTCGCCAGCCACCACGCGATCATCGAGAGCGCGGTCGCGCTCGACCCGGCAAAAGCCCGCGAGTACGAGGCCGGCCTCCGGTCCCGCTTTGGCGGGATCACCACCGAGTTCCGGCTCAACCCCGCCCTCCTCGGCGGGCTCCGCGTCCAGATCGGAAGCGACGTCTGGGACGGGAGCATCCAAGCCCGCCTCGAAGCCCTTAAGCAGCAACTTTAATCCCTTTTACATCCTAAAGAACCATGAGCAATATCGTCCTCGAACTGGAAGAAAAAATCGGCGCCATCAAGGCGTCAGCCGCCCTCAAGACCAACGTCGGAACCGTCCGTGAGATCGGCGACGGGGTGGCCCGCGTCGAGGGCCTGAGCGGCGCGATGCTCAACGAGATGCTCGAGTTTCCGGGCGGCTTGATTGGCCTGGCGCTGAACCTCGAGGAGACCGAGGTGGGCGTGATCGTGCTCGGCGACTACACGACGATCAGCGAGGGCACCGAGGTCAAGACGACCGGCAAGCTCCTGCAGGTTCCTGTCGGCAAGCCGCTTCTCGGGCGCGTGGTCGATGCGCTCGGCCGCCCGATCGACGGCAAGGGCCCGATCCAGGCCAGCGAATTTTACCCTGTCGAAAACATTGCGCCCGGCATCATCAAGCGCCGCAGCGTGAGCCAGCCGGTCCAGACCGGCATCATGGCAATCGACGCGATGATCCCGATCGGCCGCGGCCAGCGCGAGCTCATCATCGGCGACCGCGCGACCGGAAAAACCACGATCGCCGTGGACACGATCATCAACCAGGCGAAGATCAACAAGGCCGGCGAGGCCAGCGGGGACCCAAGCTTCCGCCCGCTCTATTCGATCTACGTCGGGATCGGGCAGAAGAATGCGAACATCGCCCGCGTCGTCGGCATCCTCGAGGAACACGACGCGATGAAGTACACGATCATCATCGCCTCGACCGCCTCGGATGCGGCGTCCGACCAGTACATCGCCCCGTTCTCGGGGGCCGCGATGGGCGAGTGGTTCATGAACAACGGCATGGACGCGCTCATCGTTTTTGACGATCTGACGAAACACGCGAATGCGTACCGCCAGATCTCGCTGCTCCTCAAGCGCCCGTCCGGCCGCGAGGCCTACCCGGGCGACGTCTTCTACCTCCACAGCCGCCTGCTCGAGCGCTCCGCACGGCTTGGCGAAAAATACGGGGACGGGTCGCTGACCGCGCTGCCGATCATCGAGACCCAGGCGGGCGACGTGTCCGCTTACATCCCGACGAACGTGATCTCGATCACCGACGGCCAGATCTACCTCGAGACCGACCTGTTTTACCAGGGCATCCGCCCGGCGATCTCGGTCGGGCTCTCGGTGTCGCGCGTCGGCTCGGCCGCGCAGATCAAGGCGATGAAGCAGGTGGCCGGAAAAATCAAGGGCGACCTCGCCCAGTTCCGCGAGCTGGCGGCCTTTGCGCAGTTCGGATCCGACCTCGACGCGCGCACGAAATCGACGCTCGAGCGCGGCGCACGCATCGTCGAGCTCTTCAAGCAGGCGCAATACAACCCGCTCATGGTCCACGTGCAGGCCGCCGTGCTCTGGGCGATGCAGAAGGGTCTCTTCGACTCGGTGGCGGTGGACAAGGTCAAGGCCACCCAGCTCAAGCTCGCCGACTTCCTCGAGAGCCGCAAGGAGGCGCTCCTGAACAAGATCATCGCCAAGAAGCAGTTTGATGAGGAGATCGAGAAGGAGCTCGGCGCCGCGGTCGAGGAGTTCAAATCCTTCAACAGCTAATGGCTAATCTTCGCGACATCCGGCGGCGGATCAAATCCGTCAAGAACACGGCGCAGATCACGAAGGCGATGCAGATGGTGGCCGCCTCGAAGATGCGCAAGGCCCAGCAGCTGGCGATAGCCGGGCGGGACTATGCGCAGCTGATCAACCGCGTGATCGTGTCGCTGCGGGATGCCGTCGACCCCACGTGCCACCCGCTCCTTGAGCGCCGCGCAGGCAAGAGGGAGCTCGTCCTGATGCTCAGCACGGACAAGGGGCTCTGCGGCGCGCTCAATACGAACCTCTTCCGCGACGCGCTCGCGTTTGATGTCGACAACACCGAGTTTGTGTCGGTCGGTCGCAAGGGGACCCAGTTCCTCGCCCGCACGAAGAGGAAGATGATCGCCGACTTCCCGCTCCACGACCGCCCGAACTTTTTGCAGACAAAGGCGGTTTCGAAGTTCTGCATCGACAGATTTTTGGATAAATCCGTCGACCGGGTGACCGTTCTCTTCCCGCGGTTTGTGAACACGCTCTCGCAGGTTCCGACGGCGATCCCGCTCCTGCCGCTGACCAGCCTCGAGGAGATCGGGCTGAAAAACGAATACGGCGAGAAGGACACGTTTGACGGGGGCATTCAGTTTGAGCCGGAGGCGCAGTCGGTGCTCGACGCGATCCTCCCGGCGTACCTCCACTTCAGCGTCTACCAGACGCTCATCGGGGCCCGCGCCTCGGAGCAGAGCGCCCGCATGGTCGCGATGAAGAGCGCCACCGACAACGCGAAGGGCCTCGTCAAGGACCTGACCCTCGAGTACAACAAAGCGCGCCAAGCCAGCATCACAAAGGAGATCCTCGAGATCTCGACCGCGCAGCTCGCACTCGGGTAGCCGAGGGTTTTACTCGAGCCCGAGCTCGAGGGCGGCGGCGGGCTTCAGGTGGCGGCCGGCATTCCAATGGGTTTGCAGGGCGGCCGCCTCGATCGCCCCGCGAAGTTTTTCGAGCGATTTTTCGTAGGCGGCGGCTTCGTTCGCGGTGAACCGGATCCCGAACTTTTCGCGCTGCATCTCTGCCGCTCCGAAAAGCCTGGCGGCGAGCTCGGGGTTTCCGCGCAGGCGCGCGGTGTCGGCGAGGAGCTGGAGGATGTAAGGGACCGCCCAGCGGTTGCCGAGCTCGCGGGCGGTCTGCGACCATTCGGAAAGCGCGCTGTGCGCGGTCCCCGCATCGTCCTGGGCGAGGGCTGCCTGCGCAAGACCCCAGAGGCTGTAGCCGACGATCCATTTGTCGCCGACCAAGCGGAAGACTTCCAGCGCCTCGCGTTTGAGTTCGAGGGCCCGGGCGGAGTCTCCGGCGGCGGCGGCCAGGCTGCCCTCACCGGCAAGGGAGAGCGCGAGGAGCTTGCGCTTGCCCGTGCGTTCGCCGAGCTCGCGCGCCCGGAGGAAGTAGTCTGCTGCGAGCTGCGGATGCCCATCGGAAAATGCCAGGAACCCGGCGTAGCCGTGGGCGAGACCCGATTGCTCCAGGTTGCCCAACGCATCGAAGATCGTCATCGCCCGGCCGAGGGATGCCCGGCCTTCGTCGTACCGGTCCTGCGTCCACGCGATGCGCCCCGCACAAATCAGAGCGGCTGCGAGGGCGGCCTGCGACACCTCGACGTCCGGCCGCGCGAGGATCGCCTCGCATTGGCGGCGGGCCTCCTCCAAATTTCCGCAGATCTCCCAGTAGCGCTCGAGGGCGGCAAGCAGGCGCAGTCCGGGTTCAGCGCCGCCAGGCCGTTCGGCCGCCCACTCGAGGGCAAACCGGAGGTTGAGAAGTTCGGAGGCGAGCGAGCGAAGGGTCGGGGCCGGATCGGATCCGCTCAGCATCGGGGCGGCTTCTTCCGCCCGCCGGAGAAAATAGGCCAGATGCCGCTCCTGCAATTCGGCCATCTCCCCGGACTCGGCCAGCTTCTCACGCGCGTACTGCCAGACCGATTCGAGCAGGTTGTACCGGGTCCCCCCGCGCTCGTCGTGGTCCATGGAGATGAGCGATTTGTCCGCGAGCTGCTGGAGGAGGTCCAGGAGGTCCTCGCCATCGTCCTCGCAGACGTCCTCGACCGCCTCGATCGTCCGGCCGCCGGCAAACACTCCCAGCCTCTGGAACAGCCGCTTTTCCGGCGGGGACAGGAGGTCGTAGCTCCAGTCGATGAGCGTGCGCAGGGTCTGCTGATGCGGGAGGCCGGCGCGGCCTTTGATCAGGGAAAACTGGTCGTTAAGGCGATCCGAGATCTGGGACGGGCTGAGCACGCGCAGGCGGGCGGCGGCGAGCTCGAGCGCAAGCGGGATCCCGTCCAGCCTCCAGCAGATCCGCGCGATGTCGGGAGCATTTTGATCGGTGAGGGCAAACGCCGGCACCACGGCCTGAGCGCGGTCGAGAAAAAGTTTGACCGCATCAAACCCATCGATGTCGGCGGCCCGGACCGGGTTGTCGCGCGAGCGCTTCCACACATCAAATGCCGCGAGCGGCCCGAGCGGAAGCGTCACCTCCCCGGGCACCCCGAGCGCCTGGCGGCTTGTCGTGAGGATGTGCAGGTTCCGGCAGCTCGACAGGAGCGCGGTCACGCTTCGGGCAACAGAGGCAAGGATGTGTTCGCAGTTGTCCAAAATCAGGAGGACCTCGCGCTCGCAGATATATCCGGCGAGGGTTTCGCAGATCCGGCGGCCGGGTTCCTCGCGCACGCCAAGCGCGCTGGCAATCGCATCATCGAGGTCGGACTCCTGGTCGATCGTGGCCAGCTCGACCAGCCAGACGCCTTCCGGATAGCTTTCCTGCATCTCCCGGCCGACTTCGATCGCCAGGCGGGTTTTTCCTGTTCCTCCCGTCCCGAGAAGCGTCAGCAGCCGGGTCCGAAGCAGGAGGGCCTTCGCCTGCTCGACCTCGGCCGAGCGGCCGATGAAGGTGGTCGTTGCGGCCGGGAGGTTGTGGGGCAGGTTGAGCTGCGAGCGCAGCGGCGGAAATGTCGCGGGCAGGCCGGGCGCGCGGACTTGAAAGATTCTCTCCACGGCCTGGAGGTTGCGCAGGCGGAAATCTCCGAGCGCGGCGAAGCGGACGTCCGGATGCCATTCGCGGAGCTGGTCGGCCACGGCCTGCGACACGAGGATCTGCCCGCCATGCCCGGCCGAGCTGATCCGCGCCGTCCGGTTGAGGGTTCCGCCAAAGTAATCGTGGTCGCGGAATTCCGCCGGTCCGACATGGAGGCCCATGCGCACCCGCAGCGGTCCGACCGCTCCCCAGTCCTCCGAAAAGAGCGCGGCCTGGGCGGAGAGCGCGGCGGAGAGCGCGGAAGCCGGCGAGGGAAAGGCCGCACAAAAGGCATCGCCCACGGTCTTAAAAACAAGCCCCCCATGCGACTCGATCGCCCCGCGCAGGATTGCATCATGGCGCGCCAAGGCTGGCCCCATGTCCACCGGGAACCGTTCCCAGAGACGCGAGCTCCCCTCAATGTCGGTGAAAAGAAACGTCACCGTGCCGGTTGGCTCATCCATAACGCGAGGAACCTACCCGCCTTCCAACGAATTGCCAGCAGGGAAAAACCGAATGCTGGCCGTCCGCCGGGGATCCGCTATCGTGCGGCGGATGGTTTGGCCATGGATACTTTCGTTGGGGAGCGGCGCAGCGATGGCGCTGTGTTTTGCTCCGTTCGGGTTGGGGGATCTGAGCTGGGTCGCGCTGGCGCCCTTGATCTGCGCGGTCTGGTTTTCCCGGCCTTGGGAGAAGCGCGAGAAGGTCCGTCTCGCGGGGCTCGGGTTTGTTTTCGGGGCGGCCTATTTTGGCGGGAGCCTGTTCTGGCTGACGACACTCACCGCGCCCGGCTGGGTCGCGCTCTCGCTTGACATGGCCGTCTACCCGGCGGCCTGGACGCTTTTTCTCGGAATAATTTGCACGCCGCGCGGAGTTGGCCGCGATGGACGGCCGGTGTGGCTCAGCTCGTGGGGCAACCTGCGCGCGTGCGCGCTGGGAGCGGCCGCGTGGGTCGCGCTCGAGTGGCTGCGAGGCGTCGTCTTCCCGCAGTTCCCATGGAACAGCGTCGGGATCGCCCTCGGCGCAAACATCCCGCTCATCCAGCTGGCCGACATCACAGGCGTCGGCGGGATCTCGTTTCTGGCGCTGATAGCAAACCTCATGATCGTGGCAACCGCGAAGCGCCTCATGGTGGAGGTTCGGCTCGGCGCGCGGCGCCCGCACTACGACTTTGCGATCACCGTTGCGCTCATCGCGCTGGCGTGGGGGTACGGGCTCCGGCAGATGTTTGCCCCGGCCCCGGAGATGACGGAATTCACGTTCGCAGCCGTTCAGGCGAACATCCCGCAGAACATCCGCAACAACCTCACCTTCGAGTCCGATGTGCTGGACGCGTACGCCCGTCACACCGACGTCGCCCTGGCGATGAAGCCCGACCTCATCCTCTGGCCTGAGTCGGCCACCCCGCGGCCGGCTTTTAACGACCAGGGGACGTGGGATGCCGTGCGGGCTATCGCCGAGCAGCATGCCGGCGATTTCCTTTTGGGAACGGTGCACTTCAGCGAGCAGGGCGACTACAACTCGGCGGTCCTGCTCAGCGGCCGGGGCAAGGACGCCCAGATGTACCACAAGAACCACCTCGTGCCGTTCGGGGAATACGTGCCATTCCGCCAGGCGTTCCCGCTTTTTGCTTGGATCGTCGGGGACCTCGTGCCCGACGACTTCGACCCTGGCCCGTATCCTGCCGTCTTTGAGATGTCGGTCAAACCGGTCAAAATCGGCCCGCTGATCTGCTTTGAGGATGTGCTCGGCGACCTGGCCCGGCAGTTTGCCCTGCGGGGCGCACAGGTTTTTTCCGTCATCACAAATGATGGCTGGTTTTTGGAGAGCGCCGGCTCCCGGCAGCACCTCGCCCACGCAGTCTTCCGGTGCGCCGAAAACAAGCTGCCGATGATCCGGGCCGCCAACACCGGCGTGACCTGCCAGATCGACCGCTTTGGAATGGTCCGCGAAACCCTCAAAAATGAGGCGGGCAGCACGTTTCTCGAGGGCGTCCTCTTCGGAAAAATCGCCGCCCCAAAGTCCCCGTCCCCGACGTTTTATGCCCGCTACGGCGAGGCCTTTTCCATGGCCTGCCTCGCGGCCACCACGATTTTCTGCGCGGTTTCCTCCCTCCGTGCCAGGAAAATAAAACTTTCCGCTTGTCCGCCGCGCTCCGAAACGAAACCCTTGGACTGATGAAAGCACTTGTGACCGTCATGCCCAAAACGTCCGTCCTCGACCCGCAAGGCGCCGCCGCCGCCGAAGCGATGCGCCACCATGGCCTGGAGAACGCCGGCCGGGTGCGGATCGGCAAGGTCATCGAGATCGACCTGCCCGAGGGGGCCGACGAGGCGCTCCTGCACGAGATCGCCCGCGACCTCCTCTCGAATCCGGTCATCGAGGATTACGAGCTCAAAGTCATCCAACCTTAACGGCGGCCGACCTATGAAATTTGCCGTCCTCCGATTTCCCGGTTCGAACTGCGACCAGGATTGTGTGCATGCCCTCAACGCGATCCCCGGAGCCTCAGCCGACTATGTCTGGCACAAGGACACCTCGCTGGCCGGGTTCGATGCGGTCGTCGTCCCCGGCGGGTTCTCGTACGGCGACTACCTCCGCTGCGGAGCGATCGCCCGGTTCTCGCCGATCATGAAGGCGGTGCAGGAATTTGCCGCCTCCGGCGCCCCGGTGATCGGGATCTGCAACGGCTTCCAAATCCTCTGCGAGAGCGGTCTGCTTCCCGGCGCGCTTGTCCGGAACCGCGGGCTCCACTTCGTCTGCGAGCACGTCAGCCTGCGCGTCGAGCGCGACGACGCGCTCTTCACGAAGGCCACCCGCACCGGCCAGATCCTGAACATCCCCATCGCCCACGGCGAGGGCTGCTACTTTGCGGATGACGAGACGCTCGCCGGGCTCAACGCCCACGGGCAGGTGCTCCTGCGCTACTGCGACGAAAACGGAAATGTGTCGGACGCTGCGAACCCGAACGGATCGCGGGAAAATATCGCCGCCATCCGGAACCGGGCGGGCAATATTTTCGGGCTGATGCCCCACCCCGAGCGCGCGTGCGACCCGCTCCTCGGAAGCACTGACGGGCTCCACATTTTCCAAAGCATCTTGAAGTAATGCTTCCCTCCGTGTCCTCCGTGTCCTCCGTGTCCTCCGCGGTTTAATTTTATCCTATGACGCCCATCACGCCCGAAATCATTGCCAAGCACGGCATCACGCCCGACGAGTACGAGCGGATCCGCGAAATCCTCGGACGCGATCCCAACTTCACCGAGCTCGGGGTTTTTTCCGTCATGTGGAGCGAGCATTGCTCGTACAAAAATTCGAAGTTGGAGCTGAAGAAGTTTCCGACGACCGGCCCGCGGGTTCTGGTGAAGGCGGGCGAGGAAAATGCCGGGGTCATCGACATCGGCGACGGCTGGGCGATCGCGTTTAAGATGGAGAGCCACAACCACCCGAGCGCTGTCGAGCCGTTCCAGGGCGCTGCGACGGGCGTCGGCGGGATCATCCGCGATATCTTCACGATGGGGGCCCGCCCGGTCTTCTCGATGAACTCGCTGCGGTTCGGCGACATCCGCGGCGACTCGCCGGAAGCGCGCACGAACCGGCGCCTGTTTGCCGGCGTCGTCGCCGGGATCTCGCACTACGGGAACTGCATCGGAATCCCGACGATCGGCGGCGAGGTCTACTTTGATGACAGCTACGCGGGCAACCCGCTCGTGAACGTTTTTTGTCTCGGCATCCTCCGCCACGATCAGATCGCGCGCGGCGGAGCGGTCGGCATCGGAAACCCGGTCTTCTACGTTGGTGCCGAAACCGGGCGCGACGGGCTGGCCGGGGCCGCCTTTGCCTCGCGCGAGCTCACCGAGGAATCGAAGGAGGACCGCCCCGCCGTCCAGGTCGGCGACCCGTTCCGCGAAAAGCTCCTCCTCGAAGCCTGCCTCGAACTTCTCGCGAGCGGCTGCGTCGCCGGCATCCAGGACATGGGTGCCGCCGGCCTCACCTGCTCGACGTGCGAGACCGCCAGCCGCGGCGGCACCGGCGTTGAGATCGATGTCAACCTCGTCCCGAAACGCGAGACCGGCATGACCCCGTACGAAATCCTCCTCTCCGAATCCCAGGAGCGGATGCTCGTCATCGTGAAAAAGGGCGAGGAGGACAAGGTCCGCGCGATTTTTGAAAAGTGGGACCTCCCGTATGCCGAGGTTGGCGTCGTGAAGGACGACGGGATGATGCGTGTTTGCGAGGGCAGCGAGGTGGCGGTCGAGATTCCCGCCCGCAAGCTGGCCGACGACGCCCCGCTCTATTCGCGCGAGGCCGCCGCCAAGAAAGCCCCCGAGCCGCTCGACCTGGCCGCCATCCCGGTCGCCGACTGCCAGGCCGCCCTGGGGACGCTTCTCACCCACCCGAGCATCGCCTCGAAGCAGTGGGTCTGGCGCCAGTACGACCACATGGTCCGCCTCGGAGCAACCGTCCTCCCCGGATCCGACGCCGCGGTTTTTGTCGTGCGGGAAGCAAACAAGATCCTCGCCGCCAGCACCGACTGCAACGCGATCTACTGCCGGCAGGACCCGAGGGAAGGCGCGAAAATCGCGATCGCGGAAGCCGCCCGGAATATCGCCTGCACGGGAGCGATCCCGCTCGCCGTCACCGATAACCTGAATTTCGGAAACCCTCACAAGCCGGAAAACTTCCTCCAGCTGCGCGAAGCGGTCGAGGGGATGGCCGAGGCCTGCCGGAAATTTGATACCCCGGTCACCGGCGGCAACGTCAGCCTCTACAACGAGAGCCCAGCCGGCGCCATCGACCCGACCCCGACGGTCGGGATGGTCGGGATCGTCGAGCACGCCAGCCACATCACCACCCAATTTTTTAAGGACGCTGGCGACGCGATCCTCCTCCTCGGCGAGCCGGGCGACGAGCTCGGAGCCTCGCATTACCTGCTCGCCGTGCACGGGCTCAAGGCGGGGCCTCCGCCGCGCCTCGACTACGACACCGAGCTCGCGGTCCAGGATGCCGTGCGCTCGCTGATCCGCTCAGGCCACGTCAAAAGCGCCCACGACTGCGCGGAGGGCGGGCTCGCCGTCGCGCTGGCCGAGTCCTGCATGTCGGGTCAGGCGATCCTCGGCGCAGACGTCGCGATCCCATCCGACTCCGCCCGGGCAGACGTCCCGCTCTTCAACGAATCCCAATCCCGGATCGTCATCTCCGTCAAGCCCCAGGATGCCGCGAGCGTGCTCGCAGAGCTTGCGGAGCGCGGGGTCCCAGCGCGCGTCATCGGATCCGTCACCTCCGGCGCGGATCTCACGATCGCAGCTGCAGGCTCAACCTTCTCCTGGCCGCTGGCCGACCTCCGGAAATCCTGGAGCTCGACGATCGGCGGGCTGATGGAAGGCTAGTCGCGGAAATTCTGGAATCCGAGCACGACTTCAAAGTCGTGCGCCCGGCAGAACCCGATCACCTTCTGGAGCTCGTCGCGGCTTTTTGCGGTCACGCGGATCTGCCGGTCCTGGAGCGCGCACTGGGCCTTGAACCCCTCCGCCTTGACCGCCTTCACGATCTCCTTCGCCTTGTCTCCCTCGAGCCCCTGCTTGATGATAAAATCCTGCGTGGCATGGCCGAGCGGGGAGACGGCAGGATCCTTGCGCTCGACGTTCCGCAGGTCGATCGCGCGCTTGGCCAGCTTGCCGACCACCAGGTCGTGAAGCGCTTTCAGCCGCGTCGCGTCCTCCGCCTTCAGGGCAATCTTCGAATCCTTCGCAATCCACTCGATCGACGCCGAGCTCCCCTTAAAATCGAACCGGGTCGCCAGCTCTTTGACCGACTGGTTCACCGCGTTGTCGATCTCCTGCTTGTCGATCTCCGAGACAATATCAAATGTTGGCATGCCTCGCAGGGTATCCGCGCGGCCGCACGCGGTCAATTCAGCTCCCTCCCAAAGCCGCGCGGGCATCCCCCCATGCGCGGGTTTGTTTCCCCCGTGTTTGGCGTCCGTTTTTATTTGCCCTGATCCTTGCCAGGTGCATAATACCTGCCCGCGATGGATGTTGCTCTGCAACGGAGTCGTCAGTTTCGGGGTCTTAGCTCAGTTGGTAGAGCGCCTCAATGGCATTGAGGAGGTCAGGGGTTCGAATCCCCTAGGCTCCACACCCCGGATATCAGTTCCGCTCTCGACTCTCGGCTTTCGACGGTCTCCTCTTCCCTCAGGTTTCACGCTTCAGGCTTCAAGTTTGACTCCTTCGCTCCCGCTCATGTCGCCCTTGCGGGTCCCGCAGGCGCGGGATCTACCCGGGCCGTCCCCACGGCCACGTGTTCAGCTTTCAAGTTTGCCACCCTGGTGTTGCCTGTCGTGATAATCGCGGGGGATTTTGGCGAGATAAAGTGTGGGGATGAGGAGTGATTTTTCGCACTGGGAACGAGCTTTTTCGATTTAAGGACGTGGGTTGAGGGCAAAGCAGCGGGCT
>Ga0247841_10001528_pt1 | contig 51425 bp, 54 predicted proteins | sample LaCruzMarch2015__2_FD_192410 | JGI IMG/M metagenome (GOLD analysis project Ga0247841, IMG submission 192410) | Freshwater microbial communities from meromictic Lake La Cruz, Castile-La Mancha, Spain - LaCruzMarch2015_18m | ecosystem: Environmental > Aquatic > Freshwater > Lake | place: Spain... | reverse complement strand
ATAACCCGGAAAGATGGAAGCTGTTACTATACGGAGATCACGAAAAAGCAACGATTAATTCTGGATGCTTTTGAAATTCCATATCCCTAAAACATGGTTATTAAATTACGGATTTTAGGTTTGATAGCAATAAAGAAGGTGGCAGGATGAAGCAAGTTGACATCAGTGGAGCTTTTTCGTTTGCATTTCAAACTTTGAAGAAATATCCGATGCTTCTCCTCGGACCTCCTATCTTTTTTAACTTTTTATCGAACCTAATGAATTTATTCACTGGAAAGTTAACGCCAAACAAAATAGAAGCTTATAAAATAAAATTTCTAGAAATAGTCCCAAAAAATGTCCCTTCTTATCTAATTGTTATCTTAATCTTTCTTTTGCTTTTGATCATTACGGTTGCTATTATCCTGGGGATTACATTGGAAATTGGACGCATTCGGATCGCCATTCATGCTTTCAACAAATCAGAACAAGATCTATCCTGGAATGTTTACAATAATTTTGGTACCGGTATTATCGGGCGATATTTTCTAACAAGCTTAGTGCTTGGACTCATAATCTTAGCTGGTTTTGTTTGCTTAATTATTCCTGGCATCATTCTCTCTTATGTGTTTTTATTTGCTTTATTCGTTCTGGTTGAAAAGAAAGTCTCAATCACCGATTCTATTAAAATCAGCAACAAGCTAACCAATGGAATCAAATGGAGCTTATTTGGATATGGATTGTTGGTGGGATTTATCTCCCTATGCATCATGATTCCAATAGTTATTTTAGACTATTTTAAACTTATTTACATTTCTCTCCCTCTTAATACAATTGTTACGCCTATCGTTAGCATGTATTTTGCCATGGCAATGCTATACATCTACAAGGATGTTTCCGATCAGGAAGAAAATTTAGATCGATTGATTGCAGAATCCGATGAACCCTCGCCCCCCCCTACCCGTGGATGGGTTTAAGAACCAGGATCTTAGATAAAAGCTTACCTATGTATCAATAACTTAAAGACATACAAATAGTCGAAACCAATAATGGCCATTCCGATTGAGATATATGAGAGAATCAGTAACCAACGATATTTTTTCTCAAAAATAGCAACTTGCTTAAACTTGTCATGATATTTGTATTCTGTTTGCTCATTCAACAAAATTTTTCGAAAATCTCTTTCAATCTGTCGAATCATTTTTTTGTCTATTCCCATTGGTAGAACCCTTGCTGAAATTTTTATACGATAAACATCCACTTGAATATAGAATTTTTCATTTATTTCAGTAAAAAAGATCTGATCTGGATTCGTTTTATTGACAATAATTTCCTTCCAGCCCATATCCATCAAAACTTTTTGTATTAGATTCTCAATTTCTTCCGGTAGAATGAAATAAATATCCATAGGAAGAACATCTTTTCTTCTCAGCCATGCCACTAACCATATGAATAAGATTAAGATTGCTATCCCGAAAATGATGATCAAAGGAATAGCGTATACAGCAGAATTCGGTAAATAAGGAGTATATCGAAAATAATTGGCAATAACACTACTGATGAACTCGAATTCAAGAAAAACAAATAAACCAATGATCGAAAAATTCAATCCATCTTGAACAGAAAAAGAAATATACCCAGAACTTCTATTTTGTTGATCTAAGCAATAGTTGTAAAAACTGATGTATGTGTATGGCAACACCCCAAATAAAGTAAAAAATATATAATAACACAACCATGTAAATACGGTCATTAACCAGAAATTCACTTTTTGCCACTGCTTTTCATTTTACCTTCTCCAGCAATCTTTGGTTCTCGATCATCTCATCCACCTTCCTGGTAAATTTGTAATTACTTATTAATCTTGTTTTTACTAAAAACAAATCAACCAAGTGTTACAAAAAATATGTGTATGCTTCCCATACAAAACAGTTTCGCGCATCCAGCTTTCATGAAGTTTTACACACCTTCCTTTAAATTTTCTCGTACGTTTTTTGTTTTCCATTTTAGTCCAGTATGTTCGTTAATCTTTTCTTGCATTTCTGTATCATGTGTTATCAATGATGACTGAATAATTCCTTGTTGATTTAACAAATCAAGGAATTCTACTTCCTGGCTTGAGAAAGGATAAACCTTAGACAAAAGCTCTTTGCTATCTCTCAATAACTCTTCTTTAAAATCAACAAGACACTCATTGATAATTTTGGACGGAAACTGGATTAGCGGAATTAGATTATTGATATAGTCATTTTGATCAAATGTATTAATAGTAAACGTTAGTTCTCGCCAGTTTTTCTTCATGCCAATGTACACAACAAAAGCAGTTCGCAGTTTTTGAAAATCAATCGATGGAAGTTTTGCCAATAAATGACAATCGAAAAAATCTCTAGCTTTGCGCCGATCGACTAAGGCAGATAATTTTCCAGCAATGAGCTCATGAATATCTAAAATCTTAAAATCAACTACCTGGATTGAACTTAACGGAAATGAGTTCATCAGAATTGGATCCCACAAACAAACTCGGTACATAAAATTAATATCCAACTTTATATGGTTACTTTGATTAATACGTCCGATATAATCAATCTCCATAGAAATAAGAGCATGACTGAGCCTCGGTTTTCTAACTTGATACCCATCATTCTCCAGAAGCTTAATCAATTGTTCGATGGAATCTTTTTGGTCAGTGAGCATTCTGTCCCGATCACAATTCACAATAAAGTTGAGATCAATATCTACAGACAATCTTGGTTTATTGAAAATAAATAGATTGAAGGCTGTGCCCCCTTTTAAAGCAAACTTTTTTTGTAAAGTATCGTGAGCATTGATTAAATTTAAGATATTTAACAAATGAGTTACTTTTTCGACCGATACTTCAGAAAAACCTGTTCTGAGTGATTCTGCAGCTATTCTTTCTTTAGATAAAAGCACTGGATTCATCCCATCTTTGTTCAAGAATTTCTAGAGGAACCATCAGATTCCATTGTTTGATTAACTTACTTTGTTTTTTAGTTTTTCTATCTAAATATACAGGTTGAAGCGGTTTTAATCGTTTCAACTTTTGGAATTGATAAGTTTCGATTTTCAGTTTATTCCTATACTGTTCCAGAAAAAAGCCAACTTTTGCAGCTAGTGTGGAATATTCCATCAGATACACGTATTCAATCACTTGGTCGATATTCATATGATTAATCGTCTCGATAGAGCGCCATACCTCTTCCCAATTGCCTGCTAGTTCCGGTCGATCCAAGATATCAACAAAGGTCCTTTCCAGACTTGTTATATCGATATCTCGCCCCCTGTAGTCAATCTTGTTCACTCCAAATTTTTCCATACTTTTTTGTTTTAATATCCCAGGAATCTCGATGTATTGAAAAGTATATTTTTCGTAGCTAACTATCTGATGACGATGATTAGATAGGTAGAAAAAATGAGTGTATTCTGAATGGGTCTTACCATAAATTTCCAAAGCAGTGTGATAAGCTAAAATTGAATCTGGTGAAATTTTTGATGCAACCAGGTAAGGGTCTATGTTACGAGATGTACTATAGAGTCCTCTGCGTATGGAAAAAATTCGTTCCTTCTTAAGATAATACTTTAGCAGTGAATTACGAGTGTTACGATTAAAACTTTTATTGAGTGAAAGATAATTGTCTAATTCAATAAGAGTAAAAACCTCATTAATTTTAAAAAACTGATCCATTCCCATACTTATTTCCTTTTGCTAAAAGTGCAAGTAATTGGTAAATATATTACTCTTATTTCGATATTTCACAAATTAGAAACACTTGTTGTTTTGTTTACTTATAGGTAATCATTTACCCTATATCATGTAAAAACAGCAATATTTATTTCTTCTCCTTCAGCTGAAATCGAAACAGATTGTCTTGATCTCCTCCATCAGTAGAGGTTGTTCCGATAAAATACCAACATCCGTGATGGAATCGTATCTCACTTTTTATTTTTTCAATCTAAAAATCCTTTACTGATGGGAATATGAATAGTTTATTTTTGTATTAATGTTATTGATTATTTTTATCTTTGGGTAACTCTGACAAAGAATTTGAAGTTCGTTTTATTGACAATAAAAGACAATTTTTTACAATTCATATAGAATATGCAAATTGAATTGCATTTTTCATATGAAATATGTATAAGGAAAAAGCAAAATGGTTAGATTGTTAATGGATGACCTGGTAAAATGGAAGAACAAAAAGAACAGGAAGCCCCTGCTAATAAGAGGGATAAGGCAGTGTGGCAAAACGTATCTGTTAAAAGAATTTGGCAAAAAGCATTATACAGATGTAGCCTATTTTAATTTTGAAGGCAATACTCCCTTACAGGAACGCTTTGCATATGATTTGGACGTGGGGAGGATTCTTACCGAGTTGGGTGTATTGCACGGTAAACCGATTCAACCTAGCGAGACCTTGCTTATTTTTGATGAAATCCAATTTTGCAACCAGGCTTTGTCTTCCCTCAAGTACTTTTGTGAGAATCTGCCAGAGTATCATATTGTCTCTGCTGGCTCATTGCTTGGAGTCGCTTTATCAAAGCCATTATCTTTCCCTGTTGGCAAAGTAGATATGCTGACTCTTCGACCTATGAACTTTTACGAATTTCTTCTGGCAAATCATGAAGAGATGTTGTGCAAATATTTACAGAAGCTATCAAGGCTGGAACCAGTGTCTCTGCTGTTTGCTGAAAAATTAGAGAATTATCTCAGAACATATTATATGACAGGTGGAATGCCAGAAGTGGTGACGCAATGGATACAAACTAAAGATGTATCTATTGTCGATGAAATACTGAAACGGATTCTTGATAATTATGAGCTGGATTTTGCCAAACATGCTCCCATCCATGATTTTCCAAAATTATCTTATATTTGGCATTCCATTCCTGATCAATTGGCGAAAGAAAATAGTAAATTTATTTTTAGCCATGTCAAAAAAGGGTTACGAGCCAAAGACCTGGAAGATGCTCTTCAATGGCTGATTAGTGCAGGATTAGTTTATAAAGTGGCTAAAATAGAGAAACCATTCCTGCCCCTTTCTGCCTATGCTGATCAGGCTTATTTTAAATTGTATATGGCAGATATTGGTCTATTGCGTAAAATCTCAAATCTGTCAGCGGAAGCATTACTAAAGAAAAGTGATATTTTTGTTGAGTTTAAGGGAGCTTTAACGGAAAATTACGTACTTTGTGAATTGTCTCATCATCTGGAGGATGCGTATTATTGGAAATCGCAAAATATAGCTGAGGTAGATTTTGTCGCTCAATTTGGCATGAATATTATTCCCATTGAAGTAAAATCAGAACGCAATAACTATACAAAAAGTCTTACAGAATATAGGAAAAGATTTGATCCCCCTATGGCTATTATTACCTCCATGAATAATGTGAGTGGTGACAAAGTAAAAAATATTCCGCTATATCTCTTATGGAAAATTATGGACTATGTAGGCTAACAAAAGAACTTTCTATTCTCGGAAGGCTTTCTTATTAGTCTTAAACATCTAATGAAGATTTATAATATAAATTTAGCATTACAATTTCTCAATAAATTAGTTGTAGAAATATTGATTAATTTCAATTATGTTGTACCATTTCAATATGAATAGAAAGGGGTGAGAAGAGATGGTAAATGTTGTAGATGTATTACACAACCTTGTATCAATTACTCAATTCAACAAAGGGCAGGCTTCAAAGATTTTCGATTTTGTTAAATCAAAAAAATGGCTCATCGTTCTTAAAAATAACAGCCCTTCTGCTGTAATCCTAGCACCAGAGGAATATACAAGGTTAGTTGAAATTGAAAAAGATTATAAATTAATGTGTACTGCCATTGAGCGAATGAAAGTCAATCAATCCAAAGAAGGTATTGCCTTTAAGGATGTGCTTAAAAAATATGGATTAACCATAAAAGATATAGAATCTGCAGATGATCTGGAGATTGACTAAACTTGTGGAATCTGGACTTTATAAAATTAAATTTCGTGATGTAGGAATTCGAGTTGTGTATGCTCTGAAACAAAAAGACTTACTGATGACTGTGGTTGTTGTATCAGTAAGAGTAGACAATAAAGTGTATGAAACAGCTACAAAGCGTAGAAAAAAGCATAATATATAAAAGCAATAAATGATTAAAAACCAGCTTTAATCCTAGTATTTGTTGGAAAAGAGCTTTCCGTTGGATCTGTGGATACGTTAGAATTTTGGCTTCAAACCAGCTTGTTTGCAAATTTAATTGGCTGTAATTCTATCAATAGTTAAATGCCTTTTGATGGGTATTACTTTTTTGTCATTCGTATAAATAGAATGTTTCTTGCCTTCACGTAATAAATAAAAATTGTTATCGAGAAAATAACGAATTAAAACCGCTCTTTTTACAGACATTACACTTCGAAAGGTACTTGTTCAAAAAGTGCTCCACCCACAGGGATTTCATATCCTTTTTGTTTATAAGCCAATATCATTTCATGTAGGGCATCTTTTAACAATTCCCTGCATTGTTCAATTGTTTTGCCTTCCGTGATTACTTCTGGCCAATCAACCAATTGCCCCATGTATCCTGAACTTACTCTTGTATATTTAGCAGTATAATTGCATATCATATTCGCCTCCAGTCTCATTATACTCTATTCCAATCAATTTATAATATTTCCTTATTATTATTTACTTCGATCAAATGGTTGAAATCCATCCAGATAATACTTTCACCTATTGAGAACTAGCCTATGCTCTACTTCTCAGAAGGCTTTGACAAAAATTTAGTTCAACAAGATTGAACAAAAAGTGGTAAAAAAGTTCAATGAGATTGAACGTTTTTTGGAGGATACCTTGAGGCCTGAATATTATGATGGGATACAAAAGGCGATCGAAGCATTTATTGCTGAAAAAAAGAGAAAATTATACCGAGATTTAATGGAGGAAGCTTCTAAAGACGAAACTTTTTTAAAACGTACACTAGAAAGCCAATCTGCTTTTGAGAAAAACGATTCAGAAATTAATGAATCATGGTAAATACATGGGACATTTATTTGTGTCAACTTGATCCAACGGAAGGGAGTGAGCAAAAAGGGCTTCGACCGGTTCTAATTATTTCGAATGACGCGATTAATCATTCGTTGCCAATATCTACAATTCTGCCCTTTTCATCCGTTAATTCCGAAGACAAAATCTATCCTTCTGAAGTTCTGCTCCCTACTGATTGTACCGGTTTACAAAAAAACTCGGTTGTAATGATCCACCAAATCCTCACGATTTCACATTCCAGGCTAGTCAAAAAGATTGGTGATCTCAATAACGAATCCTTTCAAAATGATATAAAACAAGCGATCCGCGAATATTTTGACTTATAAGCAATTTTGAGGAAGACTCGCCATAGAGGTTCGAAACTGGATAAGGAAGTAAACTGTGTTACTCAAAGTAACCCCATGGCACACTTGGTTGTTAATAATTTACCAATGGATTTTCGTGGATTGATTTTGAAAGATTATTAATAATAACCCAGCGAGAATAAGAATAGACATAGGAAACAATGTAAAAGATTCGATAAAAATAATAATACATGCAAATGTAACAAATAATATTCCACTTAAAATGGCATTGAAATATGACAAAATGTATAAAATCACAGTGAGGAAAAAAAACCAGGAAATAAAAGTATGAAAAGATTGATCAGTAATAACATTCAAAATATATATTATTGCAAAACAAATTACTACAAGAGTTCTTGGAATCCATAACAACTTGCTTTGTTCTTCTATTTTGAATCTTTCCTGGTTTCTCATTATACTTTTTCCTCTGGCAACCTCTGGCTCTCGATCAACTCATCCACCTTCCTGGCAAATTTACATCTCATCTTGCTGATAGTTTACATCAATTCAGGATAATTAGAAAGTAAATTTTATTTAGGGTGAAACTTTCTTGAATGGCAGAAAGCAATGATAAAAATTATTAATTTTGTATCTCGCTGTAGAAATTTGTACAAAAATCTATACTTCGCTATCAATTTTCATTCTCTCGACCGATCGATTTGATCTTCTCAAAGTAAAGAAATGGTTTTTCTGAAATATTGTGTTTGTTATACATTGTTATACAATACTGAATGTGATAATTATTGAAGAATTAAAGTGGGATGCATGGAATGTTGGCGAAACTAACACGAAACGTTTGTTAACAATTGTTTTAGCAGAATCTCTGGAAACACAAAATTGCTATAACGTTGTTACGGCAAGAGATGTTAGCAATAAGGAGAGAAAACTATTATGAGTGATATGAATAAAAAAATACCAGAATTTGGATCGATTCAAGAAGAAGCAGACTTTTGGGATACTCATAGCATCAATGACTATTTACCAGAATTAAAGGAAACGACGGTTGAATACAATCCAAGAATAAAGAAAGAATCAAACGTGGTCTTACGGATGGAACCAGAATTAAAAAAAAGGTTATCCGCTTTATCCAGGAAAAAAGGTATTTCGCTTTCTACTCTGGTTCGTCTATGGTTGATCGAAAAGTTAGGTGATGAGACGGCTAAACAGAAAACTGTAGGATAATCTTCACTTATCCAGAATCTTTGAGATCACAAATTGTGATTTTGTTAGGAGAAAAGTATATATTTATTCAAAAAAGAGGGAATATGAAAAAAAGAGTAGCAATTTCACTGATTCTTTTATTTATACTTGGACTAATTAATTGTAGATCAGCAAAGGATCCTTTTGTAACAGCTGATAGTCTTTATCCTACTTATACTAAAAACGAAAAAAAATCAGAAGCGAAATATAACTACAATGTCTACACGATAGAAGGTATCCCCAAGGAAATAGGTCAGGTTGGTATGTATGGATTTTATACACTGCTACTCAGAAAAACTGATTATAATTGATTTTGACAATATAAAAATAAATTTGATACTGTTATCATTTGATCGCAATTAAGAAGGTGGCAGGATGAAGCAAGTTGACATCAGTGGAGCTTTTTCATTTGCATTTCAAACTTTGAAGAAATATCCGATGCTTCTCCTCGGACCTCCTATCTTTTTTAACTTTTTATCGAACCTACAAAATCTATTTGTTAAAGACATGACTCTATCCACAACAGATGATTTTAAGTCAAAAGTGATAGAGTTTTTCTCAAATAAATTTTCGCCGTATTCAATAGCTATCTTGTTTGTTCTCTTGCTGTTAATCCTTACGGCAGCCATCATTATTGGGATTTCATTGGAAATCGGACGGATTCGAATCGCTATACATGCTTTCAACAAGTCAGAGGAAGACTTATCCTGGAGTGTTTATAATAATTTTGGTACCGGTATTATCGGACGGTATTTTCTAACCAGCCTTCTTCTCGCACTTCTGGTTATCATTGGCTTTGTTTTCTTGATCATCCCCGGGATAATACTAGCTCTCATGTTTCAATTTACTTTATTTGTCCTGGTTGATAAGAAAGTCTCAATCACCGATTCTATTAAAATCAGCAACAAATTGACCAATGGCATTAAATGGCAATTGTTCGGATATGGACTGTTAATTTTCTTTATCGCTATACTCATCATGATCCCAATTGCTTTATTAGAACATTTTAAACTTTTATATGTTTATCTTCCGCTGAATACAATTGTTACGCCTATCGTTAGCATGTATTTTGCCATGGCAATGCTTTATATTTACAAAGACATATCTGACCAGGAAGAAAATTTGGACCGACTGATTGCAGAATCCGATGATCCCGTACCCCCCCTACCCGTGGATATGTTAATGCACAAGGAGTAGTTTATCGCACCGTCCGATTAACCGATCCTTGCATCCAGGAAGAACTCACCACCAGGTAATTCGCATTTGGTTGAGGAAGAAAACTGTGTTGACCTTTAAGTCCCCGTGGTTCTGTTTTAAAGTGTTACTTTTTTGTCTTTCGCTTTTTCGTGAGGAATACAAAGCGCAAAGAAAACAATACCTAGGATTAAAAGTACTATTGTAAGAATTGCAAAAAACCAAAACAAAAACCCCAAAAATAATGAATGCTGGATGAAATTAAATGATACCCAACTTATAGCACCAGCGAGATAAAACGTCCAACCAGTATCAAGGTAAAATAGAAATTTATTTGTATAGTTTTTGACTTGTTTTATGTGGATACAGCTTCTTAAAATTAGCATTAGAAAAGGATTAATCAGTATAAAGCAAGCAAAAACAATAGTAATACAGTAAAGGAAACTGTTTGAATGGTTGGATATATTAGCTAAATTGACTCCTGAGATGTAAACCAAAATTGAATAAACAATCAATAAGCAGAAATACAAAATGGAACCAGATATTTTTTTCGAGAGCAGCCTAATAGAAAAAGCAATCGCCCATATTGAGGACATCCAAAAATTCATTCTTACCCCTTCCCCTCTGCTTTTTCCGGTACCTTCTGTCCCTCGATCAGTTCATCCACTTTCCTGGCATATTTACATCTCATCTTGCCGATAGTTTACATCAGTTTTTGGTATTTTCGTTAGAACGAATCATGAAAATTAAGGAAAGAAAGATAAAGATAAACGCAGGAATTGTTAGGATCAAACTGCTCTTAAATGTAGGATGAACATCAGCGAGAGCATGAAAAGCAAAATATAATAAAAGACAAATCTCCCCCAGGTTTCCATAAACCACTGTTTTGCTTGGCAACCTATTGTTTGTTTTTATTTTTTCCTGATTCAACCTAGTTAGGACTATGCAAACAAAAGGACTCAACATAACAATGAATGAAATTACGATGGTATAGTAAAACATAAATTGATTCGGAGTTAATGTATTCGATCCATATCGATCAAATGCAAAATTAAAACCCCGGTAGGTAACTAAAACCGCAAGAATCGTTGTAAACCAAAATTTTATCATCACGAATAAATCATCTGTCTTAAACAATGATAAAGAAAATAGAATAGCAACCGCAGAACTAATCCAGAAATTCACTTTTTGACACTGCTTATCATTTTACCTTCTCCAGCAACTCCTGGTTCTCGATCAGCCCATCCACTTTTCTGGCAAAGAGGAATCGATTTCGAATTCTTTGATATAAGAAATCTATAAAAAATAAGATTAAAGCAATGTTGGCAAGTACCCCAAAAATAATTTTTAGCTCGTATTGATAGGTAATAAAGTACCAAACAAATGGGGAACAAACGATTAAACACGTCAAAGGCTGGATTATATACCTGGATAATTTTGTATTGTGTGTTTCTTGAAAAGAATAGTAATCAAAATCCATGGGATTTAATTGAGGGTATTTTTTCTTCACTGTGTTAAACAATCCTTCAAAAAAAATATTACAAACGATCAATTCAAATCCAGTGAAATTCCATAAGAAAAATAAAATTTGGGATGTTACTGAATATATAGGTGATTTAGGTGGTGATCTAAGAACATCAGCAATTAGGTATATAAACCAAAGAAAAACCAACACAAATAGAATACAATGCCAAAGCCAAGACAATATTTGATGTTTATACTTCATCGGCTTGTTCCTTTCCCTTTGGTGTTGTATTGATTTTGGTTAATTCATCCATCTTCCTTGCAGTTTCAAAACTTTTCTTTAGCATCCGGAACAGACAATAACCAGAAATAGTCGATACAAACACACCAAAAAGTATGCAGTTCCAAGCCAAAATGAAGTATTGGGTTGTATTGTTTAGAAAATAATACAATGATCCAAATACCAGGAGCAATAAGGTAACACCAAATATTATTATTTTCGTTTGTTTATCCAGTTTAAAGCTGAGATTTGCTTGAGGAGATTCTTGTTGACGCAATAAAATAAAATTGTTCAAAGGTAAAACCATTGAGCTCAACGACATAAAACTTAGAAAGAATTTCCAAAGATAGGATGTGATGTTATAAACCATCAGGATTGATGTTTTAAAAGTTACGAGAAAGACTTTGGTGTAGAGTGTTTGAGAAAGCAAGAACAACAGGAGTGAGATCCAAATCCAAAGAAATAATCGATATTTATACTTCATAGTTTTATCCCTTCCTCTTTTTTGGTCTCAATGCGTTTGTCAAAATAGAAGTAATTCACAGATTTCATAAAAAAAGCAAAGGCAAATAGTATCAATAAAACAAATGGCACAAAGACAATCCAAAATGAAAAACTTATCCAAACGATATCCCTAATCTGGAAAAGTTCATGGATTACTATAATACAGCATGCTAATAAGAAACAGATGTGTGCTATGTTATCAAAGTATATAGCCCTTTTTGTTTCTTTTGGAGAAGATTTCCTTTTTTTATTCTTTAACATCAATAACAATGGGCTTAACAAGATTAAAAGATAAACAAGAATTGGAAAATAGCTTGAGCTTGGATTTGGCTTGAAATTTTGTGTTGTATCAAAGAATATTTTACAGGCAAAAAGTGTCGAAGAAAATATTGAGCAGCAAAGGTTGAAAAAATGCAAGAATCCTGTTTGTTGGTAATACGAAAACGTTTTAACTGAAAAGAAAAACGGAATTATTACTAAAAAAATAATATTTCTATACATAAAACTCTCCGATTTCTCAAAAATGCTCAAACTATTCTAACTTTTTGGCTCTCGATCAGCTCATCACCTTCCTAGTATTTCTCATCTTGCCGATAGTGTACATCAATTTTGGAAAACAGTTAATTCTTCAGGTAATTACGCAAAGGCAATCGATAAACAGCCTCTACAAGTTGTCCGTCCAGACTGTCTGGGCAACGGATATAGGCAAACCAATCGCCTTCCTCTTTTTCGACCCATTCATCCAGTAGGAAGCAATCTGGTAAAAATAGCAAAGTTTCTTTATTGGTTTTTGCGTTCACAATATAAAGCTGGTTCCCGCTTCCTCCATTTTGGTCCGAAGGAGCCCAGAAAAAGAAATAGGGATCCTGAAAATTCATAGTGGTAAACATAAAATTCTTCGGGAACAGGGGAAACTCTTTCTTGGGAAATGTCCACTTGTTCTTGATTATTTTGCTGGAAATCACTACCTCACACACCACGATTCGGGGCGATGAACCTTTCTTGTGATCAGAATCGGTATAGTAAACTAGGATTGAATCCTTTGTATAATCCTCGACGCTGCAGGCTTTTAAACCAACAAGCTCAGGATCTTTGGATTTTTCCAGCGAAAAACTATTTTTGCTCAACGCTCCGGTTTTTTTGTCGATAAACAATACCATGTCATCCCTTAAGGTTACGATAAAGTTATCCTTGAGGAAGTTCAACTGAAGCAATGAGTGAATTTGAAAGGATTTAAGATTTGGTTTTAATATTTCTATATACTCGAGTTGGTTATCAAACACGTTGATTTCTTCTCTAACACTGGCATAGATTGTATTATCCGAATCAACGAGAATATCCGGCAAAAGATTCGGCGTGGTAGGATCTTCCAGGTCATATGGATTGCAGAGGAAAAACTCGGTTAAAACGGTTTTTTCTTCTCGATCATACAAGCCGATCATGTAGATCATACGATTCAGAAACCGTATAAACACCAATCCTTCGTGTTGGTTCGCTAGTTTTATTTTACGAAATCTAGGGTACATATACCTGTCCCACTCCGCAGGATCTTCTACGGGGACACGTCCCACCGTTTCCAGCTTTGATACCCTTACTTTTTCCTGGATTGTCACCTCCTGGCTTTCCATAAGAGAAAAATCCATGGTTTGAAGTTGGTAGGTGTATGTTCCCCCTTTGCATGGATTGCATATTCCTGCTTTTTCGGAAAAATGCATCGTGATTGTATGGCCTTCCGGTTCGTCGGGTACAAGAAGTCCTCCCCCACCACCACTCATTCGTATATTTAAGGATCCATCAGATTGAAACTCAACGAGCGGAGGACCAACGGAAGCAAACCCCTGTGGCTCCCGATTGCCAAAACTAAATGCATCCGCAATCTGTTTTCGTCTTTCCACTCTTTCTTTCTCTTCCTCCGGCATAGGTGGATTTAGGGTGGTTCCAGGGGGGAAGGTGAAACTCTTCCATTGGTTTGGCTTGAGGGTGCCTTCAAATGTGAATTGGAAAGAATAGGCAGAGATTGCCCCTGCCAATAAATGCGAAACACCCACCCGGAAATTTTTAATTGCTTTGGCAGGAGCAGGCTTTACAACCGATAATCCAAACAAAATGCATGTAATAATCAGGGCAGATAGCATCTTCTTTTGGTTTCTCATTTTATGCTCCCCTTATTTACCAAGTTACCTCGCTTAACAAAAAGTGCTGCCATAGCCTTATCCTATCAGCCTCTTATCTTTCCTAACTTCTGCCAGGGAATTTTGAAATTCAACAGATTCGGGTACTGTTTTTACTAGGTCTATCCATATCGATTCTGCTTGCTCAAAATAGGCTATGGTATGACTTTTCTCGTTGATCTTTCCTTTGTAAAATACTCCCAATTTATACTTCGCGACGGCCAGGCAGTTTTTGTATCCAACATCGAGTGGATATGCCTCATGGAGTTCTTTCTCTAAATTATGGAACTGAAGAAGAAATTCAAGGGCTTTTTCGGTGTCCCCAATAGTTGAATACAAGTCGCCCAGTTTACTGTATGATACAGCCAGGAAATTTTTATGCCCTACATTGGTTGGGTACGTTTCAGTAAGTTCTTTCTCCAGCTGGTTAAACTCCCTAAACCATTGTAATGACTTGGTTGTATCGCCTAAAGAGGTATGAATATCCCCGAGTTTTCCATACGATATCGCTAAGTTGTTTTTATAGCTCACATTGGTTGGATAGGCTTCATAGAGTCCTTTAAACAATTGCATCTGGTTTGAAAGAGACTCTAACGCCCTGGGAATATCTCCCTGAGAAGAAAATATGCCAGCTAGTCTTTCATACGAAACCGCCAGGCTATATTTATACGCAGCATTGGCCGGGAATAGCTCACAGAGCTCTTTGAACAGCTGGTTGTTTTGGGTATAAAAGGGATCTGCTTTTTCCTTATACCCCAGAGATGTATAGATGTCTCCTAGTTTTTCGCACGAAATTGCGAATCCATTTTTATATCCAGCATTTTTCGGGAATGCCTCACAGAGCTCTTTTGTCAGTTTATTAAATTCTGTAAAATATTCTAATACTTTGCCAAGTTCGCCTAGAGAGGTGAATATGTCTCCCAGTTTACCGTTGGAGATCGCCAGATTGTATTTATACCCCTCAACCAGAGGATTTTCCTCATAAAGGTCTTTTTCCATTCGATTGTATTGGATAAAATACTGCAGAGCCTTTGTCAGATTTCCTTTAATTGAGTAGATTCGTCCGAGTCTTTGAAATGAGTCAGCCAAATCGGTCTTTAATTCTACATTTGAGGAATCCCCCTCCCAAAGATCTTTTGCGATTTGGTTACCTTGCTCGTAGTATTCAAGCGCTTGTTCCAGGTTTCCGCAATCCCTTGTAACATCTCCGAGTCTGAAAAACGACTTTCCCAACTGCTTTTTAATGTCAATACTTTCAGTCTCGATTGTAATAAGCTCTGTTAACAACCGATTACACTCTTTAAAGTGAACAAGAGCCTGTTTTATGTCACCAGTGGTCTTATAAAAGACACCAATTTCATCACACAGTAAAACCAGTGGCATGGAAGCTTTTTGAAAGGTTTTGATTACACTAATTCCATATTGAACAAGCAAAATAGCTTCTACATGTCCAACATTTATACACTGATAGGAGATGGTGTCATATTTTAGATTTTCAACTAACTGATTGATCAGGTATTCACAGTCTTCGAAAAGTCGTTTGTTTTTCTTTTTTATGATCTCCTGAACGACAGGACTGGATTTATAAGACCTTGTTTCCTGGCTAAAAGAGATCCAGCCTTTCTGGGTAAGAGATCGAAGAATGGGTTCAATTTTGATGGAAGGATTAACAAAACGAACCAGGAGCTTGAACTCAATTTTTTCAGAAGGCAGGACAGCAAATATAGAGAGCAAGGCTGTTTCCTCTGCCGTTAGATTGGCTAAGTCGTACATTGTGGAAATGATTTCGGATGGTTTCACTTTTTTCATTTTATACTCCGCATGATAGGAAGTTTCTAATAAATCTGTCTCTGAGGTATTCAGTAGGCCTTTTTGCTGTATGTCATCTATTAGTTTGGCCAGTGTATAGGTATCTTCATTTTGGTTAAGGATGGCTAAGTTTTTCGCCAGGATCTCGATTACGAGAGTATTCCCCCCAATAGCTTCGCGGATTTGATAGAAAAGGGAATCTTCCAAGGAACTATGCATCGGATAATGTTGCCGGAATAGCTCCAGGGCTTTCTCTTGGGGTAAGTCATGTAAAGGACAGCATATGGCATTGTGGAATTTTGAGATTCGCGTGGTGAGGAGTATATGAAAGTTTGTACAACGAAGGAGTGATAAATAATTCGCCTCCAGGTCATCTGGTTCATTGGCATTGTCAATTACTAAGAGGCAAGGCTTCAGAAGAGAATTCATTGCCAGGAGAAGTTTATCCAATCTCGCCTGCAGGGGCATGGTTTGTTCAAAAGTAACATCGAGAGGAAGTGTTAGGTTTGCCAACATGGCGCTGGCTATATTTTTATCACTCAATACCCAAGCCACATGATTGTAATCATCTTGGTTGGCGTGATAATACTCGGAAGCAAGAGATGTTTTTCCAAGTCCGCCTTCTCCGCTGATGAGTAGGAATTGTACATTTTCTTGGAACAGTTTTTCTTTGATACCAGCCAAGTCTTCTTCCCTGCCAATAAACACTTCGGGTTTGAATGGAGGAAGAGTAAGTGCATGTGGAATGACCTTTGCCATGCCTTGTAAATCTTCAGATTTGATAAAACCGGAGGCAACAAGCATATCCAGTTGCCGGGAAAATTTGAGGAGAAAGTCTTCTGTATTTTTGCAATTGGTTTGGAAATGGCCTAATGCCAATAGCTTTTCCTGGAAAAACTGTAAGCTTTTTTGGTCATCAGGACTGGAACAAGCCGGTTTGGTGAGATCCTCCTTGCAGTAAGTATAGAGCTTGGGTTTGCCGACTTTTTGAAAAAGATCAAACGCTGTCTGGAATTCTTCAGCTGTATATTTGCCGACTTTGGTACAAAAGAGCATGACAAACAAATCACACTCACGGATCGCTTTGTCATATTCATCCTGAAGCCTGGTTTGGGAAACGCAATCCAGGAAATCTTCCCAGACCACGAGCTCGAGATGGATTCCTTTGCAAACCCAGTCCTTGTTTTTTCGGTTAATAAAAATCTCAAATTCTCTACGGTCTGATGTAAGTTCTGCAGAGGAAGCCAGGAAGATTTTATAAGCATTCAAGGTGAGTTCGCTCCATTTTCGTCGTTATTGAGAGAGTGAATCATTAATTTCATAGGGCTTGTCTTTGAGATTGATTAAATTATTGATCGATAAAATTTTGACTGGATACGGAAATTTCTCGCTGGAATAAACCAACTCTTGCTTATGCAAATCCAATACAAGGATTAGCATATCCATAAAAAGGTAGTTTTCATTTTTTTCTGTGATTTCAAAAACCAGCTCATTCTCATTCATCCATTTAATGTTGGTAATTTCACTGGTTTCGAGAGCTATTTCAAATTCCAACTTACTCTTTTGTTCACGGAGGTTAAAAGAATAAAACCTGGATTTCCCCTCTTCGGTTTTGCTATAAAACAACACGGATCCAGAGGGTGAGAAAAATAAATTCGAACCTGAAACAGAGGAGTCAAGGAGATTTACTGCTTTATTTTCCAAATCATATACCATTAATTTCTTATACTGGTCCAATGGGGTTGGTTCTTTTACTGCGATATCGCCAGCACTGCATAGGAAAGCAATTTTCTTCCCATCAGGAGAAAAGACAGCGTTATAAAACAAGTAATTTGCCAGATTAAGGGAAGAAGCCATGTTTTTAAACTGTTTCAGATTGTTTGGTTCCGATAGATACAATCCAGGAACTACCCCATAAACAGTGGTATCGGAAGAATCCAAAAACATATCGGCTCGCGGGGACCATACGATATGCTCTCCGCTCAATGCGCCATCCCCCTTCGGAAAGAACTTTTCTTTCTTATTGATATCGAACACACTGAAAGCATTGCTTTCAAACCCAATGTATTCCAATAATAAATACTTGTCATCGAATGACCATTTGATCTTATTGACAAAAACACGAGAATACCGATTTTGCCTGTTAGCAGATTGAGTCTTTTCTAATAGTATCTCCTCATGAGTAATTCTATTTTTTAATAGCAGTGAATTCTCTGTCACCAATGCCAGTGTTTTCTCATCTACAGAAAGCTCAATTTTGGGTTGACTTTCCCCTTTTAAAAAACTTGCATACTCCACTTCTTTTTTTTCAAATCCGTTTTGGATATTTTTGTCAAAAACAATAATTCTGCCTTTCTCATTTTTTGCAAACAGAAAATGGTGCTCCGTCCTATATGGTAGCGCTTTATTCTTCGGCACATTGATTATCCATGGTCGAGGGGGATATGCTGGCCTCTTTTGAACTACTTTTATGAATATCAATAACAAGCTGGTCAAAAGTAGCAGAATTGTGATAATCCGAACAAAACAGAGCAGAAAAGGCTTGTAATCAAGCATTTATATTAAACCTCGTATTATTTATCTTATAACTTTTTATCATATTTTTTAAATTAAACCACCAAATTTGTTGCATTTAATCTGATTCGTGGTAAGCTAATCCTCCCAATTGAGAAGAGACCATTTATAAAGGGAAGAGCACCCTCTCTTCCCTTTCTTTTTTTCATACTTTTTTTTCATACTTTTTTGATACAATTAGATCATGAAAGAATTTGTAACGAAAAACAAATGGGTGTTTATTTTACTTTTTATCGCCATTGTTTATATGATGACGGATAAAATAAAATTTGACTCCAACCAATCCTCCCTCCAGGAGATTCCCTTCTCCTCTTCCTCCTTTATGGGGAAATGGAATCTTAAGCTTGGAACGATCAGCTTTTACCAGATTTCACCTGTATCAGCAGAAAACATAGCAAAAACACAAACCGTAGAATCTTCCTTCTCGATTACTCGAACATTTGAAAACAATACTAAAATCAAACTTGATGTTTTAGAAAATCGAAACAAGCCAAACGAAGGTGAAATAGAGATCATGGGTGCTCGGGAAGAAAAGATAAAGCTTCTCGCAGATACTGGGAAATACGAAAATTTTATTCTATACAAACCAATTGATGTGCAGATCAAATCGGATGAAATCCTTTCTTATTGGGAATTTACATACACTATCACCCCGAAAACAAAACAAGGTCTATCCAGGGTAGAGTATTTACATGGGATTTTGCTCTGTAAATATGCACCAGACAAATTAACCTGGACGGTTATTACAGATCAAATTGATCCTTTATTAACCGGAGTAGAAAACCAGATGGGTATCGCCCATGATATTTTATATATCGTCTATCCAGGCGGGGCTGTTTTTTCCGTTGATTTGTTGGATGGAAAAGTAACTGAAGAGGTATTAATCGAAGAGAAAATTAAGAATTTTAAGATCGACTTTGCGTCTGATGCATACACTCCCAATACTCCTGAGTTGATTCCGTATCGAAACCACATGATTCTTCACTGGAAACCGTCAACCCCAAAGCCTTCTTCCTTGGTTTTACTTCTCTGGAAGAAACAGGTAATTGGTTCAATCGAATCCTCTGGAGAAAGCTTTATGGTGATGAAGAGAAAAATAGTTACCTTTACCACTGATATCGAAAGCAAAGAACAAAATCCTGCCAATTGGATCTTTACACCATAACAAATTCAGACTTATTTTTGAAAGAACATCTTCAAAGAGACAAGAAATAATAAAACAGCAAAGATTTTTCGCAAAGATATCGCTGACAGTAAATTACAAATCTTCCCGCCCAACAGAGCTCCGATTAAAAAAGGAATGGCCATCAAGAGTACCACTTTAACATCCACGTTTCCCTTTTTATAATATTCATAAGCCCCCAAAAGACCCAAAGGAAGAGCCAATAAAGCCAGAGAAGTGCCCTGAGCTTTATGTTGGGAGAACTTAAAAAGATAAACAAATGTTGGCACAATAATAATGCCTCCTCCAATACCTAAAAGACCGCTTAAGCTTCCTGCGATAAGACCTAGAAAAATATAAAGAACGCTATTTATCATTTCTTTTTCCTCTCTTTACTTTTTTTTTATTCTTGTTTACAGATTATAACCATTCTGAAACCTTTGTCTTATCCACAGAAAAAATACTTGTCCACTTTTTATCCACACCTGTTGACAAACAACAGATAATCTGTCGGTAAGATGAAAATCGCAACGTCAAACATATCTGATATACTATAAGATAAATGAGTAACTTACATAGATTGCGATGGATAGATGCTCAGATAAGGTTAGAGAAGTATCCGAACTGTCATGAGATTGCGGATGAGTTTGAGATTTCAATCCGTCAGGCATCCCGTGACATCGAGTATCTCCGATATTCAATGAACGCTCCCATCTTGTACTCTTCAAAGGAAAATGGATATTATTATGACGATATTACGTTTATTCTTCCTTCTTTGTTCCTGACCAGTGAAGAGAAAGACACACTAAGCTATTTGGCTGAGGAGTACAGAGGGTTTGGCTCCCAACGGTCAATCCAGCTGGCAGAACTCTTTGAAAAAATATCTTACCAAAATATCTTGATGCATGGGTATCAAAGAGGAGAAGCGCCGTTAGATGTGCCTCTGATACTAATAAAGACACACGAACTGCTGTGTGAATGTATGAAATCACTCCAAAAAACAGCAATCACCTACCAAAATGCAGGTGGATCAAAAAGTCGGCGAATCGTACACCCCTATGCTTGGATCAATCGCTTTGGTAATCACTACATCGTAGCGTATTGTGAAAAAAGGGAAGAAATTCGGCTGTTTCGTCTGGACCGGATCAAAAATCTTACTGTATTACCAAATTCATTTACTATTTCAGAAGAGTATGATGCAAAGAGATTCGAATCTGATAAAGCCTTCAATCGCCGGGAGCCATTTGTTGCTTCTATCTTGTTTGAGGAAACCAATGAATCAAAAAACTTCGAGTTTTATAACGTACTCGAATTTATTGGATCCCTTCTTTCCAATAAAAATGAATTCACTATCCTCAAGCCAAATTGGTTGAAAGATGCTTTGCAAAGAAAGTTGGAATCCCTGCTTCAAAAAAACTCTACTTAGGACATTTTATGACTTACCACACGAATATGATTAAAGTATAAATTTTTTAAGGGGGTGCAGATGACGAAGAAAATTGTGGATAATGTCAAACTGGGATCTTCTTGGACCACTTACTTAGGTAGTATGTTCGGTGTATTGTCAGCTTCTAATCTCTGGAGCGATACAATATGGAAACTGGCTGGAATGACTGGAATCGCATTTCATTTTATCGTACATCAAAAAACCTGTCCCAGCTCTGTGACTGTTTATGACTGGGTGGAAGAACATTATCGGATGATGGATCGGATCGGGGTAGACTCTGATGTTTTTTCTTTTTGGATGGATCCAAAACTTAATCTGTACCGAAACGTACAAGAAAGAGCCATAAACCGAATCAGGGAATCACTGGATCGAAACATGGCAGTAACCGTCTGGACACCTACACCTATCCTGGAATTCGGTATCATAAAGGGATATGATGACAATGAAAAGGTTTTTTTTGTTGAAGATTGTTTGGGGCAATGTACCGAACACCTTCTCTACCATAATCTTGGGATTTCTGAAGTTGCCTGCCTTTTTTACCAGATTGTATACGATAAGATTCCCGTTGAACAGGACAGAATCATACGATCCTCTCTCTCTTTTGGTGTCAAGGAATGGAAGAGGGAACAGTCCTTCAATCCAGAATATGCAAAAGGCAAAAAAGCGTATGATGCTCTTTTGAGCGCCATTGAAGAAAACGTTTATGATTATTTTGGATTGAGCTATATTTTAGCTGTATACGAAGATTCAAAAACCTGCCTGACAAAATATCTGAAATGGATTGCGGAAACATCGAAAGAAATCTCAGGGATGGAAGAGCCTTCTACTCTATTCAACCAGGTATCGGGCTTGTTTTGTAAAATGAAAAAACTTGCTCCTTTTGTCCCACCAAGACCTTTATCGGGAGAAACAGAGAAAAAAAAGCTTTCAGAACAGGAATCGAAGGAACTGCTTTCTCTAATTAAGGAAAGCAAAGAGCTAGAATCTCATGCCATGAAATTAATTGAAAAAAGAATTGAAGAGTAAAACCATTTGCCCCTTCAGTTTAGTTCGATATAATCTGAAGCGATAAAAGATATTTTGATTTCATACAGGGAGGCCTTTTTATGAAATGGGTAACAAGAGCGCACGTTCATATTGATCGGGTAGCCTGTCCATGGCTCATAAAGAGGTTCATCGACACGGAAGCAGAGTTTCTATTTGTTGCGAAGGAACATGTAAACGAAATCGCCAAAGAAGAGGATGCGATTCCTTTTGATTCTCCTGGAGTTGCTTTGGGACATCATGAAGAACACTGCAGTTTTATCTCCTTTTTAAAAAAGTATAAATTGACCGACCCAGCGTTATGGAAATTGGGAGAGCTAGTAGATGCTGCTGATACAGATAATTTCAAGGGGCATGCGTATGCAAGCTGTCTCAATGCTTTAGCTCATGGCTTTTCAATGCTGTTTCCTGACGATCTTGACAATGTGGAACAACAGTTTGTCGTATATGATGCTTTATATAATTATTTCCGATTAAATACCCATAAAGAAGAAAAAGTAAAAACAAGAAGAAAAGAAGCTCCAAAGTTATTTTAGTTTTTTGATTCATTGCTTATTGATCATTGGAGGTGAACATATGTTTTGTTATCAGTGTGAACAAACAGCGCAAGGAAAAGGTTGCACAATCCAGGGTGTGTGTGGAAAAGACGATAATACCGCAACATTACAAGACCTTTTAATATACTCACTGCAGGGAATTTCTAACTATGCTCATCGTGCCAGCCAATTCGGAATCCATAATCACGAAGTAGATGTTTTTATTCTGAAAGCATTATTCACGACCATAACCAATGTCAACTTTGATCCTCTCATACTGCAGAAATTGATTATGACATCAAAAAACATGAAAGACAGTGCCAAAGATATGTATTTGGCTGTTTGCCGGAAAGAGGGCAAACTACCGGAAACCCTATCCGGTCCAGCTTTGTTTGAGCCTAAGGATTCCCTGGAAGAATTAATTCTGCAGGGCAAAGAGCACGGTTTGCAAAATCATATCCAAGAGCTGGGCGAGGAAGCCGGGGGCGTATTCCACCTTATTTTATATGGATTAAAAGGCATGGCAGCCTATGCGGATCATGCATACATCCTTAGCGTAGAGGACTCGAAGGTGTATTCTTTTTTCCACAAAGCCCTTGATTTTCTATCTTCTACCAATCATCCACTTGATGCTATTGTGACGATGGCTCTTTCGGTCGGCGAGATGAACCTTCATGTTATGGAGTTGCTGGATCGAGCCAATACAGGTAGATATGGTCATCCAGAACCTACCAATATTTTGACAACACCAATCAAGGGAAAAGCGATTCTGGTATCCGGTCACGACCTTTTGGATTTAGAAGAAATTTTAATACAAACAGCAGGACGAGGCCTAAATGTTTATACTCACGGTGAAATGCTTCCCGCCAATGCCTACCCAGGTTTAAAAAAATATCCTCATCTTATAGGAAATTACGGCAGTGCCTGGCAAAACCAGCATAAGGAGTTTTCTGAGTTTCCAGGAGCCATATTGATGACAACAAACTGTATACAGAAACCTTTGGAAGCTTATATAAAAAACATTTTCACCAGTGGATTGGTTGCATACCCGAACGTACACCATATCATAAACCATGCGTTTGCTCCCGTAATCCAAAAAGCATTAGAGATGGAAGGTTTTAAAGAATCTTTACCTGAGAAAAAGATTTGGATTGGTTTTGGAAGAAATGCCATAATAGAAAGAGCAGATGCCCTGCTAAAGCTCGTAAATGAAGGCAAACTCAAGCATGTTTTTTTAATAGGAGGATGCGACGGAACCAAGCCAGGCAGAAGCTACTACACTGAACTAGCCCAAATGACACCCCAAGACACGATCATCCTCACTCTGGCTTGCGGTAAATATCGCCTAAACAAATTAGAATTAGGATCAATTGATGGCGTACCGCGTCTTCTTGATGTTGGACAGTGCAACGATTCCTATTCTGCGGTTCAGGTAGCACTTACTCTCGCTAAAGCACTTAATACGGATGTCAACCATCTTCCTTTATCTTTTGTTTTGAGCTGGTATGAACAGAAAGCGGTTGTTGTCCTGCTTTCTTTGCTCTCACTAGGCATTCAAAATATGTACCTGGGGCCATCACTCCCTGCCTTTATTAAACCAGGTGTCTGGAAAGTACTACAGGAAAAATTTAACCTGAAAGCCATAGGCAATCCGACAGAAGATCTAAAGGAAATGCTAGAAAAGTAGATTAAATATGGAAAAACGGAATTAATAAAAGTAGGAACGCAACACTTACCCCTAACACGATCCCTCCCATTACTTCAAAAAAGCTGTGTCCAATTAATTCTTCCAAATCCTTAAAACCGATCTGTTCTTTCATTTTAAGAGCCAGTAGAAGGTCATTGAGCGTTTTTGAATGTTTACCAACCTCTTGGCGAACACCTGTCGCATCAAAGATCACGATTGAGCTGAATACGGCAGCGATAGCAAAAAAGGGAGAGGACATTCCGTGCTCCATGGCAACTCTCGTTGTGAGAGCTGTAACAGCAGCCGAGTGGGAACTGGGAAATCCTCCATTGCCAAAAGCAAGAGTAAAATCCCATTTTCGGGTAACCAGTGAATTGTAAACTGGTTTTAACAATTGAGCCAAAACATCAGCGATTGAAGCTGTTATAAGTACCCGATTTAGAAAAATATTCTGATTCATTCCGTGATAGTTTCAGTTCTTTTTATTATTTTCATTCTGTGTCTATTATACTTACTTTTGTTCCAATTTAATCCGAGAAGCAAAACTTATCAATTCGGGGCGATCGCATAAATCACATCCCATACAATTTACTTTGCCAAATTTCCATCGAACCAAACCAACAATTGAAGCTGTAATAATTATTATAGGGGTTGCTTTTAAAATCGAAATAAAATCAGATTTTGTTGTAGAAAAAAAGAAGGAGAGTAAAGCAAGGGCAGCAAAGGCACTAAAAGAAGCTGCTAAAGTCATAATGAAGGGATTTACTCTTTTCCGACCCATGTTTGAGATCGTCACAAAGATCAAACTAACAGGAACGGAAGCATAATTTACAAAACAGGGAATTGCCAGAGCATATAAAAAAGCAGCGATAACAGAGATATATATCAATTCCCGTTTCCGAAAATGAAACCGAGAACTGATCAGTGTCAAAAAAATGATCGGTCGTATCAAGCATCCTAACAAAGGAAGAATTGTGTCCACAATGGCAGCTGTTAATAAATAAAACACAAAACCTACTGCGCCAAATAAGGCAATTTGAGTTAATTCTTGCAGTCTGGATCTACCTGTTTTTTTCAAGAAAAGCTCTCCATTTTTCCATCCCACCGATTTACAGGAAGCATTAACCGATGCAATCGATGGAAGTTAAGTCTCAACAAGCTTTCTCCGGCTAATTTTGTTTGAAGGTAAGAGTCCCCGACAACAACAATCTCAGTCCATCGGTCTATTGTAAACATCTGGTCGACCAATTCCAACAATGGAATACTGACTGAGCCTGAGATATGGTTCAAAACATAGGCAGGGGTATCACGAACATCAATGATCATTAATTTTGGGTACTGACCGATTTTACTGTGTAGGGCTTTAATCGTTAGGTCTATAGGATAAGATATAACAGGTTGAGACGAATCACCACAGGATCCATCGGAAGTTGCCGTTGAGCAAGAGGAGCAATCTTCTACAACACCTTGATTTTTGTTAATAAAATGGATAATCGGATTAAAAAAGATTTGCATGGAAAGGAAATTTAAAGTATTAAAATATCCTTTACGAATCGCTTTAATCGGATTCGTAATTTTAAAAGAAGCATCCAGCGGTGTATTCTTCATAGTCTTAATTAGCTGTATATTCACTTCTTCCGGACTTTGTATTACATTTACATCCGCCCCTACTGCATTCCGATTTCGAAAAAAAAGCAAAACAGTAAAAAGGAGGATAATGCTTATAACAATAAAATCGGTAATGGGGATAGAATTCCGCCTTGGTTTCATCATTAAATCCTTTCGCATCAATTACTGAATATCCTTGTAATTTAGTATGATATTCTTAAATTAGAATAGCATGGGTACAAAATAAGTTCAATAGTTTTTTACTTAGTTACATCAATGTTTCCGTTTGTTGTATAAGCAGAAAGAGTTTTTCCCCCTTCCCGAATTTTTGCTTTATAATGGGTTTCGTCGCTCGATAGAATTTCAGCTGCAAACCCATTTACTTTTACTGACCCGTTCGTAGTGACCAAATCAAGATTCAGACCAATCGAATTGGACAATCGAAGTTTAATATGTGCATTGCTGGTTCGAATCATGGTTCCATCCTGGGGTATATTAAAAATATCTGCAACAATATCTCCATTCGTTGTCAGAATTTGTGTAACACCCATTCCTCCAGTTGCCATAACAGATCCATTGACTGTACTGGCTGAAAGCCAGCCATCTACTTTATCAATAACTATTGAACCGTTAGTGGTCTGGATTGATAAATCACCTTTTGTATTGATAACGGAGAGATTTCCATTCGTGGTTTGCAAATCGGACACAAAAATCGTTGTTGGTACTTTAATTGTATAGTGAACAGTCACCTGGGCATTTGGTTCTGCGACCACCGTTTTGATTGAGAGAGTCTCATGGGAGTCTTCTATGCTGTAGTCAACCTTCTTTAGCTCTTTTCGACCAAAATTGGAAACCTTCTCAATGACAACCTTAACATTCGGTTCATTCCAGATTTCAACCGAGATATTACCGTTTACATTTGTAACGGAAAGTTTAGTTTTGGGAGTTATATCGATTATTTTTTCAATTTTCTCTGAAGCTTGGTTGAAAGCATTACAACTGAGTAATTGTAGGGAAGCGACGACTATGAGAGTTAAACCAGACAAAAACCTTTTCATGTGCTATACTCCTTTTTCTTCCTTTGCCGAATATTCATATAATAAAGGTATGATACTCAAAAATGCCTATGTATACAATTCAGATAAGGAAGTATTTTCAATTAAGAATCTTTGGATAAAAGAGCATGTAATTTTTGATGACTCTCTTCAAGATCACGATTTTCCTGAATCAGAAGATGTAGTCGATTTATCAGGCTATTACTTATATCCTGCTATTATAGATGCTCATTGTCACCTGCTTGGAACGGGAAAAAGTAGTATCGGTCCGAATCTGGATACTATTTATGAAAAAGATGAGTTAATTGAAGTATTACGGTCTTGTCCATCTGAGTTCACAATTCTTCGTGGGTGGGATGACAGCAAGCTTGGATTCATACCAGATAAGGCATTCCTGGATGAGTTTCACCCAGAGGGAGGTCTCTTGTTGGTTCGAAGATGTGGACATATTGGAACTATTAATTCCAAAGGAATCGAAGCGCTTTCAATCCAAGAGTTGGATGGACTGGATGGTACCAACCTTAGTACGGGTATCCTTCAGGAAAGAGCCTTAATGAAAACATCTCGGAAAGTAAAATTTACCAGGGAACAGGAAGAAAAGTTCTTTCAAAACGGGGCTCATGAATACCTTCATAATGGAATAACCATGATCCACAGTGAGGATTGGAACATCCACTCCTTCCCAAAAATGATTCCTTTCCTCCAATCCCAGCAAATGATTCGACTCAATGAGAAAGTATGCATCCATTCTCCGGAAGATTTCCAAAAATGGGTTCCCTTACGCCAATCACTCTCCAACAAAAATCCTTTTGTAAACTCAAATTTTGTAAAATTCTATTTAGACGGCTCCCTAGGGGCTGGTACAGCATATTTAAACAAACCTTACGCCGATCATAAGAAGAACCGGGGTGTTTTATTCCATACCCAAGAAGAGATGGTTGAACTCATCCAATTCGCAGAACAAGTAGGAACGAGTGTTTCTGTCCATATCATCGGAGATCTTGCCTTAGAAATTGCTTTAGAAGCCTTCTCCGTATCGATGACAAAAGGCAATCCCTTGCGTCATAAGCTGATCCATGTCCAACTCGCCTCTTCCAGCCAATTGTCCCGTATTCGGGATATGAATCTGTATGTTAGTATTCAACCGTTATTTTTTGAATCTGACATCGAAATGGCACCGAACAAATTAGGGAGAAGACGGTTCGAATCCATTGGATACCCTTTCCAAAAAATGCATAATCTTAGCATAAAAATTTCTTTCTCTTCTGATTCACCCATCGAAACATGTAATCCATTCCAAACCCTCTCAGTATCAGATAAATGGTTTGATCGTAAAACAGCATTTCGTTATTATACAACAGGTTCAGCCCTATCTGTTTTCCAGGAAAACACAATGGGGTCGCTATCCGTTGGAAAATGGGCCGATGGATTTTTGTTGAAGCAAGATCTGTTTTCTCTGTCAGGGGATCAATTAAAAAATGTAAAACCGGAAAGGATTTTATTTCATGGAAGATTCTTATGATGTAATTGTAGTTGGCGCTGGCCACGCCGGATGTGAAGCTGCATTAGCTTCCGCCCGGATGGGGTGTAAAACACTTCTTGTCTCAATCAACCTTGACCTTATCGCCTGGATGCCTTGTAATCCTGCTGTAGGAGGATCGGGTAAATCCCAGGTAATTGCAGAGATTGATGCTTTGGGCGGAGAGATTGCTATCAATGCTGAGAAAGCTTTATCGCAAATTCGAATCTTAAACACCTCCAAGGGATTGGCTTTAAGAGCGAAAAGAGTGCAGTGTGACAAAAAGAGATATTCAATGGAGATGAAAAAAACATTGGAACAGCAAGAAAACCTATTTTTATACCAAACCATTGTTGAATCAATTCTTCTCAAAGGTGATCGTTGCGTAGGTGTCAAAGATATCTACCAGGAAGAAATCTATTCAAAAACAGTCATTCTGACAACGGGAACATTTCTCTCCTCTCGAATCCATGTTGGACTTATCTCCTATGAAGCAGGAAGAGCAGGTGAACTTCGAAGCGAATGTCTCTCAAAAGCTTTGTCGGACATCGGTTTTTCGATGCGAAGATTTAATACAGGCACCACGCCTCGGATCGATCGCAATACAGTGGATTTTTCAAAATTAGAGAAACAGGTTGGAGAGGATGTCCCGATTCATTTTTCGTTTAAAACATCACCAAGGGTCTTTTTCAACCAATTGCCTTCCTATTTAGGATGGACAAATGAAAAGACAATGGAGGTAACAAAGTCCTTTTTAAAATACCAACCATCAAATACAGGCTTAATGGTGAAAGTTGGTCCACGCAACTGCCCATCGCTGGAGGAAAAAGTAAAATGGTTTCCGGATCGTCTTCGCCACTCTTTTTTTCTGGAAGCAGAAGGATATGACACATGTGAAATGTACATGGCTGGTCTAAATATGAGCGTCTTTCCTCATTGCCAGGAACAAATCCTGCGAACAATTCAAGGATTGGAAAACGTTAAGATCATTCGACCTGCTTATGCAATTGCCTATGATTGGGTCGACACATCTGAAATTACACCTACTTTAGAAACGAAAAAAATTAATAATTTATTTTTTGCGGGACAAATCAACGGAACAACTGGCTATGATGAAGCAGCTGCCCAGGGACTTCTGGCAGGAATTAATGCGGTTTGCCGTATCAAAGAAAGAGAGCCTGTCATTTTGGATCGAACCGATGCTTATATTGGAGTTATGATGGATGATTTAATTTATAAAACTATCGATGAACCATACCGAATCACTCCATCACACTCAGAATATCGTATGTCTATCCGGGAAGACAATGCCGATATTCGGTTAACAGAAAGAGGGAGAACATTAGGACTTGTGGACGATGATCGGTGGAGAATCTTCCAAGAAAAGATGGATCAGCTCCAAAAAGGGAAGCAAGCGATTGAAACCGAAAATGTCTCCCCCAGTCAAATTCAACTTCAAAAATTAAAAGACTTGGATTTTCCCTTGATCCAGCAGGCTAGCACCTTGTATGATTTACTAAAAAGACCCGATTTTACACATCAAATGATTGCCATTTTATCAGAAACGTTCCAAAATCTACAACAAGATGTGCAGGAAGAATTAGAAATTGAAGCAAAATATGAAGGATATATTCGAAGAGAAAAAAATGAAATCAATCAGGTTCGGAAAATGGAAAACTTCGTATTTCCAGAATCCTTTTCTTTTTTAGAGGTAACCTCTTTATCAAAAGAAGGAAAAGAGAATTTGATCCGGTGGAACCCAATAACCTTAGGAGCCGCTTTTAAATTGCCAGGAATTCGACCATCCGACATGATCACTCTTTTGTCATGGATTCGGAATAAGAAAGAAACCTAAAAAATGATTGTATGTTTCACGTGAAACATACAATCACAAACCTAGTCTGAATCTTGTCGTTCGATGATTCTTTTCAGCTTATCGATACCGCTTTTCAGCGATCGATTCACTTTCCCAAGCTTGACACCCAATTGCTCAGCTATCTCCTGTGTTGTTAAGTCCTGCTGGAATTTTAAAACAATGCTTTTTCGTTCAATGGGTTCCAATTTTTGTAACGCAGAATTGATAGCAATCTTTTGAATCGCTGTCGTTATCTCATCTGTATCTTTCGAAAGAGTATCTTTTACCAAAATCTCTTCTTCATCATTTCGAATCGGATCTTCCATGGAGGAAGGATATTTGGCAAAACCCGCCTCTAGTGATTCTATGATGACTTCCTTGGATAAGCCTGTTAAATCAATTAATTCTTGGATTGTCGGTACTTTTCCGTTTTGGTTCAAAAAATGAGTGATCGCATTTTGAATCATCTTGTAATAAGAGATGTATTTCCTTGGTATTCGGATCAAATCGGTATTATCTCGCAAATAATGCCTGATTTCTCCTTGAACCAATAAAGTAGCATATGTCGAAAAAGTAGTTCCCATCGAATCGTCATAATTATCAACAGCTTTTACCAGGCCAATATTGCCGACAGATTTCAGGTCTTCAAACAAGTTTTGCTTCCCGTTTGAATATTTTTTAGCCAGGTATTGGACAATCCATACATTATCCATGATTAATTTTTCTCTCTCCTGCTCGTTGATAATCAAGTTAGCCATTGCTGATCCTTTTTAACATTTTCATATGGATAATGGCTATATGATCTGGTTCTTCCTCAAACGTTATTTGATCGATCAGAGATCCTAGAATCTTGATCGGTTTACTACCAATGTTAAGCAATAGTTTTTCGCGATCTGGACTGGGGAAAACGATTCGAGCATGCAATTCGTTTTTATTAACCAGGAGTTTAAAGATTATTTTATCTTGTAATATCCAGTAGGGCTTTAATGCATTTATTATGTTGGTGATAGTAATTTTCAGGTTATCGATTTCGTCAATATCAAAATCCAGACAATTACTCATGTAGGAGGTAATCAGGCGTAACAAAGATATTCCCTCTTCTGTCGGTTTTATTTCGATTGTAAGCTGGTTTTCCCAATCCATTACTTCTTCCTTTCTGGATACACCAAAGTAATCGTTTCTTCCTTTGCGTTCCATTCTACGGATGTATTACTATTTTCAGCAACAAATCGCAAGGGCAAAAATGTTCGCCCGGATTTAACAAATGGGACAACATTTTTTTGTCCTGCTTCAATACTTTTTGAAACACCGTTCACTATAGCCAGATAATTTCCAATTTGAAGCTCAATTTTGTTTGTTTCTAATAAAATGAGAATTTTTTTGTGCTTAGGTTCATATCCGATAGATCCTCCTAAATTTTCTATAATGACTCGAATCGGTAAAAATGTCCGACCATTCTGAATGGTCGGAAAAACTGAATTACCTTTTTCGATTTCCATTTCACTTCCATTGATAGAAATCAGGGGGGAATTAATTTTTAAAATCATCACAGTCACAATATCAAAAGAATAATTTTTAGACCATTCGGTAGATCCGAAAGGAGTTTGTGTGCGAATACGCCAAAAATATTTTTGATATTGTTCCAGAATTAAATCAGGGATTTGAAACTGGTCTCCGCTGACATTTGCGTTTTCAAAAATCACTTTTTCAAATTCTTGGTCTTTTGCGATTTGCAAATGATACGAAAAGGAAAAATCGCTGTCTGATGATTCTGTCCATCGAAGCATCGGATTCCTTTTGGTAATTTTTGCCCCATTCATTGGATCCATCGGAATGGGAGAGGATGGAAAATGAAGAGCTTTATATACTCCTTTTCCAAACGTTCCACAAATAAACCGATCATCATTTGGTAAAAAGATAACATCCCTTACAGCATCAAATTCCAAACCACTACCAAAAAGTAACCAGTCCTTACCTTTTGTTAATGAGAGATACACTCCTGTTTCCGTCGACAGAATTAAATGTGTCGAATTAAAGGAATCAAGGATTATATTATACGTCAACATTGAATTCAATCCTGTATTCGACTGTGTCCATGAAGCGCCCATGTTTTCTGAAATGAATACTCCGCTTCCGAAAGTTGTTGCGTATATCGTTTTTGTTTTTGGCTCCATTGCAAGGGAGAGAATGTGATTATTGCTGATTCCTAAACCCGAAGAAAACCACGTTTGTCCTGCATCTTTGGAAATATAAATGCCTTTTGTGCTGGATCCGGCGATGATAAAATCTTCATCCAATGGATTGATTTGGAGGTCCATAATTTCTCCAACAGGTAAATCTTCTGATCCAAGGTTTAGCCGAATCCATGTTTTTGCTTCATCGATTGTTTTATAGACACCGTTGGCTGTCCCGACATACATTACATTAGCTTTACTCGGATGAGGTGCTATTGAAAATATATAATAATTTGAGAGTGTGAGGGTATCAATATGTTTCCAGGAGATTCCATCTTCTCCTAATCGGAATAAACCTCCATTATATGTTCCTATGTACATTTTTTGGTTTACAGAAATCGCAGAAGAAATGATATATGGGTTTGTCATATCCTTATTAAATTCCTGCCATGATTTGCCTTCATCGAGTGATTTGAATAGTCCAGCTCCCCAGGTGCCTGCAATTATATACTCCCTATATGGATCATAGAGTAGGCTTCGAATGTGACAGTTGTTGATGCCGTATGTTCTCTTTTCCCATTGCTTTGTTGTTAGCTCAGTATAATAAACTCCGCATCCGTTTGTCCCAACAAAAAGTTTCTCCTTATCAATCTGGCAGATAGATATGAATTGATCGTTAAGAGTATTTGTTCCAACTTTAACCCAGTTTTCCTCGAATGGGTTGCCTTCATATAAACCATCATACGTGGAAAGTAAAACTCGTTCAGGTTCATTTAAAGGCGAAATTTGGTTGACATAGACATTTTTTAATCCTTTGCTTTTATTTGTCCATGTGCTTCCAAAATTTTCTGACACAAAGAATCCTCGATCCAGGGTCCCTCCATAGAGTACATTTTGGTGGCGAGGATTAACAGCTAAAGACTCAAACTCTCCAATCTGTTCAAGCTGATTTGCTCTTGTCCAGGTTAAACCTCTATCGTCAGTTTTTAGGAGTACATTCTGATCCCCCGAAGCATATAGAATATTGTTATCAGATGGATCGATGGCTAGCACTTTTGGGCGTAAACTCTGTGGTAAACCTATCTCTACCCAATCTCCGTCGTATGTAGTGGTTTTATATAAACCTTGGTTTGTGGCCGCAAATAAAATAGTACCTGTTTCTGTTTTACTGCCTTCCAAGTCAAACACAATAATACCCAGAAGATTCATACTGCTTTTTTGCCACTCTTCTCCGTTTTGAGAATAATAAACTCCTCCATTGGTTCCTGCAATTAGTGCTTTATCTATAGATAATAAATCATTAATATACAAATTTTTTAGGCCCGCATTGACTGGTAACCAATTTCTACCATCGTCTATGGTCCTGAATATCCCCCTCTGGTAGGTTCCTGCGTACAAATATTTTTTATCCGGACTCTGGACTATAGCATTTACAACGCCCCCATACATACCTATTGAGTTTTCTTTCCACTTAATGTTTTTTGCGTTTGTATTTTTCGGTAAAGCATCTGTTTCTGATTGGAACATAAAAGCACACAATAAAGCCAGTAGGAGGATTTTAATCCGTATATTAATAAGAAGCGCTTTTTTCATTTTTGTTTCCTTCACAATATAAGTTTATTACATTTCGTACGTTGTTATTGATGTTTTCCATATCCCATACTTTAAAATTGAATCGATATGTTAAGGTAAATAAATCAAGAAGAGCTTCTGCTTTTAGCAAATTGTAGGCATATACAAATTTATTGTTAGCTTTCACCTGCTTTGCTGCTTTAATCAGCTTGGTAAATGATCCATATGTTTTTATTTTTCTTTCTATGCCCTGCTGATAATATGGGTTTAAGTACTGCATGTTCATAATGCTGGACAAGGAGCATCCAAAGCTGTAAACAATAAATCCTTGTTCGATAAACCGCTTTAGCTCTAGGTATAAGTTTCTTTCTTGAAAATCACCCTGACAAGGCAACAAGAATATCACGGTATCCAGTTGCTTGTTTCCTAAGGGTTCAGTGCTTTCCTCGATCAAGACTAGATCATGTATACCTGCATCAGAAACAAATGATTGAAGAATGGTTGGTTGAATTCTTCGAATTGAATCTTCAAATTGCTTAATTGTGATTCTGTTTAAATCGATGACAGGTATTTTTTTATTACGAAGAATTCGACTCAGGTTATTATCAAAACAGGGATTTTCGAGTAGCACCATTCTTAAATTAGGAAGAACGGAAAGATATTCACTCAGAATAATGTTTCCAATATGAGCAAGCCCATATTGGTTGGAAACTTCTATTCCCCCACAACCCAAGGTAACAATTTGCAGATTTTCAATCGTTTGCATGGAAGGGTAAAATAGAGAAAACCGCTTGGTAAAGCGACTAATATACAAAATGATATCTTTATTTGGGTCCAAACTGCTGATTCCACAGGTAATCTCATTTGGTTTCGCTGTTGATAAAGATATATTTACTTCCTCTAATATCTTTCGATTCTGGTTGACGATCCACCGAAAGATTTGCTTAAGTTCTCTTGGTTTGTATACAGTGAAGGTGTCCCTTAAATATTTTACTTTCCGGGGTACCTGTAGCGTATTTTGAATTAAATCAGCTCGAATGAGTAATGAATCAAACATTTGAGCAAGAATTCTCCGAATGCTTATCTCCTCTTCTTCGATCCCACAGAGCCGGAATGGCAGCTTGCATTGATTGATACTGCATAAATTGCATAGATCTCCTGAAACAGTTCCATCTAGCTTTCCTTCTATAAATCGAGATAAGAAAGTATTCTGGTTTAAGCGTAAGTCGTTTTGCATTTTACAAATTTCTAGACAATAAGAATCACATTTTGGTAAGTTTTCTTCTAAATATTTACATGTAGTAATCAATTTTCTTTGCGCAGGACAAATAAATTTTGCTTGTGGTTTGGCTTTACTAATAAGGGTGTCCAGTTTAATTAGGTCGTCTGCACACTCAAGATAGATCAAATTTTTAGTTTCCAGCTTCATAAATGGTTGGTTTATATTTCTAATGTAATCTGGTACATCCATTTCAAAAGAAGTCACGATGAGTAGATCTACCAAAATCAGTTCACCATTTGCTAACGTAACAGAAGTTACTTTCTTGTCGAAGATATGCATTTGCTTTATTTCTTGGGCCTTTTTTGTTTTGATTGATTTTTTCGAATTATTTTTTTGTAGTTCTTTTACAAATTCACTGTTTGGATTTTCTGTTATGATTAAAAAATAATGATGGTCTACCCACAAATTGTCATTTTCTTTTTTTAAAAGAACTTCTTCCTCGACGTGAAAGACATTGGTGATCTTTTCTATTCCCAGGGTAGATTTGTAAGTGGCTGTGCTGATGAAATAATCATAACTCATACTACCGTCAGGATCGAAATATACCGTTTTTGTGTTCCAGTCAATCTGATTGATTTCAGTAAATATTGTTGGGTAATTTATTCCATAAATGTTTTTGGAATCTTCTTGAGAGCTTTGTAGAGTTAATCCCCCTGTAATAATAATAATAATCTCTGCGAAAGGTACTTTTTCCTTGACATAATCAACTACACTGAATAATTGAGCATTATTTCCAGCGATTAGTATCTTATATGTTCCCATATTACCTCACATCTGAAGGTTTATAAAAAATTATATCACAAAGAGGTCTCTTAGAAATAATCTGTATATAATAATGAAGGGGTGAATTAAATTGTTTATGCCGTTTTATGAACTTTTTGCGGTAATAACTTCAAGAGTAATCATCTCAACTCAGTTCTATTTATAAATTCTATTTCTTTTACTTGATTTTTGTTGTACTTAAGAGTCCTGAATTTATTTGGTAGTATAGGGTTGACATGCAAAATATATATGTCATCACTTAGTATTAGTACACAATAATATTTATTTTTTAAAGTTGACTCATATGTCACATTTTTTTCATTATTACTGACTAAATTATTATTGTTTACTGAAAAGTTTATTATAGGAAAATCTGATTCTTTAATTACGCTGTTAACACTATTAACAACTTGACTATTGCTAATCCCATTAAGAAAATTAGTAACTATGTTCCTACTTATTGGTTTTTCGCTTAATATCAAATCAGCCTTCCTGTTGCCATCAATAGCTCTATATGAGTAACCAAAATATACAGATGTAATCAATACTAATAAGAATAATAGAAATAATATTTTAATATCTTTTTCAAATTCAAAAATTCTTTTAAAAATTGTACCTAAATAAAATGGTAGAAAAAAACAGCTTAATCCAAAATAAACGTACAAAAGTTGATTGTTACTCTGGTTATAATTTAATAGAAAGATTATTGTGTTGACTATTACAAAAAAAGGTAATTCTATTCTGTTAATTTTACTTGGTTTTTTAGTATTTATCAAAAAACTTATTAAAAACATTAATATGAATAATAAAGTCTGTTGTATACCGATATTTGGAAAAAATTTAAATGTTGATGTTATTGATAATACGCTTGAAGGTAAATTTATTCTATTCAAAAAACCTACAAAAAAACTCCAGCTATAAAAAAAAGGCAATAAAAGTAATACTAGGGCAAAAACTCCAAAAAAGCGCATTCTAAATTTTGTTAAATAATATACTTCTTCCATATCAAATCTCCTTGCTTGATTATTTTATATACTAAATACATCTGATAAATATTTAATCTCACAGATAAGATCATGTTTAATGCTTAGTGTTATAAAACTGTTTTCGTCTCCATTATTATAAACGCATAATATGTAGTAATTATTGGCATCACTGTATACCAAATAATAGATTGTTTTAATAGTTGAAATATAATAATAATTTTTTTCTAATATTACATGATTATCGATTAAACATATTTTTTCTTTACTTGTAAAGTCAATAATAGGAATATCTGATTTTTTATAAATTGAATTTACACTGTTCGTAGTCGTATTTTGAGCTTTGCCGACGTTTAGCTTAAAACTTGAACTATTCGTAGTCGTATTTTGAGCTTTTCCGACGTTACTGTCTTGTTTCTTGTTAAAAGTAACATTTTTTAGATTTATTAATGATACAGCATTTTCATAACCATTTACATAGCGAAAGTTATACCCAAATACAACAGTACAGATAGTAACAATGATTAAGTAACCTATTAATGATATGTTGGGATGACTAAATATTCTTGCTAAAATAATTCCTATATACAGAGGGTATATAAAACATGAAAAACCAAAAATTAAATTCAAGCTCTTCTTTGTATTTTCAAAGTATGCAATAATAAAAATTACAAAATTAACTAGAATAAAAATTTGTTGTTCATGATTCCTTAAGTAATTTGCACAAGAAACAGCTAATGTATTGTTTATTTTATAAATATATATAACTATTTTAACTGTGTCGAAGTGAATATTTTGTTTTGCACAGATACCGAGTATTGCCATAATCAAAAACAAAAAAGCTTGTTGTAGCCCTATATTAGGAAATGCATTAAAAGTTGCAGAGAATGATACAACTTTAGAAGGTAAACCAATTTTGTTAAAAAAACCTAATATAAAACTCCAAGAGTAATAATACGCAAGAAACGCAAAAAAAGTTATTAATATTGACAAATCATTAAAGGTTAATTTAGCATAAATCATTAATTTTTTATAGAAATAAACATTACACCAACTATTAAGATAGGTAAACTAATTATTGAAAAATTAATAATATTTGTATATGTATGAAAAAAAACAGTAAAAATGAAACATAAAAGTATAAACAATATTCCTGAAAGTTTTTGGTATCTCCAAGATAAAATTAATAAAAACAGCAAAATAATAGAAGGTATCATATGAATAAATAATGCTTCTATAATTTTTATTAAAGAATCTTTCCCGTCAAATACATCTAAAGCAAAAATAGAAAGAAAAAGGATGATAATTAACGTTAACAATCTAGGTATCCATATTTTCTTAAACTTTCTCATCTATCCTCCAATGAAAAAATCTGTTGAAAACTCTTTTCTATAAATTTAATTTTAACTCATTAGAATACAATATGCAAAAAAAACCAATAAACACAAAAAAATCTAACTCTGTGTTTATTGGTTTTTTCTTTAATTTATCTCACTCGATAGGCTACGTCTAAATCTTTGGCGGCTTTAACTTCATCCGGTCTTGTTATCGGGGAATTATGGGGAGCTGTTTTTAGTATGTCTGGATTTTCTCTCGCTTCTTTTGCAATTATTTTCATGACTGCTATGAAGGCATCGATCGTTTCTTTAGACTCAGACTCCGTTGGCTCAATCATTAAAGCTTCTGGTATAATCAAAGGAAAATAATTCGTTGGCGGGTGAAACCCATAATCAATCAACCGTTTGGAAATATCTTTTGCCTGAATTCCATATTTCAGGAACGGTTCTGCCGATAAAACACATTCATGCATACAGATGCATCTTGTTCCCTGCAGAAAATCTTCTTTCAGCATTTCTCGAATATAATTTGCACTGATCACTGCTTGTTCACAGGATTTTTTTAAACCATCCGCTCCCAAACTAAGAATGTAAAAATAGGCTTTCAGAAGGACAGAGAAATTCCCGCCAGATAATCGGATCATTCCGATGGTATTTGGTTTCGTTTTTTCTAAATAATAATGGTCACCATCAAATCCAATATCGGGAACAGGCAGATAGTCCTTCAAAAAACTTTTTACACCAACTGGTGCTGAACCTGGTCCTCCGCCTCCATGAGGGGTTGAAAATGTTTTGTGTAAATTGAGATGAACGATATCAAAACCCATATCACCCGGTCTTGCGTACCCTAAAAGTGCATTTAGGTTGGCCCCATCGTAATAGAGCAAACTGCCATTTTGATGAATAAGGGAAGCGATTTCTTGAATGTTCGATTCAAATACACCTGCTGTGTTTGGGTTTGTTAGCATTATTCCGGCGATGCTGTCATCTAGCAAGGTTTTTAAATCATCAATATCTACCTCTCCACACTCTGTCGATTTCACTTCTACGATCTCAAAACCAACGGAAGAGGCGGAAGCTGGGTTTGTTCCATGGGCGGATACTGGGATTATCATCTTTGTTCGTTTAGCCCCTTCGCCTTTTTTTAGAAAATATTTCTTAACGATCATCATGCCAACCAATTCACCTTGTGCTCCAGCAGCTGGCAATAACGTGAAAGCATCCATACCAGTTATTTCACATAAAGATTTCTTTAAGGCAAACATTAGTTTTAAGGAACCTTGTACCGTTGAAACATCTTGCAAGGGATGTATCTTTGTAAATTCAGGGAGGGAAGCTAAGTCCTCATTTATTTTTGGATTGTATTTCATCGTGCAGGATCCGAGTGGATAAAAACCAGAATCCACCCCGTAGTTCATGCTCGATAAGTTGACAAAGTGTCGAATGATTTCCGGCTCTGAGACTTCTGGCAAACCAATGCTACTGCGGATCCATTCAGTGGGGATTTGTTCTTCTATTTTAATGTCCGGCATGTCATTTCTAGGTAATGAATATCCCTCTTTTCCTTTAGAGGAAATCTCGTATAAAAGTTTGACGGTCATTCTGTTAACTCCTTTACCACAGTAACGAAAAAGTCTATTTGTGCTTTTGTAATCATCTCTGTAAAAGCAAGGATCAATGGATTCTTCAAAAAGGGATACTCGGTTTGAAGAGGTGTGGTGGAAATCAGAATCCCTTTCTCCTGCATTTTTTGTCGAAACAAAGCTGGTTCGATAGGGAGTTCAACTAAAAACTCATTATAAAACGGTTTTCGATACGGTATCTTTATCGTTGTTTCTTTTAGAATTTTATGAAAGGCATACCGGCTTGTTTGAATGTTTTGTATGGATAAGTCCCGTAAACCTTTTTCCCCCAGTGATGATAGAAAGATTGTTGATTGTAAAGCACAAAGAGCATGGTTCGTGCAAATATTGGACGTCGCTTTATCCCTTCTTATGTCTTGCTCTCTGGCTCTAAGAGTCATAACATAGGCTATCTTCCCTTCTGTATCTACTGTTTTTCCAACAATTCTTCCCGGTATTTTACGAATGTATTCCGTTTTTGTGGTCAAAAAACCAAGTCCAGGACCGCCATAGGCTGGCGCTAATCCAAATGCTTGAGCTTCTCCACAAACAACATCGACATTTTCTTCCCCAAATGGTTTGGCAATACCAAAAATAGTAGGATCTAAAACCACATGCACAATTTTTACGCTTTTCTGTTTTGTACGCAAAGAAATCGGTGCGATATCTTCGAGTAGGCCGAATATGTTAGGGGATTGGATAAAAACACAAGCCGTCTTATCATCTATTTTTTCCTCCAAATCGAGTAAAGAAATGCATCCTTCAGATGAGTTAATTTCTATAATTTCGATGTCTCTTGTATTCGCATATGTTTTTATAACATCTTTTACGTTCGGATGGAGTAGATTACTCACAGCCACCTTCGTTTTTTTTGTATGGGAGCAAATCATGTACATAGCCTCGGCTGCTGCTGTGGCTCCATCATATAGAGACGCATTGGAAACGCTCATCCCCGTAATGTTAGACATATAGGATTGGTACTCGTATATTGTTTCCAGTGTTCCCTGGCTTACTTCGGGTTGATAGGGCGTATAAGCTGTGTAAAACTGGGGTAAGCTGGAAATATGTTTCACAATCTTTGGAATGAAATGATAATAGCTAATTTCACCTATCAGGCATATATTTTTTCGATAGTCTTGATTCATCGAAGCTGTTTCCTGGATGTACCGTTCCAAATCGGTTTCACTAAGATGCTCCTCGAGATTTAAATCCTTTTTAAGAAAGAAAGCATCCGGTATAACATGGAATAATGCATTAGAAGAGGGAGCATGAATTGCTTCCAGCATTTCTTTTTTCTCTGGTTCTGTTATGGGTAAATATCTCATTCCTTATTCCTTACGATAATTTTGATAGTCTTGGTCATTCATCAATTCTTTGATTTCCATGGGGTTGCTTATTTTAATCTTAACAATCCACCCTTCATCATACGGTGAAGTGTTTACTAAAGCTGTATCTTGGTCCAAGGTTGGATTCATGTCAATAATCGTTCCAGATAAGGGTGAATAAATATCAGATGCCGATTTCACAGATTCGATTGTTGTTAAAACGTCGCCTTTTTTTAAAACAGTATTTTTATCTTTCATTTCTACAAAAACGATATCGCCTAGATGGTGCTGGGCATAATCAGAAATACCGATTGTAGCTGTATCACCATCTACTTTTACCCATTCATCTGTCGGTAAATAATAATATCCTTTTCTCACTTCGCTCATTCTTTCCTCCTACAACGTTCATTTTCAATACGTTCCCTAAATTGTAACATTCGGATGAATTTATTTAAAGCGGTTTCATGGATTGGTTAGAATAGAATTGTAGTATAATATTGACTTGAACGAGGAATAAACGGAGGATTTTTTAAAATGCTTAACAAAAAAATGCGAACATTACTCTATATCGTCCTTGTCATTTTTTCGATATCCTTTGTTTCTTTACCCTCTGCGAACGGTCAAAATTTTAAAGGGTATGCCATTGGTTTTGGTCCTTTAGAAGGAGAAGCCGGCTATCCAGTGGCCGTAGATAAGGATTCGAAAGGCAATATCGCTATTTTAGATGCTCTAAAATCAGCCATAATTATTCTCAACAGTAACAAGCAATTTGTAAAATCATTTCCAATCGTTAACAATGTTCCTGCCAATATAACCAATTTAAATTTTAAGATTTCACCGGATGGCTTCATCTGCGTTTTTGTCAACTATACGATTATTAAATATTCTTTTGAAGGAAACGTGGTTAAAACGTATTCTTTACAGGAAAATCGATACCTTTCTGGTAAACCGATTCGCCAGTTTGCGCCTATGGAGGGGGATCTTATTGCCGTGAAAGACGACCTGACAGGAGAAGCTTTTATCGTTTCTCTGTCCAAAGATGTTGAGCCCATCTCCCTGAGAGGAGAAAATAATCGTTTTTTATTTGTTACAGATATGGCTGTTTTTGGAAATAAAGTCTGTCTATTATCTTCAGATCAAGATTTCTCTTCGCAAAATCCCCCTTCTCTGACTCTTTTTTCCAATTCAGGGGCTCGAGAACAAAGCGTACTCTTAACAGATTATCCCTTTTCTGATTTTCCAACAAACATTTCTTTTGATTTATCGGGAAACGTTGTTGTCTTAGGAAACAACTTAAACTACGCCACATACAACAGCGCATTAACCTTAAGAGACAAAGTAGCCTTTAAACAAGGAAATGGGCAGGACTTTTCCCGGTACTTCACGGCCTACGCCGAAAATAACATTTTATTGTGCAATCCATATACAGGATGCCTGCTCCTGCAAAGCAACGGAGAAATAAAGCCAATAGTCCCTGTCGTACGTAAAGAGAAGAAACTGTATGCTCCGTATTCCTTGTGCAGAAACAAAGAATATCTAGCCATATATGATTCCTTAACTCGAAAAATCAGTCATTACCAATTTGATAATTATAAATCGTCCTTCCCGATTAGCGATATATTTGGCCTCAATGCATATCAATCCAAAATATCTTTGTTCCAATCTAATTCTGCGAGTTATTTTATTGTTTCGCAAGGATTGGAATCAAGGATCATTAAAAAGGATCCAATAACAGGCAGTTCAAATGAAATCAAAATCCCATCCTACATTTCTCCGCGAAGTTCAATTTATATTCGACAAAAGGACAATTTAATCTATTTTTATTCCTGGTTTGATTCCATATTGTACGTTTTACCAGAAAATTCGGATCTTCCCATTAAAATACAAATCAACAAAGTTGAAAGCTCACAATTCAGCTCAGATTGCATATGCAGGGTTGATGACAATGACACAATTTTTATTCTTTTACCAAATTTAAAAAAACTGAACGTTTTTAATTCTTCTGGTTCACTGATAACCAGTTTTAACTTAACTTTATCCTTCTACACATCCTTTGATTTTTGCGGAGATTTACTGGCAATATTAAATTCTTCCCTTTGTGAAATTGAGTTTTACTCAAAAAGGGGAGAAAAACTATACAGTTTGGGGAAAAAAGGTTCACTCTTATATCCAAAAACTGAAAAAGAATATACCGAAAAACCAGATTTGCTCTTGTTCCCCTCTTCCTTGTCTTGTTATCAATCAACAGTAGCTGTAGCAGATACAGGCAATTCCAGAGTGGTTGTTTATGAAAAAGAACCAGAGGCTACCTCTATTGTGATTGAGCTTCAAATTGGGTCCAAGTCAGCGTATGTAAATCAAAAAAGACAGGACCTTGATGTGGCCCCTTTCACTGAAGCTGGCAGAACCTTGGTCCCCTTTCGGTTTATTGGGGAAGCAATGGGAGCCAAAGTAGTCTGGAACCAGGAAACAAAACAAGCCATTTATGAATTAGCCGGAACAAAGATTGAAATCTCAATTGGTAGCAATATCGCTATTGTCAATGGGAAGAACGCTCCGATGGATGTTGCCCCAAAAATTACAGGGGGCAGGACATTTGTTCCTCTTCGCTTTGTTGGAGAAGCCTTAGGGGCTTCTGTAATTTGGGAAGCGGTTACGAAAAAAATAATAATTACGTACCCGGGAACATAACCTTTTGATTTTGAAAGTGAAGCGAGTAATATATTCTAAAAAAATGATCGTATTGTTTGTAATCAGAAATATAGGATAAGCAAAGCTCCCTACCGGCTGTAAATTCTTTCAGAAGATTCGTGTGGATCCTTCTTTCCGGTTCTGGGGGATCTACTTTTTCAATTTCTGTCTTGTTTTCGTTATATCTCTTAGCTAATTGGACAAAATTTTGAATGGCAATCTGTTCAAAACCTTCCTGCATATTTTTTGATGTTTCCAGGAAAAGGAATGAACTTTCTTTTGCCCATTTTGCTTTTACTTTTTCATATTCACCCTCTCCATAAGATACTTTACGTAAATTTTTTTGGTCTTTAGCTTCCTTTTGAATGGAAGAGTCAAATATAACCTGGCGTTTTTCAATTTCAGCAACAAATCGGAAGGCAATCACAAACAAAACGAATAGGGTCAGAATGATAGCTGAATATCTTTTCATCCCTTTTCCTCCATCCTGTAAAAATTCGAACCTTCGCTCCATATTCTTTTTGGAAGGATTTCAATGCGTGGCTTATCCGATTTCTTGATCTGTCCCATCAAGATATACTCTGAGTTGATTTGTTTTAAAATCTGGTCAGTCTTTTCTAAATCTTCTTTTGAAATGATGATACAAAAGCCGATGCCCATATTAAAATCTTTATACATTTCTTCCTCAGTGATTTTCCCTTTTTCTTGAATCATCCTAAAAATGGAGGGTAAAGCTGGTAAATTATTAATTTCGTAGCAAACATTTGATTCTAACCGAATAATATTCAAAAACCCTTCCCCTGTTATATTCGCAATGCCTTTGACTTCGATCGATTTGAGAAGAGCCATCATTTCATGTACATAAATCCGCGTCGGGATCAATAATTCTTCCAACACAGCTTGATCCAGTTTTTTCTCATCCAGTAATAGTTTTCTAGCGAGAGTCAATCCATTGCTGTGTATCCCGCTACTCAGAAAACCGATAATGATATCACCCTCCTGCAAGTGTTTCCCAGTAATGATTCGGCTTGTGGGAACAACACCTATGGCGGTACCAACAATATCAAAACTATTTTCTCCTCCATGCATAATGTCTTTGACCTGGGCCAGCTCTCCGCCCGGTATGTTTACTTTAGCCTGCAACGCTCCTTCGTACAAGCCCTTAGCAATTTCTTCAATTTGCGCTGGTTGAACCTTACCTACAGCGATGTAATCTACGAAACTGATCGGTTCTGCCCCCACACAGAGAAGATCGTTCACGTTCATAGCAATGCAGTCTATTCCGATTGTGTCATATTTTTGAGCCATCTCTGCTAGTAGAATTTTTGTCCCTACGCCATCGGTCGAAATGGCCAGACCCATCCCATTGCCCAGATCAAGCACATTAGCAAAAAAACCAATTGGCAGTAAATTTTTTCCGATGGATTCGCGGTTCTTAAACGTTGGATTAATCCAGCGCAAAAGTCCTTTCATGGCACTTTCTTCTTTTTTTGTGTTCACACCAGATTGACTATAAAAATCATCTCCCATTTTTCCCTCCGGTATTGAAATTTGTTCATTACTCTTGCTATTTTATTATTGTATCGTAAAAAAATTTGATTTACATCTCGATCAAAATTATACTATATCCTTTGTAATTGTTTATATTGAGAAGTAAGGAGATTTGCTATGGCTACACCAAAGAAGAAACGAACCGTTCGCCGCATACGCAATCGTGCCGCGCGAATGAAAATCGATCCGATGCCGTTAACACGGTGTACAAACTGCAATAAACTGATTCCAACCCATACAGTGTGTAAATTTTGTGGTTTTTACAACGATGAGAAAATCGTTATCATGAAGGAAAAGGAGAACAAACAAACCGTTTGATCTCAATAGCACTTGATGTTCCAGGTGGAGATTTGTCGTTTCAGGAAAGAATTCACGGAGCTCTTCATGCTCTCAATTGTGATGAAGAGCTCCGTGTTGTTTTTGTAGGCGACGAGTCTCAAATTGAACCTTTTGTAAAATCATTACCAAAGACAGTATCGTTAAGAATCAGTATTGTCCATACACTGGAAACAATTTCCATGGCCGAAGCCCCCTCTCGGATTTTAAAAGAAAAAAAATCATGTTCCCTTTCCCTTGCTACAAAACTGGTAAAAGAAGCCCAATGTGCTGGAATCGTTAGCGCAGGCAATACTGGCGCCCAAATGGCTGCAGGATTATTCCTGCTGGGAAGAATGAAAGGAATTGACAGGCCCGGCATAGCGATCCCCGTTCCAACTAATAATGGATACAGTATACTAATTGACGGCGGAGCCAACACAGATGTGAAGCCAAAGAATCTCCTCGATTTTGCCAGGATGGGCTCTCTTTTTATTGAAACGGTTTATGGAATTAAACAACCAAAAGTTGCCATACTGAATAATGGATCGGAACAAGAAAAAGGAAATCTGCTGACAAAAGAAAGCTACTCCCTATTAAAGCGGGAGGTAGAAACTTTTACAGGTTTTATTGAAGGCAGAGATCTTATGTCAGGTATCGCCGATGTAATTGTATGTGACGGTTTCACAGGAAACATTATTCTTAAAACAATGGAAGGGACAGCAATTGCTATCTTTTCACACCTGAAAAAAGAGATTAAAAAATCCATTTGGCAAAAATTAGGCGCTATACTACTTCAAAAATCATTCCAATCCTTAAAAGACAAATTGGATTACCGATTGTACGGAGGTGCTCCCCTTCTTGGCATTAATGGCATCTCAATCATTTGTCATGGAACATCAGATAGGGTAGCCATTAAAAACGCAATCCTTTTAGCTGTCAAAATGGTTCGACAAAAAACAATCGAAAAAATGGCTTCTTTGACTTAATTTTTTAATGATATAGTACCTGTTCGAAACTTTTTCCTTTATCTTTGGTATACTAGTTGAGTATATTAATTTATATTGTGTACTTTGACAACTGGGGGTGTATTGGTTTCGACATAAGGTAAGTCATTTGATTGGCAAGCCGGGGATGGTGCTTGGCCTCGTTAAAAATGCACCGGAATATTAAACGCCAACGTTAATTACAACTTAGCAGTAGCTTAACTGTTACGATTGTTTCTCTCTCCCTTTCAGGGGTGATCCAATCGACGATTTTGAAAGGTTTTTGCAGATAAGAATCCTGTAAGGGATCTGTGAAAAAAATTCTCCTACCGGGATACTGGATAATGAGGTCTGTTGATAACCTTTTATTCAGAAATTGAATATCAGCGAAGCTTGTGATTCCAGTCTTTGGTTTGGCTTATTGGACACGGGTTCGACTCCCGTCACCTCCACCAAAAACTAAACATAGGGGTATTATTTTGTCTAAAATTATTTCAGTCGCGAACCAAAAAGGCGGGGTTGGCAAAACAACCACGGCTATAAATTTGTCTGCGTATCTCTCCCGGATGGGGAAAAAAGTCCTATTAATTGATTTGGACATACAAGGGAATGCCACCACAGGCCTTGGTATCAAAAGAAACTCGTTAAAACAATGTGTTTATAATGTTTTAATTGGAGAAACAGAAGCGAAGAGCGTGATTCAAAAAACAGAGTTTGATCATCTCTTCATCCTACCGTCAACCATTAATCTTGCTGGCGCTGAAGTGGAATTGATCAATGCAAAAAATCGTGAAATTCGTCTGCAATTTGAATTAAATTCCATAAAAGACAACTATGATTTTATTTTTATTGACTGTCCTCCTTCCCTGGGCATTATTACCATTAATGCCTTGTGCGCCTCGGATGGAGTTATTATCCCTCTTCAGTGTGAATATTATGCCCTGGAAGGCTTGACGTCATTCCTAAATACATTTTCGTTAGTACAGCGAAAATTCAACCAAAAATTAAAAATCCGTGGTATTCTCCTGACGATGTACGACTCACACACATCCCTATCCCAACAAGTTTCGTCAGAAGTGATCAATTACTTCAAAAACCAGGTATTCCAAACGATTATCCCTAGAAATGTCCGCTTGAGTGAAGCCCCATCTTATGGTAAGCCAATATTCGTATATGATCCAGGATCAAAGGGAGCAGAAGCGTATCGTAAATTAGCCATGGAGTTTTTAAAAAATGAATAAAAAATTTGGATTGGGAAAAGGCATTAATGCGCTTTTAGAAGATTATAAGTTTGTTTCAGACACTTCTCATGTCCTTTTGACGGATATTATCGATTCTCCCTATCAGCCACGAAAAGTCATTTCAGATGAATCGATCGCGGAATTAATGCAATCCATCCGGGAAAATGGATTAATTGAACCTCTGGTTGTTCGAAAAAAAGAAACAAATTATGAATTAATTGCTGGTCACCGCAGAATTAAAGCCTTACGCCTCCTTCAAAAAGAGGAAGCTCCTGTTTACATAATAACTGCCTCAGATCAGCAAGCGGCTCAATTCACAATTATTGAGAACATTCAGCGGAAAGATTTAAATCCAATCGAATTAGCTGGCAGTATGGATTTTATTCTAAAAAGTTTTCATCTGACTCACGAAGAACTAGCAAAATATATCGGTAAAAGCAGAGTGTATATTACAAATTTACTCCGCCTTCTAACCTTAGACCCCTTCTGCATCCAGTCAATCGTACAAGAAAAAATTTCAGAAAGTCATGGCAGGCTTCTTCTTCAGATAACCAATCTCGCGATTCGTGAAAAATTAGTAAAAGAAATCATCGAAAAGTCTTTAACAGTTAAAGATGTGGAAAAAAGAATAAAACTGCTTCATAAGAAATCGAATACTGTGGACAAATCTGTATTTTTAAATCAATTTAAGAAATTCGAAAAAAGATTTAGTGAAATTTTCCACAAACCCGTCAAAATAAAAAAGAACAAATTAGAGATCCTTTTCAAGGATGAGGCTGATGTTTTAAATTTTATTCAACAGATTCAACATCTCTATGACTAATACAATCTTTTTTAAGAATAACTAGTACATAATCATAGTAAAATTAAAAAATTTGATTGCTTTTAATTTACAGATACCTTAATTTATTCGTAATTTCAGCAACAGCCGCTTTTACAGTTTCGTTGTTTTCCATCTCTTTTTTAATTTTTTCATACGAATGAATAATAGTTGAATGATCCCTTCCACCAAAAAATTTACCAATCATGGGCAGAGAATAATCCGTGAGCTCACGGATTAGATATATTGCTATTTGCCTTGGTGTGCTAATGTCTTGGTTTCTTTTTTTTGTTTCCAGTTCTGCAGAGTCAATATTAAAATATTCTCCAACAATTTTTTTTATATCTTCGGCTGCAATCACTTTATTTTTAATAGGGACCAGATCTTTTAAAACTTCTTTTGTTAGATCAATTGTTATTTCTTTGTTATTAAGAGAAGCATAAGCCAAAAGACGAATCAATGTGCCTTCCAGATCTCTAATATTTGTAAAAGGCTGATTGGCAATAAAATCAAGAGCTTCATCCGGAACATCCAGCTCTTCCACTTCTGCTTTTTTACGAAGGATTGCCACCCTGGTTTCGTAATCTGGAGCTTGTACATCGGCCAAAAGTCCCATTTGAAATCTCGTTTTTAATCGTTCGGCAATATCATCCAAATCTTTTGGAGGCCGATCAGATGAAAGCGCAATTTGTTTTTTGGCATCATAGAGAGTGTTAAAAGTATGAAAGAACTCCTCTTGTGTTCTTTCTTTTCCAGATAAAAACTGAATGTCGTCAATGATTAAAAAATCTACGGTTCGATAAAAATCATGAAATTCCCGCATCTTTCTTTCTTGAATGGAAAATATAAGTTCGTTTGTAAATTTTTCAGAAGTCGTATAGATAACTTTTTTGCATCCGTTTTCAATGGCTCTATGGGCTACGGCCTGCAACAGATGTGTTTTGCCCAATCCAACACCACCATAAAGAAATAAAGGATTATACGTGTTGCCGGGTGATTCAGCAATTGATTTACAGGCAGCATGGGCAAAGCGATTGCTATTACCGATAATAAAATTGGTAAATGTATACCGATCATTTAAAGCGCAAGGCCGAAACAATTCTCGATTGTGGCTTATATCCTGGCTTTCTTTCTCAGGATGGGTGCTTTCCTGAACCGTTTCCTGAATGACATATTCGATATCTATTTCTTTACCAGTAACGGAGACGACAGAGGATATAATTAAGGAGGAATATTTTGTTTGCAGCCAGTCTTTAACAAATTCAGACGGTACAGAAATGGAAAGGATACGGTCGTCTTCCTGGATTGATTTTGTATTTTTAAAAAACATTTCAAATGTTGGTTTTGTAAGCTGGAGCTTCAGCTGTTCCAATACTTTATGCCATGTTTCGTTCATTTTTTTCTCTCTTTCATCAACAACTACTACAACTATACTATAATAGTTAAAAAGGAAGGGAAGCATAAATCTTTTTTGAGGGAAACTATGATTATCGATTTTTTAAAACTTTCCGAGGAAGTCAGGAAAAAAGTCCTAGAAGAAATAGCTGGATTCGTCAATACGGACCAGGCAAAGATTCAAATTAACACCATTGAGTTTTCCGTGAATGAAGCAACTTTTAATTTGGAAGAGATTGAAAGAGTTACTCTCATTAAAGCTCTCTCTGCTGCATCCGGCAATATATCAAAGACAGCCGTATTGCTTGGTATTACCAGAAGAACTGTTTATGCCATGATAAAAAAATATTCAATTGATACTTTTTTAAACATCAGTGATCAATAATTGTTAGAAGTGGGAAGATAATTTCCCAGAGTGGGAAGATAATTACCCAGAGACTCAGATTGATGTTTTATAAAGTCTCATCAGCTCGTGATTTTGCTTTTTTGCTTTTCTAAACCTCCCCTTTATACTTTCTATCGGGTTGGACTTACCTTTGAAAATCAGTTGAAACGGGTTTCTGAGAGAAGACAGGCAAGCAAGGCATTAGACGGAACTATTGTTTATTTCCTGTGGACTGCTTCCTCTTAAAAACAAGTCACTGAAAAGTAAAAGAAAAGGCTGACTCAATGTTAAATGATTGTATGAAAGGAGAAAATGCATGAGAAAAGCGCTTAGCTTGCTAGTAGTCATTTTAATGACTGCCAGCATTCTGCAAGTTGGTTTAATGAAACCAACAACCGTGAAAGCCGCTGAAAACACCAATGGAACTTTCGCTGCTCCACGTTTTGTCCCTGTTTATTTTAAACGGGATGGCACAATGATGGAAAAGATGTTTCCTTGGCAGAAAGCCGGCGAA
>Ga0247841_10001527_pt1 | contig 51430 bp, 46 predicted proteins | sample LaCruzMarch2015__2_FD_192410 | JGI IMG/M metagenome (GOLD analysis project Ga0247841, IMG submission 192410) | Freshwater microbial communities from meromictic Lake La Cruz, Castile-La Mancha, Spain - LaCruzMarch2015_18m | ecosystem: Environmental > Aquatic > Freshwater > Lake | place: Spain... | reverse complement strand
TACTTGTTAATTCGTTAACGGCTGCGGCTGTTGCGGCAGCCTCTGGGATTAGCGCCTTCGCCTCCGCGGGCGGCGCACCTGTTTTTTGCGGGTCGGTTTCGGTGATCTGTTCCGACCATCTTCCCCCTCTTAAAACAACTAAAGCGCGATGCTCTTTTTCTGTGAGAAAAAAAACTTCTTTGACGGTATTCAATCGGATATCGTTCTGAAGCTTTTTACAGAGTAGTTCATTTTTTTCTGTAGCCAGACGCCCGGCGCGTCTATCGGTAATCAGCCCTTTTTTATCAATGGTCGCAAAATTAGCCCGCATGTAAAGATCGCCCGCAGCCATGGGGAAACCGAGACCAGCGGCTGATAGCAAGCCGCGACCAACATTCAATTTTACCGGATCATAGCCGAAGAGGGCAAAATGCGCCGGCCCGCTGCCCGGCGTGATACCATAGCCTACCGGATCAAGAAGGCCGCAAATTCCAGTTACAGCAAGACGATCCATATTGGGCGTTATCGCCGTCTCCAGTTCAGTTTTCGTGCCGCCTTCCTGCGGGAGACCACCGAGGCCATCCATTATCAAGAATACTATTTTCTTGTCGTTTTTAACGACTAACTGATCGATTAATTCCGTGTCCATATAAACTCCTTTAGTTTCGGACTACAATGTCCTCCGGTGGAGGATATTGGTGAAGCGTGAAGTAATGTCCCCCAGCGGGGGACTGTGTCGCAATGTCATTGCGAGGGAGTATAACGACCGAAGCAATCTCGTAAGTTTTTGAATATATTAAGATTGCCACAACGCCTGAGAGGCGTTTCGCAATGACAAATGAGGTGAAAATTGTTTCCACCCATTGCCCCCACCAGCGAGGCATACTTAATCACTAAAACAAATTTGAAAAAATTGCCATAAAAAAAGCCCACTCTTTTTCAGAGCGGGCTTTTTTATTACTTAATTCTCATCTCGCTATTTTACGTAGCGCAAACATCAACGGGAGTTTTAACTTCTTCCATGCCCATTGATTTGAGGACAATTTCCGCGATATCCAGAGATACCATTTTCTCGGACATTTCTTTATCCTTGATACCATCGGAGAGCATCGTGAGGCAGAAAGGACAGGCCACGGCAACTGTGTCCGCTTTTACGGCAATGGCTTGATCTGTCCGCATGTTATTAATTCTATCTCCGATATCTTCTTCCATCCACATCCTGGCACCACCCGCGCCGCAACAGAAACTTTTTTCCAGATTGCGGTCCATTTCGACAAGCTTCATGCCGGGAATGGCCTTTAATATCTGACGTGGTTGCTGATAAATTTCATTGTAACGTCCCAGAAAACAGGAATCATGATACGTGAAAGTGCCGCTTACAGCATTCTTCAGAGTTATCTTTTTCTGGGCAAGCAAATTGGCGATAATTTCCGTATGGTGATAAACTTCATACTTGCCATCAAAGTTGGGGTAATCTTTTTTCAAGGAATTATAGCCGTGCGGACAGGCTGTAATAATCTTTTTGACTCCGTAACCATTCATCAGCGCGATGTTGGCCTGAGCCAATGACTGGAAAAGGTATTCATTGCCGGCGCGCATTGCAGAATCGCCGCAGCAACCTTCTTCATTACCGAGAATACCAAAGCTTACACCCGCTGCCTGTAAAATCTTGGCAAAGGCGATGGAAATTTTCTTGCCGCGATCATCAAACGAACCGGAGCAGCCAACATAGAAAAGATATTCCACATTGGGATCTTCGGCCAGAGTTTTAATACCCAGTTCCTTGGCCCAATCGCCGCGCAAATGAGCGCCTATACCCCAGGGGTTGGAATTGTTTTCCATATTTTTACAGGTCAACTGCAATTCCGGCGCAAAGTCTGCATCAGTGAGGACTTTGTATTGCCGCATATTGACAATTTTGGGAACATGCTCGATTGAGGCTGAGCAGTGTTCCATGCAATACATACAATTGGTGCATGCCCACAGTTCATGCAGATCAACTACCTCACCTGCCAAAAGTTTTTCGGCAGGTGCTTCTGCTCCCTCAACGGCTGCCTTGGCCTTGGCTTTAATCGCCTCCGGCGCTTTTTCCAGCCAATACGTTTTAAGATCCTGAACCATCTTCTTGGGGGAAAGGGGCTTGCCGGAAAGATACGCCGGGCAACCATCCTGACAGCGGCCACAACGAGTGCAGGCATCGGCATCAAAGATTTGTTTCCAGGTAAAATCGTTAAGCTTGCCTGCGCCAAATGATTCCGCATTCTCAAAATCGCGAATCGGCTCCAGAGAACCTGCCGGTTTCAGATCAGAAAAGAAGTGATTTGCGGATGTTGTAATTATGTGCAGAAGGCGCGAATAGGGAATGTAAGCGATAAAAGTCAAGGCGATAAATGTATGTGTCCACCAGCTTATCTTGTGCAGCAGCTTGGCGGTATTAACATCCATGCCGGTATAGGCAAGCGAAAGTGTCCAGCCGACAAACGACCACTTTTCCCAAACAGGGCTTCCGGTGCCGTAAATACGCAATGATTCAATGATAAATCCGGTGATGATGATACCGGCAATCAGCAAAAGGGCAATCGCGTCATCGGCAGTATTGTCAGGGACTCCCTTGTAGCCGAGGCGATCAGGCTTTTGCACATACCTGCGAAAAAGAGCCATTAGCACGCCGAGCAGCACACTCAGGCCAAATACTTCCATCAGTAAGGAAAAGCCCAGGTAAAAATTCCCGCGTAGAAATGACCAGTTAAACAATGGTTCTGTTATATGGAATTCGCCGGCATCAAAAATAGCGCCAAACAACAAAACAAAAAAACCAAAAAAGATCATTCCGTGCATAATACCGGGATAGGGATCTCGCCAGGTTTTTATCTGTAATAATCCGTCTTTGATCAGCAACCAAATCCGCTGACCGATGTTATCCCAGCGGACTTCTGGTTTGCCCAGAGCCTTCCACATTTGCCAGCGCCGCCAGACACCGTATGCAAATATGGCCATCGCCACACCGGTGAACGCAAAGAGGAGCAGCTCAAAGCTTTGAGCATTCCAAAATACTTCGCGTCCTTCGTTGCCTATTCCTATTGGGTTTATATTTTCCATGAATCCTCCGAAAATTGAAATTTAAACTAAGACTGAAGACTGAAGGCTGTTAGAATTAGACCCTTGCACAACACCACTAATCGTCATACCGGTCGCAGATGACAATAAGGTCTAAGGCTATAGATGATTAGACTGAAGACCGAAGGATTTTACCTTCAGCCTTCAGCCTAAAAACCTTCAGCCTGCTTTTTTGTTACGCCATCATCTTTTTGCAGACGGCGGTTAATTCGGGAACAACCTTGAAAAGATCATCCACAACACCGTAATCAGCCTTGGTAAAGATGGGGGCTTCCGCGTCTTTATTTATAGCCACAATGCACTTGGATGAGCTCATCCCGGCCAGATGTTGAATCGCGCCGGAAATACCGCAGGCAATGTACAGATTTGGAGAGACAACCTTTCCGGTCTGTCCAACCTGATCTTTTTGCTGACGCCAGCCGGCATCCACTGCCGCGCGAGACGCGCCAACCGTGCCTTTGAGCACTTCGGCCAGCTCTTCGAGGATCGGGAATCCTTCGGGACCTTTCATGCCGCGGCCGCCGGAGACAATAACATTAGCTTCCGTCAAATCCACTTTGCCACTGGTATCTTTCTGCACTTCCAGAATCTTGCTTTTGATTGACGCTGCGTCAACTGCCGCGTCCACTTTAACCACTGTTCCGGCTTTCGCGTTTTCCACCGCGGGGAAAACATTAGGACGCAAAGTAGCCATCGACGGATTACTGCTTGTTACTATTTCACCAAAACATTTCCCGGCATACATAGGTCTTACTGCCAAAAGTTTGCCATCGGCAATCTTGACATCCGTACAATCTGTGGCAAGACCCGTAGCTAATTTCGCGGCAACGCGCGAAGCCAGATCTTTCCCCTGAACCGACGCGCCCAAAAGCAGAATTGCCGGATCGTTTTCTTTAACAACTTTCGCCACAACAGCGGCGTGAGCCTCTGTAATATATGGTTCCATAGCCGGTGAGTCCCCGACAAAAACCTTATCTACACCATATTTGCCCAACTGCGCGGCCAAACTCTCTATACCTGAACCAAGCAGGATTGCGCTTACTTCACTACCTGACTGGTCTGCAAGCTTGCGTGCTGTGGCTGCCAGTTCCAAGCTAATTTTTCGCAGTGCGCCGTCGCGCTGTTCTGCAACTATCATTACACCTTTTGCCATTTTTCAAATCCTCCGCTTATTAATTAGACCAAGTTGCTTTCAAGTATTTAGGCATGGACCATCGAAAGCTTACTTGGTATTATACCAAGGCAATCAATTTATTAATGTTTGATTGCGCATTGGTATTAAATAGCTTTTGCTTCTTCCCGCAGTAACTTTCCTAGTTCCGCCGCCTTTATCGCCGGATCATCTCCACAGATAATCTTTCCGGGAGGCCTTGCCGGTGGCGGAATGGTTTTGGCTACTTTAGCTTTTGCGTCTGTAGCAATACCCAGAGCCGCAGCGTTCTTCACATCAACCGGTTTCTTTTTCGCCTTCATAATACCGGGAAGCGACGCGTAACGTGGTTCATTAAGCCCTTTTTGAGCTGTAATCACACAGGGCAAACTTGTCTCAACTAAAAGTTGGGCGCCCTCAATCGGCCGAATAACTTTGACGGAAGTACCCGCAAAATCCACCTTGGTAACCAACGTAAGCTGAGGCAAATTCAGCGCTTCAGCAATCATAGCGCCAACCTGGCCTGCATCATCATCAATTGCGCGTTGACCGCAGAAAATAATATCGTGCGGCAACGTCTTGATTACCGCAGCCAGTGCGTTGCCCACAACAAAAGCATCGGCATTATCAAAAGCGGGATCGCAGATATGCACACCTTTATCCGCGCCCATGGCCAGAGCTGTGCGAATGGTTTCCATAGCCCTTGCCGGACCCAGAGAAACAACCGTTACCTCACCGCCATTTTTTTCTTTCAGCTTCAATGCTTCTTCCACGCCATACTCATCGTAAGGATTCATTACCCATTTGATCTGGCCTTCTTCGATTCCCGAACCATCAGCCTTCACTTTGATCTGCGCTTCTGTATCCGGTACTTGTTTCACGCATGCAATAATATTCACTGTTTGAAACCTCCTTCTCCTGCGCGCTTTTCTGTTTTAAGTAAAACGCGCATTCTAATTTTTAATGTTTTTAAAAAGCCCGATTCTCCTTTTAGCTTGGGAGAATCGGGCTTTTATAATTACAATCTGTTTTTAACGATGTCATCAACCACTGATGGATCAGCAAGCGTGCTGATATCACCAAGGTTGCTCACGTCATTTGCCGCGACTTTCTTCAAAATTCTTCGCATGATCTTGCCGCTGCGTGTTTTGGGAAGACCATCTGCCCACTGAATCTTATCCGGAGTGGCAATGGGACCGATGACTGTGCGAACATGAGCAATCAGCTCTTTCTTCAGATCGTCGGCTTTCGCTATGCCGGTTTTCAGGGTAACAAAAGCATAAATGCCCTGCCCTTTGATGTCATGCGGCATGCCGACAACTGCTGCTTCAGCAACTGCCTTATGGGCAACCAGAGCACTTTCCACTTCGGCTGTTCCCATGCGGTGACCGGAAACATTGATAACGTCATCAATACGGCCGGTAATCTGATAGTAGCCGTCTTTATCGCGACGGCATCCGTCACCTGTTACATAATAACCGGGGAACTGTTCAAAATAGGTTTCCTGGAAACGCTTGGGATCGCCATAGACACCCCGCATGATACCGGGCCATGGTACTTTGATGCACAGTGCGCCACTGGCGACTGTATCTTTGAATTCTTTTCCTTCGTCATCGACCAGTACCGGCTGTACACCGAAGAAGGGCAAAGTAGCCATACCGGGTTTGATATCAACGGCGCCGGGCAGCGGTGTAATCAAAATTCCGCCTGTTTCGGTCTGCCACCAGGTATCCACAATGGGGCATTCGCCACGGCCAATCAAATTATAATACCAGTTCCACGCTTCGGGGTTGATCGGTTCGCCTACTGTGCCCAAAGTCTGCAGACTGGAGATGTTGCATTTCTTCACGAAATCATCGCCTTCTTTGGCAATCGCGCGAATAGCAGTCGGAGCGGTGTAGAAAATGTTGACTTTGTATTTTTCCACGACCTGCCAGAAACGGCTGTATGTCGGATAGTTGGGAACGCCTTCAAACATGACCGATGTTGCGCCGTTGCACAGAGGCCCGTAAAGAATGTATGTGTGACCAGTAACCCAGCCCAAATCAGCCGTGCACCAGTAAATATCACCATCATGATAATCAAAAACGATTTTATGCGTGTAGGCACCGTAAACCAGGTAACCACCCGTGGTATGCATAACGCCTTTGGGCTGCCCGGTGGAGCCTGATGTATAAAGGATGAACAGAGGATCTTCAGCATCCATCCATTCCGGTTCGCACTTAGCGTCGGCTTTGGCCATTTCTTCATGCCACCACTTGTCACGGCCGGCAGTCATATCGCACTTAATTTTATCGCCGACTCTCTTAACAACTATAACACTCTTTACAGATGGAGACTGTGCCAATGCTTCATCAGCTATTGTTTTCGCGGGAACAGCTTTGTTGCCGCGGAAGGTGCCATCGCAAACAACCAGCACTTTAGCTTCACCGTTGACAATTCTGTCACGCAAAGCGTCCGCGCTGAATCCGCCGAAAACGATGCAATGAACAGCGCCGATGCGGGAACAAGCCAAGGCAGCAATGCCCAGCTCGGGAACCATTGGCATATAAAGAACAACCCTGTCGCCCTTCTTCACGCCTTGAGCCTTCAGAACATTTGAGAATTTGCAGACTTCTTCATGCAGCATTTTGTAGGTGATTGCTTTTTCTTCGCCTGGCTCGTTGCCTTCCCACTGAATCGCTACCTGATTGCCGCGTTTTTCGAGATGTCTGTCCAGACAGTTGTAAGAAACGTTGAGTTTTCCGCCTTCAAAAAACTTCACATAGATCGGACCCTTTTTAATGTCAAAGTTATAGTCCATAACTTTGTCCCATTTTTTGAACCAAGTCACCTGCTGCTCGGCAATTTCTGCCCAGAATTTGTCCGGTTCCTCAACTGATCTCTTCCACATCTTGTCATAAGCGTCTCTACCGCTTATCCAAGCCTTCTTTTTCGCCGCTGCCGGAATTGGATATATTTCCTTTAATTGAACTTTTGCATCTGCCATGTACTGCTACCTCCTTAATTTAATTTTAGAATTTGAAGCGTTCCGATAACGCCTTTAATACTGCGTAATTCCATCTCCGGGATCATCCGGATTTCTAAACCAGGGTCACAATTTGACCGAAAGTCAGACTTTCCACGGGGATTTCACCTACCCCAATATAACCTTCGTGTCAAGAAATATTTAAAGTAGGCTGAAGGGGTTTAGGCTGAAGGCTGAAGAATGAGACTGTGTCGTAATAACAGATAATGCTTCCGCGTAATGTCCCCCGCTGGCGGGGGCATGGGGTGGATTTGTTAATTTAGCGATAATGTTCATTAGTTACAGTTCGGAAGTCTTTTATCCACCTCCGTCACTTCGTGACACCTCCGCCAGCGGAGGACATAGAATGACATTCTTTGCTATTGCGACACAGTCTCGTATGCCGGGGCCGAAGGTAATTCCTGCCCTGGTGTGTTTATATTGACACGCTACATCCACCTGGCACACGGAACAGTGGTAATATTTTCACAGTGTTTATACACCGTGTACCAACTTAAGCAATAGAGCTCCCTTACAGGTGGCAGATTATTCATCGTTTTTCCCTTCAGCCTTCAGCCTAAGACCCTTCAGCCTTATTCCTCCCCCTGGCATAGACATTGCTCATAAATTTTGGAGGAAAATGAACATCGGCAGATGCTAAATTTGCAAAAAAGATTATCATAAAATGCCTTGACAATCATTTTAGGCGGTGTTAAAAACACAGCAATTATATCTTGGGTTGGTTGTGCTTCAAAAGCAAAACTTACTCGAGGTGGAAGCAGAGGTTGCCTTTTAAAAATGCCCGTTTTTAGAAGGCGGAAGATTGAAACTCTTAAATTAATTCCTAAGGAGGAAAAAATGAAGAGATTTTGGTTAGTATTGCTGTCGCTGGGTTTAGTCCTGGCATTCAGCGCATCGGCAATGGCTGTCGATGTAAAGTTTAGCGGCTCGTTTTACGCAGCCGGAATGTATCTGGACAAAACAGCGTTGGTGAACACATCTGCCACATCAGGTGTTGGCTCTGGATCAGACAATATCAGCACAGCCTTTTACTTTCAGAGACTGCGCGTCAAGACAGATTTCATCGTTTCTCCGGGCCTTTCGCTAGTCACCCGCTTTGACGCCTTGGAAAGAGTATGGGGCGCGCCCCGAACTACTGCCGCGACGGATAGTACAGCGCTTTCTTCAGCGCCAGTACTGGATGGTGGCTCGTCAGGCACAGTCCCTGAAAACGAAAACATCGCTTTTGATTTGGCATACATTCAGTGGGTCTCTCCGGTCGGTGTATTCCAGGTCGGTTATGTTAATGACGGCCAATGGGGAACCCAGTTTGGCGATAGCGACGGAACAATTGGTAAAATTCAATGGATTCTTCCAGTAGGCCCTGCAATGTTTACAGCCTACATTGGTAAGACCACTGATTATAGTAGAACCGCTAAATTCACCTCACCAACCGCTGCTGACCCACAGCGCAGCATGACAGATATGGATACGGATCAATATGTTGCAACAGCTACATACAACGTGAACAAGGATATTAACTTGGGTCTGCTGTATGCCTTCAAACGTATAGCACAATTTAAGGGCACAACTACACCGCTATATGCTATTTCTGGCTTTGGAAGCAGTGCTGCGTTGATAAAGGTTCACGTCTTGAATCCTTACGCGAAAGCGAAATTCGGGCCGGTCTCACTCGAAGCAGAAGTCAACTACGTATTTGGCAAGGGGAACTTTGAAAATAATTACGATAGAGATATAACTATAGGAATGCTTTCAGTTTATGTCGGTGCCATGGCTGATTTAGGTCCGGTTTATTTCGGTGGTAAATTTGCCTACATATCCGGCGATGATCCTAATACGAAGGATAAATGGGAAGGCGGTCAAATTGGTGGCGGTTACGACTTCAATCCCACCTTGATTATGTTTAATCGCGATCGTACTTACTGGGCAGGTAGCTTAAGCGGCTGGAACAGTACATCAGCACAAAACAGCTCAGGTCTCTTGGGAGCATGCGGAATGACCAATGCGTGGTTTGGCCAGGGAATCATCGGCGGACGTCCGCTTGCCGCTTTGGATATCCAAGCATCTCTTGCTTACGCAGCAGCCGATCAGAAACCTACAAATGTCCTCAATGGCGCATATGGTTGGGAACTTGACGTTACCGGTACTTACAAAATCACCAATAACCTCTCCTATATGCTGGGCGTTGGTTACTTCTTTACCGGTGATTATTTCAAGGGCTACAGCAATGATAACGCCGTTAGAAACGACTACATGCTGATTAACAAGCTGACTTTAACCTTCTAAAGAAGGCTGAAGGCAAAGCAGTTAGTACGAAAAAAATTATCCCCGGGAGTGTGGGCAACTTCCGGGGATTTTTAGTGAGACTCCAATTCTGAAAGCGCAACGAAATTGGCTAGTTGAACTATCCCGCACAGCGGTGGTAGTGAGTCCCAAGGATTAGAAACAAAGATATGCGGCGCGTTCGGAGACCGAACCTTACAATCTAAAATAAAACTTCCACCCCCCTAACCCCCGCCAGCGGAGGATATGTGATGATGTTATTTGCTATTGCGACACAGTCTCATTCGCCGGGCTTCGCTTCAGTCTTATTCTCCCTGCCATTGAAAAATCTTGACAAGCTCTTTTGCCGATGATAACTGTTTTAATAGTATGTAAAATAACAAATTATCAGGGAGGAAAAAATGAAGAGATTTTGGTTAGTAATGCTGTCGCTGGGTCTTGTCCTGACATTCAGCGCGCAGGCTTTCGCCGTCGATGTAAAGTTTAGCGGCTCGTTTTACGCAGCCGGAATGTATCTGGATAAAACATCCTTGCAGAACACAACTGCTGTTACTGGATCAGACAATGTCAGCACAGCTTTCTATTATCAGAGACTGCGCGTCCAGACTGATTTTATCGTTTCTCCGGGACTGAAGCTCGTCACCCGCTTTGACGCCATGGAAAGAGCATGGGGAGCACCTAGGTCATCCGCGGGAACAACTGCAGATTCACAGTCCGCGGGCACAGTTGCAGAAAACGAGAATATCGCCTTCGATTGGGTTTATGTCAGCTATAATTCACCCATCGGAACTTTTGGCGCAGGTTATATGGATGCGATCGTCTGGGGAACTGCATTTGCCGATTCCTCAACGCCCCTTCCCACGTTAGCCTGGTCTAATACCATCGGGCCATGGTTTTTTGTTGCCAAAATCTTCAAGGGAACAGAAAACAGCTATACCGCAAAAAACACCGGGGCAACAGCAACGGATAGAGATAAGGATAAATACGGCGCAGGGGTTAAATATTTCTGGAATGGCGGCGAAGCAGGTTTGTTGACCGCTATTGTCCGTGACGCAACTACAAGACAATCTGACAACTACAAAGGCTTCTGGTACGAGCTGAACCCCTACGCCAAAGCCCAGCTAGGCCCGGTGAAAGTCCAGGCCGAAGCATATTATGCCTGGGGCAACACGAAAAAATTTGAATCCGGCGTGGGCGATGTAAAGCTGGAAAATCTGGGTGTCTTTCTTGATGCCGTTGCTGATTTCAACATGTTTTATGGCGGCGCCACGTTCGCCTACATCTCCGGCGATGATCCTAACACCTTGGACAAATCAGAAGGCGGTACAGTTGTTAACGGCGGCAAAGATTGGAATCCATGCTTGATTATGTTTAATCAGGATCGTACTTACTGGGCAGGAACAATTCCCGGTTATGACTACGCTGTATCCTCCACAGGCGTCAAATCGGGTGCTTATAACGACAGCCCGATGAGTAATGCCTGGTTCGGCCAGGGCAGAGTTGGTGTGAGACCGATTGCCGCATTGGATATTATGGCATCCCTTGCTTACGCGCAGGCAGACAAGAAACCGGGTACCGGAGCGAATGCGATCCTCAACAACTCATATGGATGGGAATTTGACGTGACTGCTACTTACAAAATCACCAATAACCTCTCCTATATGCTGGGTGGCGGTTACTGGTTGGTCGGTGATTATTACAAAGGCACGAGCAATGATAACAGTCTTCGTAACAACTACATGCTGATCAACAAGCTGACGTTAACATTCTAGGATAGGCTATTAGACTGAAGGTTGAAGGCTGAAGTGTTAGGTTAGTCTAAAAATAATATTATCCCCGGGAGAACGGGCAAAAACCCTCTCCCGGGGATTTTAGTGAGTCCCAAGTTTTAGAAGCGAAGCGCACTGAAACTTGTTAGACGAACTATCCCGCACAGCGGAGGTAGTGAGACTCCAATTATGAAAGCGCAGTAACCTGAATAACCTAAAGGTCACCATGGGGTCATCTGCGACGCATCAGAATTGGCTAGTCGAACTATCCCCGAAGCGAAACGCATAACCTGATATGGTTATCAGCCTAATTCTCTTTTTCTATTTTTAAAAATTAATTTGAGATTGACAATTTCAGACCATGAGCATAAACTAAATAAACTAAGTTAGTTAAACTAATCACGAGGAGATTTGCTATGCAGACCATCAATATTCATGAAGCGAAGACGCATCTTTCCCGTCTGGTTGAGGAGGCTGCGCAAGGAAAGACCTTTATCATTGCCAAGGCAGGAAAGCCGCTGGTCAAAGTTTCTCCCCTATCCACAGAAGAGCGTAAAGGCGGTGAAAAGCTGGGATTTATGGCGGGTGAGATTTCTGTTCCTGACGATTTTGATTCACTGGGGGAACCGGAGATTATTCTGACTTTTGAGGCCAAGTCATCGTGAAACTGCTCCTTGATACTCATATTCTCCTGTGGACGGCCGGTCAGCCGGAAAAGCTTACCGACTCAACGCGAACCCTTTTGACAGAACCCGCAAATAGTCTGTTTTTCAGCGCGGCGAGTATCTGGGAAATTGTTATCAAACTGAGACTGGGACGCGAAGATTTCAAGGTTGATCCGTATCGTTTGAGAAAAATGCTCATAGTGCATGGATACACGGAGCTCCCCATAACTGCTGAACATGCCTTGGAGGTTGATACGTTGCCGCCGCTTCATAAAGACCCTTTCGACCGCCTGCTTCTTGCTCAAGCCCGTACAGAAGGGATGCTGTTCCTCACCGGCGATGCTTCTGTTGCCCAATATCAAGAATCGGTATTGGCTGTATAAAAAATAAGGAACCGCTATCAATAAAATTACCGGCAATACATCAGGCTTAGGCGCAGCGCAAATCAGGCAGATTGAGCGCCTGGGCGACAAACGCATCCCTCCTGAAAATATTATCAGTCATGATCTGGCACGACAATTATCCTTACTTTCTCGCGATATAAATCGCCAAATAGGACTCCTCATCAGCCGCCGGGGTGAAATAAACACAATAATTATAGGCGATGCCAAAAGTATTTTAATACCAACTCTGGAAGGATTCCGCTCGTCATCCCAACGATTCAAAGGATTGCGGCTAATTCACACTCACCTCAACAATGAAGAATTATCCGATGAAGATTTGACCGATTTATCACACCTGCGGCTAGACCTTATCGGCGCCTTAGATGTTCGTCAAGAAGGTTCTGCCGGAAAGCTGCAATTTGCTCATCTTGTGCCGGAAAATCCGGCTGGTGATTACTGGCAGATAATGAAGCCAATCGAACCGCATCTGCTGACAACAAACTTTCTTGCTTTCATTGCCGCGCTGGAAGATGAATTTGCCAAAAAGCAAAAAATCCGCAAAATCGAAGCTGGAGAAAGAGCTATTCTTTTACGCGTGGAGAAAAATCCTCTTGCTGACGCGCAAGCCTCTCTGGACGAACTTACGCAACTGGCACGCACCTGCGGTGTCGAAGTATTTGACGCGCAAATCCAATACCGGCCACAGCCTGACCCTAAATTTATGGCAGGCAGAGGCAAGCTTTCCGCAATCAGCCTGCGTGCGACACAAATTGGGGCGAATCTGCTGATCTTCGATCATGAACTAACGCCGGCGCAAATGCGTTCGATTGCTGACTTTACCGGATTGAAGATCCTCGACCGCACCCAAATTATTCTGGATATTTTTGCCAGACGCGCCCATACCCGTGAAGGAAAAATCCAGGTGGAGCTGGCACAGTTGAAATATTTACTGCCTAGACTTGCGCATCGTGACACATCTCTTTCGCGCTTGGCCGGTGGCATTGGCGGTGTCGGACCGGGTGAGACAAAACTGGAGATTGACCGCCGCCGCATTCGCGAGCGTATTTCGCGCCTGGAAAAAGACCTCAAGGCGATCACTAAATCGCGGCGAGAAAGACGCGGCAAAAGGCAGAAATCAGGTCTGCCTGTTATTTCGATTGTCGGTTACACTAACGCAGGAAAATCCACGCTGATTAATACGCTCACTTCTAGCGCCGTTTTAGTGGAGGATAAACTCTTTGCCACACTGGACACAAAAAGCGCCCGCCTGCGCTTTCCGCGCGATACAGAAGCAATCATCACCGATACGGTTGGCTTTATCCGTAATCTGCCAAAAGAACTCTTCAGCGCTTTTCGCGCGACTCTCGATGAGCTTCAAGATGCGGATATGCTTTTGCATGTAATTGATATCAGCAATAATCAATTTGAAGACCAGATAACCGCTGTGGAAAAGATATTGGAAGAGCTGGAAATAAATAACAAGCCAACAATAAGGGTTTTCAACAAGGCGGACCGTTTCCCCGATAAAGATTTGCTGAAAATACTGAGCGCGCGTTTTAATGCCATTGCAATTTCAGCACTGGACAAAACAACCATTTTTGCGCTATTAGAAAAGATAGAGAGTTGCGGACTACATTGCGGATCAGACCATGCAATTATGTAGGGCACTCCACCCCGAACGTGCCGCGTTGACGAAAACCAGGAGGAATGATGAAACTGCTGCGCATAATTATCACTACTGCGGCTGTGCTTATTTCAACAAACTTATTTGCCGCGGAACAACTTCTTACCATTGTGCATACCAATGATTTGCACTCGCATGTCCAGGGCTTTTCGCCCGAAATTGACTATAAACCTGATAGCGTCAATGCCGATAAAACCGTCGGTGGCTGGTCACGCATCGCCACGGTAATTAAAAACACACAAAAGGAAAGAAATAATCCTGTCCTGATTTTGGACGCGGGCGATTTTTCCATGGGCTCGCTTTTTCATACGCTGGCACGCGAGGAGGCTTTTGAATTGCGCCTGCTGAAGATGATGGGCTATGATGCCGTTACTCTGGGCAACCACGAATTTGACATGAAGCCGGCCGGCCTGGCGCTTACCCTCAAGGCAGCAAAAGCCAAAGGAGGCATGCCGCAAATCGTTTTTGCCGGCGCCGTTTTCGATAAAAACGACCCGGCCGATGATTCCCTGGCAATAGCCTTCCGTCAAGTTGATGTAAAAAATTATACCGTGCTTGTGCGTAACGGCATTAAAATAGGTATTTTCGGTATGATGGGCAAAGATGCCGTCGCGGTTGCACCCTTTGCCGCACCGGTAACCTTTCACGACCCGCTTGAAGTTTCGCGCGAAATTGTCAGCATCCTGCGGGAAAAGGAAAAGGTTGATATTGTCATCTGTCTTTCACATGGCGGACTTAACGACAACTCTAATAAATCTGAAGATGAAATACTTGCCCGCAAAGTAAAAGGGATTGATGTAATTATCAGCGGCCACACTCATACCCTGCATAAAACCCCGATCCAAATCGGGAACACTATAATTGTCCATGCCTGGGTTTATGGCAAACATGTGGGCGTTTTGGACATATCCCTCGATAACCGGAAGTTGACTTTGAAGAGCTATAAAACCGTGGCAATTAACAGCGCCATAAAGGGAGACGCGGCAATTCAGCAAACAATCGAGGGATTCAAACAAAAAATAAATAAGGAATTTCTGGCGGGCTTCGGCTTAATATATGACCAGACTATCGCGCAAACAAACAAAGACTTGATTATTGATACCGGCGAATCGCCCCTGGGTAACATGATTGCTGATTCCATGCGCTGGTGTATAAATAAATATGACGCGGATATTAATGACCCGTCAAGCCTTGTTGCCGTTGCTCTGGAATCCAATGGAGTTATCCGGGATAGTTTGCTTGCAGGTAAAACCGGTAAAATTACGGTAGGTGATTTATTTCGCACAATCCCCCTGGGCATTGGCACCGATGATACAATGGGCTACCCGCTGATTACTTTCTACCTTTACGGCTATGAAATAAAAAGAGCTCTGGAAATTTTAACCAGCGTAGCACCGCTTAAAGGAAGCAGTTTCTTTCTGCAAATCTCCGGGTTGCGTTTGACTTACAACCCGAAGCGCGTGATTTTCGACCGCGTGACTTCTATCGAAATGGGCTCGGAAGAGGAAGGATACAAGCCGCTTAACTACAGCAAATCAAACCGTAAGCTCTATCGGGTTGCCGCCAATATCTATAATGCGACTTTCCTGAAAGTAGTCGGTAGCTACACTAATCATCTGCTTGATATTTTCCCGAAAGACAAAAAAGGCAATCCTGTAAAAAAACTCAGTAACCTCCGGGTTGATGCCAATAAATCCAAGTCAGGCATTCAAGAACTAAAGCAGTGGCAGGGGGTGATGGAGTATGTCAAGTCATTTAAACAGACGGATGATCCCGGTGTGGCCCAAATGCCTGAAAAATATAAAGTCAAGCTCGGACGCATTGTTGCCAAACCAAGCTGGAACCCTGTGCGTATCCTATCCCATCCTGGTCTTCCAACTATTTTAGCCCTTGGGTTTATTGGATTTATTTTCTGTGGAATACTTGTCATCGTTATCCTGATTAAGTCAGGGAAAAAGAGAAGAAAACGGAGAAAGTCAAAAGTGATTCTATAAAAGAAGGCTGAAGGAATAAGGGACAAGGCTGAAGGGGTTTAGACTGAAGGCTGAAGGTTTTTTAGTCATCCTGTAGCGATCGGATTAAGCCATTTAATACCTTCTCGGCTTCGACAATCTTTGGCGTAATTATTGAATAATCTTGGTCAGATAAGATACCTAATCGTTGCGATAAACTCAACTGGTAATGCAGTTCCCTAAGTGACCCAAAGGCCACGGTGAGGAATCGCCGATAATCTGCCTGAGTGTCACGTGCGCAACCCTCCACAATATTGGAAGGTACCGAAACTGCGGCTCGCCTCATTTGAGAAGTCAATCCATATAATTCATCCTTCGGAAACTTTGCGGTTATCCGGTATATTAACATTGCCACCTCGTCAGCAATTTCAAATGCCCTAAGCTTGGGATGGTCCCGCATAATCAAACTCCTTTAAGCCTTCAGTCTTCAGCCTAAGCCCCTTCAGCCTAGTTCCTTCCCAATCCTCTCCGCATATCTGGCAGCCGCGCCCATATTGGCGGCAACAACGGCTTTGCCTCTGGCGCCTCTTGCTTCCAGATCTTCAGGATGCTCCAAAGCCTGAAGAATTCCCTGCAGCAGTTCCTGCTCGTTTTTTATAGTCACGCCGCAACCGACCTCTTCTAGCAGCGCTTTTTCTTCGCTGAAATCTTCCATTGACGGGCCATAAAAAATCACCTTGCCCCAGGCCGCTGCCTCTAAAATATTTTGCCCTCCTTTGGGAACAAGGCTGCCGCCGCAATAGACAATTGTCGCCAAAGAATAAATCTTAAAGAGCTCTCCGATTATGTCAACAATAACAGTGCGCTCTTCTTTGCGTATTTTACCGTTATTTATTTCGGACAGAGTAATAACATCAGGCACTCCGACTGATTGCAGAAGTTCTCTAATCGCCGCAGTTCTTTCCACGTGTCGCGGAACGATAATCAATTTAAAATCAGGATAATGCTTTAACAGTTGCTGATATACCCGAATAACTATTTGGTCTTCACCTGGATGAGTACTGCCGGCAACAAAAAATCTTTCACTTGGCTGTACATTAATCCGACGTGTAATTTCTTCCTGCAGGGCAGGAGATGCCATTGCCGCAAGCGCGTCATACTTGGCGTTTCCCAACACTTGAGTGCGGTCTTGGGCCATACCAATGCTTTTTATCCTTACCGCGTCAACCTCCGCGATCATTCCGGCAAAGCGCAGATCAGCAAGCACCTTTTGCCAGAAATACCTTGTCCGCCGGTATTTATCATAAGAACGCGGTGAAAGCCGCCCGTTAACCATCATTGTTTTAACTGAGTTTAATTTACAGGCCTGAAGGAAATTGGGCCATAGCTCTGTTTCCACCATGACAAAAACATCCGGCTTTGCCAATCGAATAATTTTACGCACAACACACGGAATATCCAGAGGGAAATAGATGAAAGCATCAGCATCCTTGACCAACTGCTGTGCCATTTGCTGGCCTGTTTCCGTGCTTGTAGAAAAGATTATTTGAATTTCCGGCCTTTTCAATTTTAGCGAAGCGACAATCGCCGCTGCGGCTGTCACCTCACCTACAGAGACGGCATGTATCCAGAGACGTTGCCCAGCCGCTATATTTGTCAGAATTTGCGTCTGCCTTCCGCCTAGTTTCTGGATGAAGCTTTTGCGATATTTGCCCGTAAAAGCCATTTTCAGTAGAAAATATGGCAAGATAAAAAAGCCGGCCGCAAGCAAAATTGTATTATATAAAATGTACATGGGGCATATTTATTTTTTTCCGCATTGGTGTCAAGCTTTTACTTTTTTCCTTCAGTCTTCAACCTAAACCCCTTCAGCCTTCTTTCGATTGACATCAAGAAAACTTTAGTATATTTAACGCTCTAACAAAGGAGTGAAATTTAATGGTACTTATTGCCCCATCCATACTTTCTGCTGATGGCAGCAAACTTCAAGAAGAAATTGCTGTAGTGGAAAAAGCGGGAGCGGACTGGATTCATATTGATGTTATGGATGGCCACTTTGTGCCTAATATCACCATGGGGCCGGCAATAATATCAGCCCTGAGAAAAACAACAAAACTGCCCTTTGATGTACATTTAATGATTGAAAATCCCGAAAACTATATTGAATCTTTTGCGGCAGCCGGCGCTGATATTATTACTGTGCATGTGGAAGCTGCCAATCATCTTCACCGGACAATCGACATAATTAAAAAGGCCGGGAAGAAAGCCGGCGTGTCTTTAAATCCGGCAACACCTTTAACGCAAATTGAAGAAATTCTTCCTGATATTGATCTGCTACTCATTATGAGTGTCAATCCCGGGTTCGGCGGCCAGCAATTCATTAAATCAACTTTGCCGAAAATTATCAAAGCGCGCAAAATGTTAAACGCTTTGCCCAATAAACCGTTGCTGGAAGTTGATGGAGGGGTGAATTTGAAAAATATCGCAGTCATCGCCCGGATGGGGGCTGATGTCCTTGTAGCAGGTGCTTCCGTCTTCGGCACTGATGATTATTCACAAACAATCGCTGAGCTGAAAACCGCTGCCAATAGTAATTAAAGCAGGAGTCATTTCAATTGCAGACAATTCTTATTACCGGTTCATCCGGTCTGATCGGTTCAGAAGTTGCTACATTTTTCCATAAACAGGGATTTGCCGTTCATGGTGTTGACAACAACCAACGGGCGATCTTCTTCGGCCCACAGGGTGATACACGCTGGAGTCAGCAGCGATTGGAGCGCGAACTAAAAAATTTTCACCATCATGAACTGGATATGCGGAATCGGCAGGGTGTTCTTGATCTGGTAAAGGAGCTGAGACCATCTGGCATCATCCATACTGCCGCGCAACCTTCCCATGATATGGCCGCGAATATCCCTTTTGATGATTTTGACACAAATGCAGTCGGCACTTTGAATCTACTGGAAGCGGCACGTCAGTTCTGTGCCGAATCGCCATTCATTTCCATGTCCACCAATAAAGTATATGGTGACTTACCTAATTTCATCAAGCTCAAAGAACTGGATACGCGATGGGATTTTGATGATCCTGCCTACGCCAACGGTATCCCGGAAGCATTTTCTATCGATCAGTCCAAACATTCCCTTTTCGGCGCTTCTAAAGTGGCAGGCGACATTATGGTACAGGAATACGGCCGCTATTTCGGTATCCCCACCTGCTGTTTGCGCGGTGGTTGTCTTACCGGCCCCAACCATTCCGGGGTTGAATTGCACGGCTTTCTCAGCTATTTAATCAAGTGTAATCTGGAAGGGCAGGAATACAAGATCTTTGGCTACAAAGGCAAGCAGGTACGGGACAACATCCACTCCGAGGATGTTGCTCGCTTTATTTACGCCTTTTATCAAAATCCCCGCTGTGGAGAAGTCTACAATCTGGGTGGCGGTAAAGCTAATTCCTGCTCTATCCTAGAAGCATTTTCTCTTGTCGAAAAATTTACAGGCAAACGCCAAATCTATTCATATGTAGAGCAGAACCGTATCGGAGATCATATTTGTTACTACAGTGATCTGACAAAGATGAAGGCGCACTATCCCGGGTGGGATATCACAAAGACTCTGCGACAGACCATTGCGGAAATCGTTGCAGCTTGGAAGATGCGGGCAGACAAGTGATGGAATCTCATCAGGAACAGCTTAAAGTGCAGTACAAGCAGCGTTTTGCAGAGGCAGCAGATTACCGCGACTCGGTCTGGCGCATACTGTGCAGTAATTTTTTCTCCCGTTACATCTCAACTGGATCAAGGATTCTGGAACTGGGTGCCGGATGGGGAGAGTTTATCAATAATATAATCGCAACCGAGAAGTACGCAATGGATCTCAATCCTGATGCTGGATCGCACCTTTCGGCTGAAGTTAAATGTATCCATCAAGACTGTTCTTCGCAATGGGAAATGGAACCCGAATGCCTTGATGTGGTGTTTACCAGTAATTTTTTAGAGCATCTTCCAGATAAGGCAAGTGTCGCGCGAAAAAATTCCCAAGAAATTATGGAGGATGAGCAATGAGGCTACTTATCACAGGGATCTGCGGCTTTGTCGGTAGCAGCCTTGCCCAAGCGTGGATTGGATCTGACTCTGATATTACAATCTACGGTTTGGACAACTTCAGCCGGCCAGGAAGTGAAGAGAATCGGGTCCATCTGCAGAAACTTGGCATCAAACTATTCCACGGCGATATCCGGGTGGCGTCCGATTTTGAAACGTTGCCTGTGGTTGATTGGGTTATTGACGCCGCCGCCAATCCCAGTGTTATGGCTGGTGTTGACGGTTATACCAGCAGTCGGCAATTGATCGAGCACAATCTTCTTGGCACCGTGAATATCCTGGAATACTGCAAGAAGCATCGCGCCGGTTTTATCATGCTCAGCACAAGCCGCGTTTACTCGATCACGCCGTTATCCAACCTGATAGTAGAACCGGTAGCACAGGCATTTCGCCTGAGTGCAGGACAGATACTTCCACCTGGATTAAGTTCAGCCGGAGTAAGTGAGACGTTTAGTAGAGCAGCGCCGATTTCCCTTTATGGCAGCACAAAACTAGCCTCGGAGATACTGGCTTTGGAATATGGCGAGACTTTTAATTTTCCGGTTTGGATTAATCGCTGCGGCGTTTTGGCCGGAGCCGGTCAGTTTGGTAAACCTGATCAGGGTATCTTTGCGTATTGGATTAATGCGTACCTTCGTCGTCGGCCCCTGAAATACATCGGTTTTGGTGGCAGTGGTTTCCAGGTGCGCGATTGTCTGCATCCGCGCGACATGCTTCCGTTGCTCCGGAAACAAACGGCTACATCCTCCGAGTATAAGGTACGTCTTGTCAATATCGGAGGTGGCAATAGCAATGCCATGTCGCTTGCAGAATTGAGCGCGTGGTGCGCCAATCGGTTCGGATCACATTCTATTGCTAGTGAACCAGAGATACGCCGGTTTGATATTCCATGGTTGATTATGGATTGTAGCCTTGCTGATCAGATATGGAATTGGAAGCCACAGACGTCTATTGACCAAATTCTTGATGAAATTGCCTGCCATGCCGAGCAACATCCCAACTGGCTGAAAATTTCAGGAGCTTAATTATGACAGTAGAACAATCTTTGCCGCTACAACTGCTTACAGTAGTTATCCCGGCGAGAGACGAGGAGGGCTGTATATGCTCCACCGTGCAACACCTTAATCTTGAATTGCGGCTTCAAAAGGTGCCACACGAAATTATCGTTGTGGATGATGGCAGCTCTGATAGCACATGGCAACTTTTGCAAGATCTTCAAATAAATCTGCCGGAGTTAAAACCGATACAGAATAAAGGGCAAAACGGATTTGGCCGCGCCATTATTTGCGGCCTGGATCATATGACGGGAGATGCCGTTATCATTATGATGGCTGATGAATCAGACGATTGCAGAGATGTTGTTCGTTACTGGCAGGAACTGAATTCGGGACATGATTGTGTATTTGGCAGCCGTTTCATAAGAGGTGGCGGAACGATTGATTATCCTTGGCTCAAGTATGTCATGAATCGGCTGGCTAACTTTTTTCTAAAAGTGCTATTCCGCATTCGTCTCAATGACACCACGAATGCTTTTAAAGCATACCGACGCGAGGTGATTGATGGTTGCCGCCCGCTTATTGCAGCCCATTTTAACCTGACTGTAGAATTGCCGCTCAAGTCTATTGTTCGAGGGTTCAGTTGGACAGTCATCCCTATCACATGGAGAAACCGTCGGAGTGGAGCGACTAAACTTAAGATAAAGGAAATGGGCAGCCGCTATCTTTTCATCTGCCTTTACATATGGTTGGAAAAGTGTCTGTCACGCGGTGATTATCGTAAATTTTAATGCCTCCTGTTGCCTCATAAAAGATGTTACTGAAGCCTGGTAATTTTTCTAACCCCGTTTACCTATGATCTGCGCGGGAACACCGGAAATAATTGTGTAATCCTCGACATCTTTTGTCACAACAGCGCCTGCAGCAACAATTGCCCCACGACCGATTGTGATACCACCAGGGATACAAACATGGGCACCGATCCAGACATCATCATTTATGACAACGGGAGCCATTATATGATCGAGACTTGTCATTGGCCGATTAGGTTGAGAAAAATTATGTCCTGAGGAATATATCGCGGTGTGAGGACCGATCATGACATCATCGCCGATTGTAATCCCACCACGGCCATCAAGTATGGCTCCGGAGTTGATGGAAAAGCGATGTCCTACCTCTATTCCATAGGTGTGCGTGAAATAAACGCCGGAATAAATGCGGGCAAAAGATTTAATTTTCTTGAAAACAAGTTTGTAGAGAACATGACGGACAAACATACCCTCCAGAGAAGGGAGATTGCGAGTAAACCACCCGATATACTCTTCTGCCCAGATATGAAAAAGATGGCCGGAATAACGCCTCCGGAATCTTTCGATGAATCCGATTTGCTTTTCCATGTTAACCAATTATAGAATTCTCATTGTCTTTAAACTTTTTAATTTCTCTAGCCGGCACACCACCAACCATTGTATATGCCGGTACATCTTTGGTTACTACTGATCCGGCCGCGATTACTGAATGTTTTCCAACTGTAACCCCTCCAACAATAACGGCATTCGCCCCTATCCAAACGTCATCGTGTATATGGATGGGACTGCCATAGTACTCTTGCTCGGCGGTAGTCGCAGCAATGTCTCTATAGTCATGATCCCCGGTAGCAATGGTTACGTTGGGGGCAATAATTACATTGTTGCCGATGAAAAGTCCGCCATGACCAGATCCTAAAACCGAATTGATCCCGATCCAGGACTTGTTACCAATGTAAATCCCTTCGCCATTCCTCGCATTTGATACATAAGTAGTAAGATATGCATTTCGCATTATGCGTGAATTGCTTCCGATTTCAATTTCAGCTCTGGATGCATGTAGCCTGCAACCGGAATCAACATACGCGTTATTTCCAAATTTAATATTTCTTGCATATAAAAACTCAACAGAATTCTCAACTACCGGTCGGGCAGAGTCTTTTCGAAAAATGAGTTTGTAAAAGAGATATCTCATCGCAATGCCTATCAGTGTCGGCATCCAAGCGAACAGAATTTGGATGAAAGATTCTAGTATATATCTACACAAAGAACTGGATCGTGTTTTTAAATATAACCCAAGACCGCTTGCTGAAACAGCACCTAAATAATTATCTAATCTATCGTTGCTGTTGTTCACAATTTTAGGCATTACCTTTTCTCAATTCTGTTATGATGTAATCAAAACCCAATCTAATGTTAAAAGTATTACTAATTATTTCAAAGTGCTTATTAAAAATATCAAAATACTCCTTTGGGTGACGAACAAAATCACCTTGGTCCATTTTTCTACCTATCCAGCCAACGATATTAAATATGTTACGTGGCCAAATGGCATCAACGATTATAATTTTGCCGGAGCTCTTCAATACCCTACTAAATTCTTCAAGAATTTTATGGGCAAGCTTATCATCAACATGATGGAACAGGCCTGCAGCCAGGATAATATCGAAAAAAGCATCCGGGAAATTTGTTTTCGAAGCATTTGCAACACAAAAAAACCCTTCTGGAAAGTGTTGAACACAATCCGCAACGCGGTCTTCATCGATATCTAGTCCATAATATGAACACGGCATACAAATGTTATACAGTGCGCCTGTGCCACACGGCGCATCAAGTATTTTGATTCCCGGCATCGGGGCAATTGCCATGCGTATCCCATCTAGAAACGCTTGAGAGTAATAAAATGCAGCTATCTTAGAAAATATAGTTTTATTCAGCGGTTGCATAGAACGAATTAGCTATCTCCAATCTTTACAAATACTAATCACGCGATCGACAAGTTTCTCTGACATACCCGGATAGCAGGGGATGCTGACGACGGTTTCACAGGCCGCAGCGGCAATGGGACAGCCCGTATCGATCCCCTGCGACTTTAGATAGTCATGGCCGGGCAGGGGCAGTGCGTAATGCACACCGGTCTGGATGTCCGCCTGTTGCAAAAAAGACCGAAATCGATCACGATCTCCGGGGCGCACCACATAAAGGTGCGGAGCTCTGCCGGATCTTGAAGGCACCGGATTGAGGAATCCCAGCTCTCGGTCATAGCGCCGGGCGATTTCCCTGCGCTCATCGTTCTGTTCGTCAAGCACCCGTAATCTGTCCCTCAGCAGCGCGGCCTGCAATTCATCCAGTCGAGAATTTAACCCCGGTTCTACACACTCACCGGCTGCATTCTGCCCGTAAAAGCGCATGCGGCGCAATTTCTCCGCAAGTTTAGCATTGGAGGTTGCAATCGCGCCGCCATCGCCGTACCCGCCCAGATTTTTGGTTGGGTAGAAACTGAAGGTGGACGTCCGGCCAAAGGTGCCACTTTGCCTTCCACTGACGGTGGTACCCAGAGACTGAGCGCAATCCTCAACCACCATGAGTCTGTGCTGCGCAGCAAGTTCCAGCACCTGCTCAATGGCACAAGCGTTTCCGTAAAGGTGTACCGGAACAATCGCCTTTGCCCCGTGAGCCATTCCCCGCTCGATTGCCTCCGGTGCAATGGTCAGATACTCGGGATCAACATCAACAAAGACCGGTGTGGCGCCCGCCCGTATGATAGCTACAGCGGTAGCAGGCGCGGAAAGGGCTGTCGTTATTACTCTGTCTCCCGGTTTAATCCCCATGGCCATTAATGAAAGCGTCAAGGCATCGGTTGCATTACCTACCCCTACAACATGAGGCACATCAAGATAACTGGCCAACTCACGCTCAAAACGTTCAACCTCGGCACCCAAAATTAAGCGGTTGCTGCGAAAAACCCTGTCACAGCTATCCAGGAGTGAGCCCTTGATACGGCGAGACACAACCCTGACGTCATAGAAGAGAACGACATCATTAATGACCGCATTATCCTCTTTTTCATCATGTCTGATCCGGCGATCGACTATAAACAGGGGCCTCTTGCGCGTTTGCTCCAGATTATTCCAGAAATACTCGCCGAGTATACCCAAACTGATTAGCTGAAAAGAACCAATGAGTAACACTGAGAAAATAAGCGACGTCCAACCTAACGGCACTTGAATGCTGCTGTAAAAATGAAGAGCTACTGAATATATCGCACCGATCAAACATAAGATGCTCAAAATGATTCCTGTTAAACCGATTAGCTTTAATGGGAATGCTGAAAATGAAATTATACTATTGATCGCATATCTTGTTTTTTTTATAAACGACCACATACTTTTGCCATGTTCACGTTTGGCGCGGTCGTACGGGACAAAAGCTTTGTCAAAACCAGCCCAGATGATCAAGCCCGCAAGGTTTGTATTCTTTTCAGATGAATCGATGAGAACCTGAAAGACCTTCCGGTCTATAAGACAGAAATCAAAGCCACCAATCGGCATTCCTGGCATAATAATATGCCTAAACAGCTTATGATAAAGCTTTGAAAATATTTTTGTTGCCAGAGAGTCACCCCGTTCATTCCTTATACCTAGGACAACAGGTACTCCTTCGTACCATCTGGCAAACATCATGGGAATTACTTCCGGAGGATCCTGGAGGTCTGCCGACATAATAATAGCGGCATCATGATCCTTGATTTCGTTAAGTCCGGCCATAACCGCGACAAAGGATCCGTGATTTTTTGAAAGGAGCAATACACGGACACGAGAGTCTTCTTGGGCCAGTTTTTCCAGTACTGCCTGGCTGTTATCTGGTGATCGGTCGTTGACGAATTGGATCGTCAGATCAACATTCTGGAATTTGAACGCTTCAACGATTCGCTCATATAGTGAGCGCAAACTTAGTTCGTTTCCATAGACAGGTATAACGACGGCAATGTTGGAATGTATCATTTGCGGTGATCTCCGATCGTTTCAACATCTTTCTGGGAAATAATACAATTATTAGTGCAATGAGCTTTTGCTACAAAATGATCATAATCACGAATATAGTCTTCAGCCGCATACAGTGTCGAAGTCAAGACAAGACAGACGGCACCCGAAGAAAAATTATCAATTTCGCGCCATATGTTTATTGGAAGATAAAGACCATAATAAGCACGATTCAAGTGAAATTTCTTCTTTCTAAAACCATCATCAACAATAACGTCAAAGCTGCCACTCATGGCAATTAGGAACTGTTCGGAGTGCATGTTGCTGTGTCCTGCCCTTGTTTCTCCTCCGGGGACATCATAAATGTAGAAAATTCTTTTGATTTCAAATGGAATATGGTTATCACCTTCTACAAATGATAGATTGCCTCGTGGGTCTAATATTTTAGGAAGATCAATAATTCGACAATGCTCAACAAGCATAAAAATCTCCTTCTGTGGTGCACCCCATCTTAGGAAACTGCATTCTATGATTTCACAAATCCAAATCTTTTTTAAATTATTCTTAATAGTAATTTATGGTAGTATCTGTGATGAATTTACATAAATTAGAATATTCAATCATTATTTTCATTTATCCATCTATAAATATCATTTTGTGAATACCCTTTATGGTAATGCTTAGTCCATGGATAGGCTGATTTTTCAGTATTATCTAAAAGTTTAATTTTTGATGTAGGACCCACTGGTTTTGCAGGACTTCCTACAACTATTGTTTTCGGATCCACATCTCTTTTAACTAAAGAATGAGCGCCGACCAGTGAACACCGCCCTATTTTGACACCAGGCAAAATAACACACATAGTTGCTATAACGGCATAATCTTCAACAATCACCCCTCGCTGCGTTGCGCTAGGAGGATGAGGATCATTTGTAAAAACTGTGTATGGAAATATCCATACATAGTTACCAATTACAGTATTTTGCCCAATATGGACATTGGAATGTGTTCTAACATAATTGCCTATTCTGCAATGCCCCTGAATATCACTTAACGTCCCGAGGTGAAAATGCTCACCAATTATCGACAATTCTCTGACTATTACACGATGACCCGTTCTGAGCCTATTACCAATACTGCTCCCTTCATAGAAAATCGAATGTGATCGAATCAAAGAATCATGACCAATATGCAAAGGCAGTCCCTCTGAAAAAGTACTTTCAACACCAAGTTCACAATAAGGACCGACCTCCGTATTATCTTCGATGATAACATTATCGTATATAGTCGTGAAAGCGCCTATTTTTACATCATTTCCAATTTTCGCCTTTTCAGAAACGATTGCTGTTTTATGAATCATTATTTTCCACCATGCATTAAGTTATAGGTGCAAATATCATTAGATATATTTAAGGTAACCATATCATTTCCTTTTAGTTAATAGAAGATGCTTTTTATAGTATCTTTTGGCATTATCAAAATCACCTTTCTTCTGATAGATGTTTCCCAAAAGCAAATTCAATCTCGGATTTGCTGGATCGGCTTTTTAATTTATTTTCCAATATACTTAATGCAGACGTATTATCAAGGCAAATAATTACAGATAATTCATTAGAAATTGGGAATCTTTGTATTGGTGTCATGTTATCAAGGATATATTGAGAAATCGGATCGTCGGAAGGGAACGAAAATTGTTTGCCCATCCAAATACGTTTAGGATCTTCCAAGGTAACAGGCATCAGGGCAGGCATGGCTTCAAAAACATAAGCCAGTTTTGGCTTACGCCCACGATTCTTCATGAATTCAATTGCCTTACTATAATAGTCCACAGGAAATCCTGCAAAAGAAACAAAGGTGTCATCCAAGGCTGGTCTGCGCCGGGCGATCATGTGCACCATGGGGGATACAGCATAAGAAATCACATAATCGTCTTTATTCGAATACGCTTGCGACGTTGTGCTGATCCATACATATAAATCTTTGTAAGCCTGATTAGTTTTAATGCCTTTGCCGAATCCCGTCTCTATTTCAACATTGGCCTGTTCGGGAGCTACATCGAAAAATGTAAATTTCCAGTCAGACCATGCCGTTGTATAGTAAAAAGGGACGAAAAAGAGGATTAAAATGGCCAACTTTACAAGATAGACTCGCTTTTTGATGGTTGCCATGGACATGATAGCGCAAGCCATTGCCGCTACGGCAGGAATGGATGAGTGAAGCACTGCCAAAAAGCCCAGACCGGAAAAAATACTGCCGTTGATTGCCGCAATTATGCCGGGGATAAAAAGGATAAGTGCCAATAATTCAAAATTATTCCACGGCTTTTTCTTAACTACCTTGAAGATAAAATGACATAGAAACAGGAAAAATGATGATGCCAATAAAGCAGCAAACCACATGGGACGGCCAAACCAGCCGTTGTAATAAGGCGTGATCAAGCCAAATAAGGACGTATCGATAACGGCAAGCATCATTGCTGCAAGTATGGATAGGACTCCCACTAAATATACTGTCTTCGAGAACTTTGTTGTCCATAAAAAGGCAATCGTAAAAATTAATGTGATGATGATGTGTTTCAATGCCTCCCAATTAATGGAGAGAAGGGATCCTGCATTGTAACCGGGTATAGAAATAGTCATCTGAACCGATGACATGACATTCTGAATGAAAGCGTTACCGTAAATACCAATAAAAATAGCCCATAACAATAGAACTGGCGCCAGAATAAAGCATAGATCCTTAAAATTAAAATTCAGCGATTTCAATTTGATGATTTTGACGATGAAAAATATTAAAACCACAGAGATGACGACAAGACTCATGTGGAGCAGACTGAAGCTGATCAGCCACAAGAATGCCCCTGCCGTCACATACAAAATCATTTTTAATAAAACAGATTGCTGCTGCAACCCCAGAATAAAGAATGACAAATAAAGGGTAAGAAACAGATGGGGATAGGTGTGATAGTAAAGATTTGAGATCATACCCATGGGATCAAGCCCGGTAAAGGCAAATATAGAAAATATGAGCGGTTGAAACCAGAATTCTTTGCTGACTTTATACAGCGCAAAACTCAGCGTGAGCAGTGAAATAATGGTAAGAGCAAACTGTAATTCTCGGAAACCAAGCAATGTTATGCCGGGATAAAGCTTGAAAACAAGGGCATTAATGAAGGTTGATAGACGCAGTGCACCGGTAAATTTATCGCTGAAAAAGTTATCACCGACGGTAAGCCGCCAGGCCTCTGTCATGTGGTAGCCTTCATCGATAAAATTGAAGCCGTATTGAAGCTTGACCCATCCAAATACGGCGGCTATCATGAAAATACCGAGAGATATGGCGAAGGGCAGTAGCTGGCTGGGCTGGATTTCAATCGTGTTTTTATTGTTAATTGTATTATTGATAACGCGTTTCTTTTTCATTTTGACATCTCTCACACAAATTTTATTTTTCCTGCGGCAAAGCAGACCATACGCAGGAGAAGCCAGCCATGCTTCCAACGCTGAATGTTAGTCGTTCCATAAGTTCGTTCCCGATAACGAATGGGAACTTCAGAAATTTTGAGATTCAGTTTGGCGGCACCGAATAAAAGATCAAAATCACCGAACGGATCAAAATCACCAAAGTATGACCGGCTTACCGCAATTCTTTCATAATCGGCCTTCCAGAGCACCTTTGTCCCACATAAGGTGTCTTTGATCGGCTGCCCCAATAGCCAGGAGAAGGCTAAACTGAAAAATTTATTGCCCAGAATATTAAAAAAACGCATTGCTTCCTTTTCCATGGGATAAACTAATCGCACACCGTTAACAAATTCCGCCTTGCCGCTGGCAAGCACTTCGTAAAATCTGGGCAGATCTTCCGGCGGTACTGTCAAATCGGCATCAAGAATCATGAGAATATCGCCATTAGCATGTTTAAAACCTAAACGGACAGCATCACCTTTACCTTTGCCCTCTTGACGTAAAAGCTGAGATGGCCTATGAGGATTAGCCTTGATGGCACTTTCTATTGTTGAGTATGTATCATCCGTTGAATGACCTTCCACAAATATTAGTTCTGTACCGCCTCCCATTTCGGGTACAGACGCGAATATCCGCACAATATTCCCCTCTTCATTTCGAGCGGGAACGATAACTGAAACTTTAGGCGCAGAGGGCAATTCTGCATTATTCGCGCAGGGCTTGGCAACAATAATATGGGTTAGAGCAAATATTTTAAAAGGCCAGATTTTGGTAACAAACCGGTTCAATATGGTATCAATAATAGGGGTGCGCAGAGGCCAGATCATTTCATCCCATTGCCGAATGACTTCTAAATCAGCAAGAGAAAGCAAACCGGCTATGTCTTCCACTGTAAGCCAGTTCTGAAACAGGGCCGGTTTTGCCAGCCTTAATTTCCTGAAAACCGAGAAAGGCAATTCCCATAGCCTGCTGTAAGAGGTAATAATTATCCTTGATTTTGGTGTCGTAAAAGACCGGATGTTCTGCAACACAGATTGCACATCCCATAAATCGTTGACCAGATCAGAAAGGATGACAAAATCGAATTTAGTCTTCGGATCCAGTTTATGCGCATCAGCTTGAATAAAGTGTAAATCGGGATAACGGTTTTTGGCGTGTTTAATCATTTCGTTAGAAAAATCTACACCGACTCCATAGGAAGGCTTCAAAGATGCGAGCAAATCACCCCGGCCGCAGCCTATCTCAATTATACGCTGCCCTGATGGAACGATAAACTGCAACACATCCTGCAATCGCTTATGGTAATAACCACCGCAGCCTTCCCCGTCTTCACTACCTCCGGCAATCTGATCCCAATGGTTAATTCGTTTATTTTGATAGTTTTTGTAACCCGAATCATTTTTGATAAAGTTTGTTTTAATCAAATAGTTCAACCTCCATTTGTTGGTGTTTAACCTTGCTTAACTGTTCCCATTGCAGGAACTATAGTCAGATAAACGGCGCGTTCGGACAGCGTGCTCTACCGATGCACCCCTTGCACCATCTTCAAAGCCTGCCTAGCTTCTCCATAATCAGGCTTCAAATTAATTGCCTGACGGAAACTTTCTTCAGCTTCCTTTAATTTACCGGTATTGGCAAGAGCTACTCCCAAACTAAAATAGATTCCCGGGTCACCAGGATCTATTCTCAAGGCCTGCCGGAAATGATATAAGGCCTCATCATGCTTAAGCCGTTCTCCTAAAATGACACCCAAATTAATGTGAGCGCTAGAATGATCCGGATTGATGCGTAGAGCTTCACGATAGCTGGCAGTCGCTTCTTCAAGCTTCCCCTGCTTCTGAAGGGCCTCGGCTAAATTAAAATGGATATCAGCGTCATTAGGATTAATTTTAATTGCTGCAAGATAATAGGCAATGGCTTCCTCATACTTACCTTGAGCTGCCAAAGCAATACCAGCATTTGACATACCTTCAATGCTGGGCTTAATCTTAATTGCCGCAAGGCAATGTGCGATAGCTTTTTCACTTTGCCCTTCAATGGCTAAACTAATACAAAGACCGTTATGCGCAACGAAGTTGTCTTTCGTTGCCTGCAGTGCATGTTCAAAAAGTACTATATCATTTTTCCAGTAGCCGCACTGCCGCCAGGTTAAAAATGTTAGGGCAGCAAGAATAATTGCCGCAGGTATTGTAATTATTTTACGCAAATTTTCTTTAGGCAACACATAAGCAACGCCCCAGGTCAGCATGATGGCGATGCCAATAGAAGGGAAATAAGTGTAACGATCAGCCATGGCTTGATCACCTGCTTGCATTAATCCAATTACAGGAAACAAGACGCCCAAATACCAAAGCCAGCCAACGGCTAGGAAAGGAGCTCTCTTTGCCAGATAAATTACTGCCGTACTGACAACCCCTAATAGCAATGAAGCGCCTAATACTTGCCCGATTGGAAAAGAATTTACATAAGGATAAAATACGGCCAGATCAACCGGCCAGAAAGTTTTACCAAGATAGGCGACATAAGACACAATCGCGTTCATCACACGGTCAGAAAATGGAATTTGTTGCAAAGGTAGCATAAAGCGATCTTTTTGTAGTTGCAAAATAAGCATAACACTCAAAACCAGAGCTAAGAAAAAAAACGGCACCTTTTCCCACAGAAGATTACCAATTAATTTACGGCCATTTTGGGCAGGCTTGGTTATTTTTTCCTCCACAAAGGATTCGCTTTTTAGTTTTTTACTTTTTTTCTTGACCTCTTTTTTATCAATTAATGCCGAAACGCTCTGTGCTGTTAACGCCTTTTGTAAGCGGCCTAGCGGCCAGTAATCAAGCAATAGCAGGACACAAGGCAGGGTAACAAGCGTTGGCTTGGACATGAGGCTTAAAACAAATAGTATTAAACAAATAAAATATTTTGATATTTGAGGTTTTTCCACATAATAAGCATAGGCACAGAGAGTTGCCATGCCAAAAAAAACGCTCAAAACATCTTTGCGTTCAGCGGCCCAAGCTACTGATTCCACCCGTAGGGGATGCAGGGCAAATAGGGCGGCGGCAAAAGCGCTGGGCCAAAGCGAGCCTGTTGTTTTACTTAAAAAAAGGAAGAGAAGAATAGCACTGCCGATATGCCATAACAAACTCTCAAGATGATGACCGGCAGCGTTTGTTCCGAACAATCGCCAGTCCAATATGATTGAAAACCAGGTAAGTGGATGCCAATACTCAAGGCGTGAATTGGTAAATGCCCACTTGATGCTTTCTGCGTTAAATCCCGTTTGAACATTTATATTGCCAGTGATCAATCTATTATCGTCATAATAGATAAAATCATTGCCCAGAATTCGGCCAAAGGCAATAAGGGAGAAAACTATTAAAAGCACGATAATGAAATATTTATACTTTTTTCCCATATCAATTTTATTGCCTCTTTTCTAACTCCAGCAGCAGCTTCAGTGCCCATCGGGCTTCTTCATAATCAGGTTTAAGATTAATTGCAAGGCGAAAATGTTCTATGGCTTCTTTTAGGTCACCTTTTTTTGCGAGTGCTATGCCTAAATTGAAATGGATACCCACGTTGCTAGAATCAATTTGCAGCGCCTGCCTATAATAGTAAATGGCTTCATCGTATTTTTTAAAATGCATCTCAAGAATAATTCCCATATTATTATGGGCATCGGCAGAATACGCTTTGATATTTATCGTCTTACGAAATTCATTTAGGGCTTCTTCCATTTTCCCCTGATCTTTTAATGCCAAACCAAAATTATAGTGGGCAAGATCATTATTCTTCGTTACTTGCAAAGTGTGACTAAAGAGTTCGATGCTATTTTTCCAATAACCGCACTGCTGCCAGGTTAAAAATGTTAAGGCAGCAAGAATAATCGCCGCAGGTATTATAATTACCTTGCGCAGTTTTACTTTGGGCAATAAATAGACGACACTCCAGACCAGCATAATGGCGATACCAATAGAAGGAAAATAAGTATAGCGATCAGCGATAGACTGCTTACCTACTTGCATCAAACCAATTACGGGAACGAGAGTGCCCAGATACCAGAACCAACCAACAAAAAGAAAAGGCGCTTTTTTAATGGCATAAATAACAGTGATGCTGATCGCAAGTATTATTGAGACGGCACCGAAGACTTGCCCTGACGGCAAGAATTGTCTATAGGGATAAAAAATGGCCAGATTTACAGGCCAGAATATTTTCATAAGATATTGGACATAAGAAATAATTGCATTGAGCATCCGGTCTATCAATGGCAGCTGATCCAGGGAAGCAACAGCGCCACCCTTGCTTTGCGCCCAGATGGTCACAATACACGATAGTAGCGCCAGAAAAATAAATGGCAGCTTTTCCCACAGAAGAGAACGAATTATTTTAGCGCGGTTCATCAGCGGTAAAGCTACAATTTTATCTTTAGTTGAATCAGCGCCGCGCTGCTTAATCCTCTTCTTTACCAAGCCACTGTCATTGCTTACAGTCAGCAACTGCGGTTGCAAAGCTTTTTGCCATCTTCCCAGCGGCCAGTAATCAAGGAGCAAAAACACAAAAGGCAGCGTCACCAGCATGGGCTTGGACATCAGGCTTAAAACAAACAATATTAAACAAATAAAATATTTTGATATTTGAGGTTTTTCCACATAATAAGCATAGGCATAAAGAGTTGCCATACCGAAAAACATGCTCAGTACATCTTTACGTTCAGCAACCCAGGCGACGGATTCCACCCTTAATGGATGCAGCGCAAAAAGAGCCGCAACAAAAGCACCGGGCCAAAGCGAGCCTGTGGTTTTAATTAAAAAAAGGAAGAGAAGAATAGCGCTGCCAATATGCCATAACAAACTCATAAGGTGATGGCCGGCGGCGTTTGCTCCGAATAAGCTCCAATCCAGAGCGTGAGAAAGTAAAGTCAGTGGATGCCAGTTGCTGGAGACAACAGCGCTAAATGCCCATTTGATCGTTTCTGAAGTAAACCCTGCTTTAATATAATTATTTTCAGTAATATAAACGTTATCATCAAAATTTATAAAATCATTGCCCAAAATCCTGCCGAAAGCGATAATGCAAGTCAGGATTAGTAATATGATAATAAGATATTTGTAATTTTTATTCATAATTAGGAAACATCTTGCAAGACATTAGCTTCATTTTAGCCAGTCTAAAATTCAAGGCTGTTTTTAAGCAGCCGAAGCCATATTTAATGCTGCGGGTTAAATTGATGGACGATGCATCCGGAAAATAACTTGTCGGGCAGCTTACTTCCGCCACGGTATAACCAAACCAGATTATCTGGGTGAGCATTTGATTATCAAAAACAAAATCATCAGAATTATTTTCCAGAGGCAGGCAAATTAACAGCTCACGGGAAAAAGCGCGGTATCCGGTGTGATATTCAGAGAGCTTGGCACCAATTAAAATATTTTCTGCCAGCGTTAATAAACGATTGGCAATATATTTCCAGACGGGCATGCCGCCCTTCAAGGCGTATCCTCCCAAAATGCGGGAGCCGAGCACGCAAGAATAAAGCCCCGCGCTGATCATTGAGGCCATCGCCGGAATCAGTTTGGGCGTGTATTGGTAATCCGGATGAACCATAATCACAATATCAGCGCCGGCATCCAGTGCTAATCGGTAACAGGTTTTCTGGTTGCCGCCATAACCGAGATTTTGTTTATGGACATAAAGCTTTGTCTGTGGCAGACCTGCGGCAACTTTTGCGGTATTATCGGAACTGGCATCATCAACAAAAATAACTAAATCCACAATGCCCTGAGCCATAACCTCATTATAGGTCTTGAGAAGCGTTTTCTCGGCATTATAGGCCGGCATTACTACAACTATTTTTTTATTTTGAAACATAATATAAATAAAGTACCAGACTGACATACTTCCAGTCAAGGAAAATACCAAAGCTTTTTTTATTGAATATAAGGCGGCAATGTGTCAGAATTTACCATGAATATTTTAATTGATGGCTATAATTTGATCCGCCAGTCGGTTAGCCTCAAACGCTTTGAGCGGCAAAGTTTAGAGGCGGGACGGAATGCGCTTATCTCATGGCTTGCGGACTACCGAAGAAAAAAAGATCATCGCATTACCGTGGTCTTTGATGGTTGGGAAAGCGGCCAACCTCAGGAAGAGCGCGACTATTCTTCCGGTATTTTCATCATCTACTCAGGTCTGGGCGTGAAAGCCGATGATGTTTTAAAAAGAATCACCGCTGCAACCGATGAGGAAATCCTTGTGGTGTCTTCCGATCGCGAGATAACATCCTTTGCGACACGCAAGGGCAAAGCCACGCTATCGTCTGCTGAATTTGAATCCATTGTCAGCAAACAATCGGCAACGTCAGCAGGTAACCAAGTACCGTCGCAAAAAGATGAAGAAGATGAAGAAAGCAGCCGTCCTGTCAATAAAAAAGGACAAGCCCACAAGCTTTCTCGCGCGCAAAGGCAGTCTCAGACTAAAATCAGGAAGCTTTAACACGTCCACCCCCTACCCCCGCCAGCGGGGGATATCAAGCGCAAGCATAATTTGTTATTGCGACACAGTCTCTTCGCGGGAATGACAAAATTGTTGTTTTTATGTAGTTGTGCAAAGCTCTCACGCACTACTTCGCGCAGGCTTTAATTAGGAAATTTTCCAGAAGCAATTGCGGAGCGGTGGCAGAGGATTTCATGGCGCGGTCGATATTTGATAAATTCTCGAGATAGCCTATAAGCACCGGATAGGAAAAACGGCCGCAGTTACGGATTGAATTGAAAATAACAAAAGGATGTTTGTTAATCAAAAAATCTTTCGGCATTGTCATCGTAGCGGCAAGTCCCGTCAATTGGGGATGGATGTTCTTCGAAAACCAGCCATAATCCATATTGTTGCTGAACTTGGGCAGCTTTCCCGAATCGACTAAAATCCTTGCCTGCAATAATAGCCGTACTTCTCTGACGATCATGGTTAAGATCATCAAATGATGAAGGCCTTGATCGAGCAATGCCTTCAAAGCGGCAAGGGCGGCCAATTGATTTTTCTCACTTAAGGCCGCGGTTAAATCAAATATAGAATCTTCTCTGGTTTTACCGACAACTTCTTCGACATCTTTTTCGTCAACACTGCTGCGATCTCCTACAAAGAAAATCAGTTTTTCCAATTCAGCAAGCGATCGTCGCAATTCAAATCCGGTTTTTTTACCCAAAGCAATCCAGGCTGTCGGAGTCAAATTCTTGCCGTTACTTTCCAATAATTTCCGGGCCTGCTGTTTAAGTAATTCCTTCTGTGCTGCCTCGCCTTTGGTTGGCCCAAAGTAGAGGACAACGCCGGCATCGGATACTATTTTGAAAATCTTTTTTCTCTTATCAACTGCATCGGCGGTAAGGATTATACAATTCCCCGCCGGAAGCCCCTTGGCAAAAACTTCCGCCAGTTTATCGGCCTTATCGGCACCGGATGCGGCAGAATGCCCAAGAGATGCGCAAATATCAATAATCCGGGGCAGCCATTTGCCTCTGTCATCTCCCGCATCGTCTTCAACAACTTTACGCCATTGTTCGTCTGTTATCTTTTTCCAGCCGGCACCTTGCAAATCCTCCAGGGTAAAACCGGCAATTTTTAAAAAGGTCAGAAAGAATTTTGCCGCTTTGGCCGGTTGTTCATCAATATTTGCTCTAATCTTGGAAGTAAGATCGGCTAAATTATCACGGGAGTGAAAGATAGTGGTATTGCGCACTACAACAACTTTACGTCCGCTAAGTAAAGAGGGAGTTAAAATAAGATCGCTGAGGCTATCAATATCCGCGTTTTCGCCCTCAAGAAAAAAAAGCCCAAAATCACGGTCTGCTTGAGGTATGATTAGATCTAATATTTTTTGGAGAGAATCGTTAATTAGATATTCTTCTTCACCATAAAGAAGATAGCAGGACGCAAAAACACCCTTATTAAGATCGGCAATAACTTTTTCTAAAGTCATAAGAGACTCAACTACCGGATTATACTATGACATATTTTTTGATATGTTTGACGACTTCTTCAGGATCATCAATGATTTGAATCAATTCCAGATCGGCGGGAACGATTTTGCCTTCGGCAAGCATTGTCTTTTTCAGCCAATCCAAAAGCCCTTGCCAATATTCGCTGCCCATCAGAATCAAGGGGAAGCTTTTGATGCGCTTTGTTTGGATTAAAGTCAGGGCTTCAAAAAGTTCATCCATCGTGCCAAATCCGCCGGGCATAATTACGTAAGCAACGGCATATTTGACAAACATAACCTTGCGGGTAAAGAAATATTTATAATCAATACGGATATTGGCGTAGGGATTCGGCTTTTGTTCAAAGGGCAGACGGATGTTCATGCCCACAGATTGCCCGCCTGCTTCACTTGCGCCTTTATTGGCCGCCTCCATAATGCCGGGGCCGCCTCCGGTAATTACACTAAATCCATTTTTCGCCAAAAGCTGCGCCAGTTGCTCCGCCTTCTGATAATAAATATCAGAAGGCGCCACACGTGCCGAACCAAATATCGTCACGGCTTTATGGACATCGGAAAGAACTTCAATGGCATCGACAAATTCCGCCATAATGCGAAATACCCGCCATGATTCTTCAATAGATAATGAATCAACAACGTATTGTTTTTCATCCATATTTGTAACTCCCGTAACTATAAGAGTCCGATAATCGGCTTAATTGGGACGGCGTCTTTGGGTCTTGGCCAACCTGCGGCGTGCTTCAATTGTTTTTCTCTTTTTCTTCACAGAAGGCTTTTCATAGGCACGGCGAACTTTTAATTCTTTAAATAAGCCACTCTTGGAAAGCTTGTTTTTTAAAATTTTAAGGGCTTTCTCCACATCGTTGTCAATTACTTTTACTTCCAACTTAATTCCTCCATTTTTATATTATTTATTTGTTAGTTATGATTTATGAACTCGTAAAAAGACTACGCACTGTCATTCCCGCGAAGGCGGGAATCCATAACACACTTAAATCACTGGATTCCCGCCTTCGCGGGAATGACAAAAGGCCAGCATTTACTTTTTACTAGACAATCATTATTCATTAGTATTCAAACGCAAAAAAAGGGCAGTACGGCATCGCAAGAATATCCTGTGCCGTCAACTACCCTGAAAATTTAAAATAAGTTTTAAATCACGCTCCCAACTCAGAAATACCGCTCTTTAAAGCTTTGATAAAAGCGGCGTTTTCTTCAAGATTTCCAACAGTAACCCTCATGCAGTTTGTCATTTGCGGTGGTTTATTCAGATTCTTCACATAAATACCCGCTACAGTCAGCTTTGCATATATGCGATTAGAATCAAAAATGCAACTAAAATATATAAAATTAGCCCGGGATGGATAGGGATTAATTCCTTCAATTTCCTTCAATGCCAGGTAGAGTTCTTCGCGTCTTTTGACCACTTCTTGAACTTGACCTGCGAATTCCATCGAATAATCCAAAAAAAAGCTGGCGGCTATTTGTGATAATGAATTGATATTATACGGCAACCGCACTTTGTCGAGTTCGGCGATAATATCTTTATTACCAATTAAAAAACCCAGACGCATAGAGGCCATACCTAGCTTGGACAGGGTTTTTAATATAATTAAATTATCATATTTTTTTAGCAAGGGCACCAAAGTGTCTTCCGAAAAGGCGGCGTAAGCCTCGTCAACAACAACAATACCAGAAGTTTTTTTAAGGATTGTTTCTATTTTATCGCGGCTAAACAAATTACCTGTGGGACTATTCGGATAACTCAAGAATACCAATGCGGGAAAGTTTGCCGCAATTTTGCCGAGCATCGCTTCGGTATCCAGATCAAAATTAGAATCAAGAGGAACTTCCACCACCTTATTGCCGGTATTTACCGCGATAATTTTATACATGGCAAAAGTTGGAACTGGCACCAATACACCGTTTATACTACCTTTTAGCGCAAGACATAAAATTTGGATCAGTTCATCCGAACCGTTTCCCGGCATAACCATATCTTGATCTACGCCAAAATAATCCGCAAATCTTTGCCGCAATTCGGGCGATCCTGCCACAGGATATCGATTGAAATCAACCCTGCCCATCCTTTCTAAAAGTTTTTTTTTCAAAGGCTCCTGCAGGCGAAATGGATTTTCATTGGCATCGAGCCTTATCCTGATGCCCGGAGTATATGCCGGGGCAGCATAGCCGCTTTGTTCAACAATTTCTTTTACTATTAAATCCTTAATAACCATTAAAATAATTACCCTGCATAAATGTTGAGGTCATAAAAACTCGAAACCCCGTCATGCCGGCGAAGGCCAGTATCCAGAACCAATTGAAATTACTGGATTCCCGCCTTCGCGGGAATGACATTAAAGGGCAAGGGTTACTTTTTACGAGGCCGTCATTTATATCATTATCGTTTTGTTTTCCAGTTCAGATTTTTGTATTTCTTTATTAAATCATTTTTTAGCCTGGTTTCTCCCGGCGTCAGAGGTTCTTCTACAATTTCTGTTCCCAATACGTCGGCAAAACCTTTTTTCAGCGCATCGCAAATATCGCTTGTCTCTATGGGATTAGCAATTACTTCGTTTATTGCCGCAACTGAATTTCTTAGTTTTGCCAATTGATCAGAGATACTAAAAGGCAAAATTACTGATAACGCTTTTAACGGATCGAAATTTAAAAGCAGTGAACCGTGTTGTAAAAATCCGCCTTTAGTCCTCATTTGAGCGCTACCGCAAATCTTACGGCCGTCGACTAATAACTCGTTTCTGGAAGGAACAGAAAAGCAGCAAGACTTCAAATCCGTATCTTCCATGCCGCGGCAGCCTTTGGCGAGATTTGCCTTTATCCCCAAATAGGACAACCCCTGAACAAGGCAATCACTTACTACTTTATATGTACCTAAAATATCCGCGGGAAAAGATTTCTCCCCAGCGCCGGCTACAACAGAATATGTAATCTCATCATTATGAAAAACAGCCTTCCCCCCCGTGAGCCTTCGAACAATGTCAATCCCCATATTGCCGCACTGTTCTAGATTTAAATCCTTTTTTGGATCCTGAAAATAACCAATAGAAACTGCCGCGGGATGCCATCCGTAAAATCGAATTGTAGGTTTTTTTTTGCTATTTATAGTTTCCCGAAATATGGCCTCATCAATTGCCATATTTTCATAAGCCGTATATTTTGAATAATCCAAAAACCGCCAAGTCATCAAATATTCAGCCCGTCTCCTCCTGCACAATAAAATCGTGGTAGCCTCTGGCATCAAAAAGGTCATCTAATTCCATCAAATCATCCATGGCAATTACAATGAGCCATCCGGTATCGTGCGGATCACTGTTAATTATACCAATATCATCAGGAATATCCTCATTAATACTGACAACTGTGCCGCTAACCGAAGAGATCAAATCCACTACTGCTTTGGTTGATTCAATGGATCCAAACGCTTCATCTCGCTCTATATAAGTATCAAGCTCGGGAAATTCTATCGACAGAATTTCGCCCAAACTTTCCTGAGCGTAATCGGTGATACCAATGGTTGCCATATCTCCGTCAACCCGTACCCAGATATGCTCTCGACTATAAAGTAAATCTTCCGGAAATACCTTCATGACAATTTAACCTCTGTTTTTAATTTATAATTTGAAGTTGTTTATTCATTTTTGTAAAAATTTCGCAACTATTTTCTTTTACCAAAACTGTATCTTCAATTCGAATACCCCATTGACCCGGAATGTAAATACCCGGTTCTACTGTAACCACCATTTGCGCCTCTAAAACATCTTGAGAATTAGGCGCAAGACGCGGCGCTTCATGAACTTCCAGACCAACACCATGGCCTGTTCCATGGGGGAAATATGGGCCATATTTTTCCCCCAAAACACGGCGGGCACATTGGTCAATGACACTTGCAGCAACATTTGCTCTAATTGCCGCAATAGCTTCATCATGCGCCTGCCTGACTGCTTGATAAGCATTCTTTTGCTGATCTGTCAATGCCCCTAAAGCAAAAGTGCAAGTTTCATCAGAACAATAATTTTGACACTTCACGCCAAAATCAATGACTATAAAATCACCTTTTCTTATTTTCCTGTCAGTTGGCTTTGCGTGGGGAAGCGCTGAATTAGCGCCCGCTGCAACTATTGCCTCGAAGGCAAGCCCATCAGCGCCGGCCCTGCGCGCGTGGATTTCAAGTTGCAACGCCAATTCTTTTTCCGTACACTTTTCTTTTATATCACCGATGAGATTGGCAATTGCCAATGATGAAATTTCCGCTGCTTTTTTCATAAGTGTGATTTCTGCTTCATCCTTACAAGCCCGGAGAAACTTCAAATCATTCCCAACATTTATGAGCGTCTCATTCTCAAGCCGGGAAATTAATTGATTATGCATGTCTACGCTCATGGAGAGCGCCTCAAAGCCGATTTGCTTTAAACTCAGGTCTTTGATCGCAGTAATTATTCCTTCAACTTTATCCTTATATTCGATTATCGGGATACTTTGAACTTCAAGTGCGGCTTGATTTGTATATCTACCATCAACAAGCAAGAATGATCTGTCCGGACAAATTATCAGCACTCCATCGCTGCCGGTAAATCCGGATAAATATTTTATATTGATAATGTTGGAAATAATAAGGCCATCAATTTTTAAAATGGAGAGCTTGCGCTGGATAAGGGAGATTCTTCCCGGAAAGGCTTTATTTTCCTGTTGCATGCGCATTCAACCTGGCTATGTTTGCAAGCCAACCGGACAATGTGTCAACTAAATTATCGTGATCAGCACTTCCCGCCTTATCCTTTGACATTACCGCTTTCACCGAATCGAGTTTGGCCGCGGCGACAATATTTGCCGGTTCCCTTTTTACTATTTCTGCCAAAACTTCTTTGGCCATCTGCAAATGACCCTGCTTAATATAAAGCTCGGCTAGTGTTATTGTAAAAAATTGCGGCTTGTGGATATTCTCCATACCGGAATCATCAATGCCACTTACGCCCGATTCCTGCTTTTCGAAGAAGGACAATTTTTCGGCAATTTCAGCGGCCTGTTGTGAAATTGGATTCAAATTAGTAAACTTGCGATAGCAAATTGCCGCATCACTCTTCAGACCTTTCTCGCTGAAAATATCAGCCATGCGGGCGTAAACGAAAGATATTCCTGAGATGATTTGATCTATTTGCGTTAATATATCCCGCGCCTGATCAAGCTCTCCCATAAGAATAAGAATATTGCCGACAAGAACATGCGCTTCAACATCCAAAGGATTACATAGGCGATGCTTTTCGGCCAGAATAAGCGCTTCGGGTAAAAGATTTTGTTTAAGCAGATTTTCTACCTGACTTTGAAAATCACTGCTGTCTTCCCCAAAGCTTAAAGTGAACATATATTGTACCAAGTTGCTATCAAACGTTAAAAGGCTGATTTACCGGGCATAATACCAAGTAAGCTTTTAGAAATTCATATTTTATTTAGTGATACCCCAGTTTCAAAATCTGAAACTGGTTGGCCTAACTATCACGCACAGCGCCCTGAAGGGTATCTGCGACGGGGTTTTGAAAGCAACTTGACATTAGATTTATCTTATGGACTGCAAATATTCTTTGGCTTTTCTGCCGTAAGCGGACTCGGGCGAATATTTAATAACTGCCGAAAATGCTTTTTTAGCGTTGGCCTTATCTTTAATTTTTAAATAACTTTCCCCCAAAAATAATTGGGCATCGTAAAGAGAAGGCGCCAATTCTACTGCTGCTTTAAAATGCCGGATAGCCTCTGAAAGATTCGCCTGATCTAAATAAATAAGACCGATATTTTTTTCAATTTGCGGCCGCCAGATAGTTCGCGAATCCCTTTGAAGAGCCTGATGATATTGAATTAGAGCCTGTGCATAATTTTTTTTGTTGTAATAAGCCCAACCGGAATTATAAAGAGCAAAAGACGGTGTATCATAAATATCATTGGCCAAAGCTTTGTCAAACTCAACAATTGCTTTATCCCAAAGCTCTATATCCATATAAAGAACACCTAAATAATTGTGGGCTTCAGAATAGTTTTCTTTTAAAGAAATTGCTTCTTTAAATTCATCCATGGCTTTATCCCGCAAACCTTTGCCAAGGTATGCTATGCCCAGATAATAATGTATTTTAGGATCATCTGATGAGTATTTATCCGCTTCCGTTAAATCCTTAAGGGCATTATTAAATTGACCAATTTCGATCAAAGAAATACCTTTATTCAAAAACGCTTCCGCCTGATCCTTGTGCCAGGGAGTATTGGTGCAGGAAAAGAAAACAATTGGGCAACAAATTAATAATACAATTATTAGTTTATTCATTTTAGATAATTATCAAACCCTTCCCCTCTAACTGTTTTACAAAAAATCAATTATGATAAATTCGTAAAAAGTTAATTTTGGTCTTTTTTGTCATTCCCGCGCAGGCGGGAATGACAGCGTTGGAACTTTTTACGAGACCGTCAATTATTTTTTAGATTTTTCTGATCCCCCGGATAATTCCACCCCTCCGATTATTTTTGGAGTTATGAAAATCAATAGTTGTAGTTTTGACTTCGAAATATTTTCTGTTTTAAATAACCAGCCCAACACCGGAATTTTATAAAACCAGGGAATACCGGTTGTTGTTTCATCTTCCGTGATTCTTGATACGCCACCAATAACAAGGGTATCTCCATCCTGTACTACAACTTTTGAATCCACTTCAGTCCTCCAGATTGGAGGATTCCCCAAAGGCAGAGTCTGGCCTCTGGCATAATCAGGTCTGTCATTGCTTGCCTTTATTTTCATTGATACCTTGCCTTCTTCAGTTATCTGCGGCGTTACTTCCAGCTTTAATACAGCTTCTTTAAAGGTTACAGTCGCACTAGTAGTGCCCGACGCCGGAGTAACATAAGGAACTTCTTCACCCTGCTTGATTACAGCCGGTACACCATCCATAGTCACTACTTTGGGTGATGAAATAACTTTCCCCATGCCATTTGCTTCCAAAGCAGAGAGCTGGGTTTCGATAAAGCCCTGAGCGCCGCCAAATACAAGACCTAAAACTGGCGAAGCTTTACCAGCTGCCGTTACTGCCGCAGTAGGAAAATTGACTGCCGCCATGGTCAATGGAGTTCCTGCAACCGGCGTATAAACTTCAGGAGGATAATTGAATGTTTTAGAATTAGTGGAAGATATTGGATTAGAGCCACCGGAAACACCCAGACCATAGGAGCCTGTTGTACTATGATTGAGAAATCCCCACTGAACTCCAAGATCCCTGATAAAAGTCTCTGATGCTTCAACAATTTTCGCTTCAATCAGTATTTGTCTTAATTTACCTTTCTCTGCCATTTTTTTTAATTCTCTTGCTTGACGCGTCTCTTCAGCCGCAACTTGAGCTGCTTCTGCCTTAGCTCTATCATCTTCATCCTTTTTCTTTCTTTCCAGCGTCATAATGGTGATAACATCGCCCATTTGCTTTTTGGCTAAACCCTGAGTATCCAGGATAGAATCCAGAGCCTGTTCCCAGGGGGTATTCTTTATGGTCAAAGTTACTTTACCCTTGACATCCTCGCCTGATATTATACTGGTGTTTCCGTATTCAGCCATTAAACGCAACACTGTCTTGATATCAGCGTCTTGAAAATCAAGAGTTATCAATCTATCTGCATTGCGCTGGGGAATTATTTTTTTAACAGGCTTTGCTTCATTTTCCTGAACATCCTCGCTGACTGCGGCTATATCTTCACTTCTTTTTTCTTCATCTTCTTTCTTTACTTCGGCTTTCTTGTTTTTCCCTTTTGCCATCGTAGAAGCAACGGATTTCATATCTTTCAGACTGGAGATATTAAAATCTATAAAAATGTTTTTCCCCTCTTGTCTTATCGCGTAAGGAACGGTTTTTTTCAGTTCAATAGTTAAATATACAAATTGCCTACCATCTTCTAATTGCTGCTGTGGCTGGACACGAAATATATTGACCAGCTCTCCTTCTCCTAGAGAACCTCTTAAATTATCCGGCACGAACATATTTTCTAACTTAACCACCAGGCTGCCCTCAGCCGAAGTTGACACATTAATAACCGGCTGTTGAGATACAATCAGATTGATCCTTTCCTTGCCGGGTAATTTCCTAAATAAAACGTTTTCCAAATAGCCCACTTGAACTGTTGCCGTTTCAGTTTTCTTATCCGGAATCTTTATTTGATCAGCATTTTCAACAGATGGAGAAATCCCCGGATTATATACAAAAATACAGAGAACGATAAAAACAGGAATTATTCTGGATAAATATTTTTTCATGGGTTTACCTCACTGTCTTTATGAAGCTTTAATATAATTCTTCTTGTTTTACTTTTATCTGGTTCTTCTACAATAACACGGTCGGCCATTATTTCCAATACCTTCCCCTTACGTAAACCAATGTGCGTTCCCTTTAACAAGGGGTAGAATTTCAATCTACCCTCTTCCATAATTTCGACAATGGCCAATCGCTGTATGTGATCACCAATGATTCCTGACAGTTTGAATTTTTCAATTTCATCTCTTTCCAGCGGATAAGCTGAAACTTTTCTTTCTTCCTTCTTTTTAAGAGCAATCTCAACCTCGACAAAAGGATGGAATGGGTCGGATTTACCAAGTGGATAATATTTGTAATTACTATTCGGAGCTTTTTCCGCTTGCGCCTGCTGCTTTATTTGCGGTTGAGCTGTGGCAGGCAGAGCAGACAAAGGATTAGCGGATTCTACAGGTTTTTTAATATCCGCGGCATAAGCAAATATAAAACCCGTAAAGATAATTACGGCTATGACCACCAAAGCAAGCTTTGGGAGCATCTTTCGCAGCAAGCTTCGAGGCATTATACCATTGGCTTGCATCCCGCCAACGGCGGGATTGTTCAACTTACCAATTCCGCTACGCTGCGCTTTCGGAATTGGAGTTTCACAACCAAACTTAAAATTTTTCATTTTATTTTTCACTTGTTTTTTCTTTTTTATCTACAAACATATACGTCTTTATTGTACAAGATGTAGTGATAATATATCCCCGTCCTTTAACATCCCTTCTCTCTCCCATGGAAATATCGGAAATATTGATGATGCGCGGTAACTTGGCTACCTTTTCAAAAAAGTAAACCGTATTTTGAAAAGAACCGTTCACCGTCACTGCCACAGGCATTTCCTCGTAAAAGGGATCAAGTTCAGGCGTCGCAGGTTTCTTGCCATCCACTGGTTTTGTTGCGGTGGCTGCCGGTTTTTTGTCGTTTAAACGCTGGTCCGAAGGCTTTAAGAGTGACGATGTTTTGGGTTCTTCCTTGGAAATTTGCTTGTCCATGCCCTTTGGCACCACGGCTTTCGGCTCAAACAACGAAAACTCAATACCTGCGTCTCTGCCGGCCATGGCCACAGAATGGAAAAGGCCGGGGATTTCCCGCTGGTCGGGAAGTTTTAGCAAAGCTACTTTGTAATTTTCTTGCAAGGCTGCGACATCAGCTTTATACTTATGAACTTGCATTGCAATTTTTTCTTTTTCTCTAATTTGCCCCTGCATATCTTCTAGTTGCTTATCGAGTTTTGTTTTCTTTTCAATTGCATCAGACAATAAATAAAAATAATCTAAATAGCCAATAATAAAAACGCTAAGGATTACAACCAGCGCTTTGGCCATAGGTGATAATTTTTTTATGTCACTTAGTGAAATGGCCATAAGCTAAAATCCCTTTTTCAAAACACATGAAAAAATAAAAGCCTGTAAGGTTATCCCGGAAATCTCTGCCTTCCTTGATGAGACCAAATCTACCGACTTTATCGGTTCAAACTTTTCAATATCCTTCATGAAATCGGCAACAGCAATGTTATCCCGTCCAATTCCTTCAATTCTAAAACCATCCCCCTTTTGGGTAACTTTAACCAACCATATATTTTTAGCTGGAACAAGAGCGGCCAGATCATCTAAGATTTTTACCGGCACCAGACGATTTTCCTCTAAAGTATCAATTACGCCTAGTTTTTGTTCCAGTTCATTTTTGTCGGCTTTAAATTTTTCTAAATCACCAATTTTTTTATTTAAGTCGAGAAGAGAATCCTCTGCTTCCTTCACTTGACTTGCCAAATTGCTAATCGTGGACATTAATTGAATATGAACATAAATCAGCAAAAGGAGGAAAATAATAAATGAGCCGGCAATAATAAATATTTGCCGGGTAATATTTTCTTTTTTTGCTTTATCATGATAAGGTAAAAGGTTTATTTTAATCATTTATCACCAATTTTCCTTAAACCTAACCCAACGGCTACAGCGGCAATTGACTTGATACTATCCATTTTTTTAGCATCAATATTTCTCTTGTTGTAGCCTACTTTCAGAAGTGGATTGATGAGCTCCGTCTCCACATTTAACCTTTGCGATAAATTCCCTGTCAAGCCCTGAATTCTTGCCGATCCCCCCGAGAGAAACACATGCTTGATGTATTCTCCACCAAAAGTTGAGCGAAAATAATCAATTGATCTTTCTATTTCCGCGCAAATCGGCTCGGCAAGCTCCAGAATGCTGCTTTTAAGTTCCGCGTTATCCTGATTGTTGCCGGAAATTCCTTCCACCTTGATTTTTTCCGCATCTGCAAACGATATCCTGTATTTTTCCAGCAAACCTTCTGTAATGGAGTTTCCCCCCATTGTGAAATCTCTCGTAAAAATAGACATTCCGCCTTTAATAACATTGATATTGGTAATGCTTGCCCCTATATTAATAATTACTACTATTTCCGTGCTCTCAAACTCATAATTAGTTTCATACATGGTTTCCAAAGCGAAGGAATCTACATCCATGATCGTTACAACCAGACCGGCAGATGTAATCGCATCAAGATAATTATTAACATCAGCTTTCTTGGCAGCAACGATTACCACATCCATTTGATTTGGATTATTTTCATTATCTCCCAAAATCTGGAAATCATAATTAACATCATCCATATTATCAAACGGCAGGTATTTGCCCGCTTCATCACGGATCATGTCCCGTAATTCAGTTTCATCCATTTGCGCAAATGTTACCTTTTTAACAATAACTGAATTACCGGAAAGAGAAGTAACTATACCCTTGCCTTTACAACCGGAATTACGGAAAAGCTCCTTGATTTTTAAAGACAAAGCTCTGGCATCAGTAAGAACCCCTTCGACAATTATGCCTTTTGGCAAAGGAATTTGTAAGAAGCGATTAAGAACATGTCCTTGAGAAGTACTGCGAATTTCAGCTAATTTTAGAGAACTTGATCCGATATCCAAACCAACAAGTCTCGTAGTGCCAGAAAAAATATCTTTTAAGTTTAACATTTAAACACCGTTATATTTCTACTATCTGTAGACTATCCTGCCTCATTTTGCCAGCCGATAAACGACATCACCTTTTTTAACCATGCCTAATTCGTTACGCGCAAGTGATTCTATGTAGGTCAAATCACTGCGTAACAACAGTATTCTCTTTTTTAGTTCTTCACTTTCCACAGCTATGATACCATTTTGGAATTTCAACTGAGCTAATCTCTTGCTCATCAAATAATTATCAACAATTCCGCGGTTACCAAATGTTATCAAAAGCGCCATTAAAAATAAAATGGCAACGAGATATCTGCCTATCTTCATTACTAAGCCATCCCTCCTCAATCACCATAATGTATCTATCGCTTCTTCAAGGAAATACTTCTTCATACTGTTTCTGCAGCGCCTTGGCCACTTTCAATTCCGAATTTTTCCTCGTGGACAAACCTTTCTCCATTTTCGCAATTGTTTGCGGCGTCAATTCTGCTTTCCTTGCCAGCTCAGATATACTTAAAGGAATCGCCTCTCGAAATATTTTCACTTTATTTTTCCGTATATTTTCTGCCATAATTTAAAAATACACCTCACTTGTAAATAAAAGAACACTAATTAAAAACAAAAGTCAAGGAAATAATTTAATAATGCTTAATATTAATTAATATTGGTTAATATATAAAACAGAAAGCAACTTGGTATTAAATTTTTGGGGTAGGCAATATCTGCTGCGGTTCGCCTAGTAAAAACTTACCGCATTCAATCCATTCCTTTAAAATATTGGCGACTTGTCTGGCTTTATAATAACTGGAAAGAGGCGCGGTTGTAACTTTTGCGCCATTGATGACGATTGTACCACTGCGCAAATCCTTATAGCTGACTTCCGCTAAAGACTTGGCTGCACCTTTGGGATAATCCATACTGTAGTCATAAATTTGAGTGTAAATATTTTCATCTTTAACCGCGGTAAAACGTGCCATTTCTTCATCCAAAATAGGAATGGGAATGCCAATGCCGACAAATAGTGAAACGCCGTAACCGAGTATGCTTGCTCCGGCCAGCCATTCCGGAACCATCTCTTTTAAATTGCCCACAACAGCAATGGTACCGGCACCTTCCTTAGGGACGCCATTGGCGCCTCGCAAAACGTTCGGATTGTGCTGAGTTCCCGGCCAGGCAACAAACCCCTGCGCCCCGCCTAAAAATATTCGAGTGCCTACGCCAATTGTCCTGTAGTAGGGATCGTTAAATAAAGGGCTCAACTGCCCTGATGTTGAATAGGCAGCGTTGGCCATTTGTGGACGCAGCATTCCCATATATGTATAAATCGTTTTGTCTGATAAATTAACGGCACAGTTGTAATTTTGATAGGCGTTACGCGGATTAAATAAAATAGCGTCCCTTAGATCATTAATTGTAATGTTTTTTTCGTATTTTCTGGCGGGATAACAATCTGTACCGTAGCCTTCAGCCCTTAATTTAACAGCGTTTCCGGCGACGAGGTCTTCAATGACATGGCCACCACCGTAATTAAACTCTCCTGGATAAACGCTGTTTTGCGGATCTCCATCTACAACTTCCGTCGCCCCGATATAGCAGTCAACCGCGGCAATGCCGCCATAGGCGGAAACATCGTTTAGCCATACTTTGGAGGCGCGAATACGGGGCGATGTATGACCGAAATTAAGAAAAGCCCCCGACGAGCACATAGGAGCAAACGTGCCGGTAGTAACAACATCAATCTTACGGGCAGCTTCTACTTCACCGTGTTTTTCCACTACATCAATCATTTCTTCGGCGGTGATAACAACAGCTTGTCCCTTTTTTATCTTTTCATTAATTTCCTGAAATGTTTTCTTAACTTTGAATTTTTTCATAAATTCATCTTGCCGGACATGATTTTAAGTATGGCCAAATCCGCCTGTTCCTCTTGATGTGTTATTCAATTCAGCGACCTCAACCCAATCAACCTGAAAGATCTTTTGCACAACCATTTGCGCCAGACGCATCCCCCGGGTAACTGCAAAAGGAGCACTGCCGTGATTAATAACAATTAACGCAATCTCTCCACGATAATCAGCATCGATAGTGCCCGGAGAATTTAAAAGCGTTATCCCCTGATTTATCGCCAGTCCACTGCGCGGCCTTATTTGCGCTTCATATCCCTCGGGCAGCGCTATGCATATTCCTGTCGGTATTTTTTGCCTCTGGCCGGGCAAAATAATGGTTTCTTCAGATACGGCGGCACATATATCCATTCCGGCCGATTGATCAGTCATATACGCGGGCAATGAAATATCTTCACTGCCCGCGATTTTATGAATAGATACTTTTATTTTTTCCATGGACTACTTTACTTCGGCTCCCAGCGCGTCTTTACGGCTCAGTCTAATCTTGCCTTGCTTGTCAACTTCCAGGACTTTCACCATCACTTCATCGCCTTCATGCAATACATCGGTGACTTTCTCGACTCTTTCTTTGGAAATTTGCGAGATATGCAACAAGCCGTCAGTTCCGGGCAATATTTCTACAAAAGCACCAAAATCGAGAATTTTCTTTACCGTACCGCGATAAATTTTCCCGACTTCCGCTTCTTCCGTAAGCCATTTCACCATCGCCACGGCGCGTGCTGCCGCTTCGGCGTCGCTCGACGCAATCGTTACAGTACCATCATCTTCAACATTAATGGTAACACCGGTTTCACTGATAATCTGACGGATGTTCTTGCCGCCCGATCCAATAACCGTCCTTACCTGATCTTCTTTTACCTTCA